>Ga0210144_1000269_pt1 | contig 29985 bp, 27 predicted proteins | sample Muzzi_PWA_D2_FD_185532 | JGI IMG/M metagenome (GOLD analysis project Ga0210144, IMG submission 185532) | Wetland microbial communities from San Francisco Bay, California, USA, that impact long-term carbon sequestration - Muzzi_PWA_D2 (SPAdes) | ecosystem: Environmental > Aquatic > Marine >...
CGGTCAGCGTGCCGTGCCTCACCTCGAGCGAGACGTCGCCGAGCGCGGCAACCGTTTCGCCGGTCTCCCGCTTGAATTCCTTGCGGATGTCGCGGCCGACAATGGCCGGGCCCGAGCCTGCGGAGTCGGTCATTGCCGTCACCCCGCCGTTGCCGCTGCCGGCGTCGCGATCTCGACGGTGGCCGGCATGCCGAGGCGGAGCACGTCCTGCGGATCGCTGACGATGATGCGCACCTCGTAGACGAGGCTGGTGCGCAGCTCCGCCGTCTCGATCGAGCGCGGAGTGAACTCGGCGACCGGCGAAATGAAGCCGACCTGGCCATCGAACGTCGTTCCGGGCAGCCCGTCCACCGTCACGGTGGCGGCCGTGCCCGGCTTGATCCTGGCGAGGTCGGGCTCCTCGACATAGGCCCGCACCCATTTCGGCTCGACGATGGCGATCGACAAGACCGGGCGCTGGGAGGTGGCGATCTCGCCTGGCTCCATGAGGCGCGAACGGACGATGCCGCCGATCGGGGCGACGAGATCGGCGTCCTTCAGCTGCTGCTTGAGCAGGTCGAGCTGAGCTTCGCTGGCGTTCAGCTGCGCCTCGGCCTGGGCGATATCCTCCGGCCGGGGGCCGGCGATCGCGAGGTTGAGTGCCTGCTGGGCCGCGTCCTGCCGCGCCTTTGCGGCGTTGGACGTGGCCCTCGCCGCATCGAGCTGAGCCTGCGTCACCGACGAGCGGCCGCCGGCGGTCTCTGACAGGGTGGTGAGGCGCTGGTAGACCAGTTGGGCGTCCGCGGCCTGGGCCGCGGCGACCTCGACATTGGCGCGCGCCTGGGCGATCTCTTCCGGCCGGCTGCCGTTGCGGAGTTTCTCCACCACGGCCTTCTGGGCGGCGACCTGCGCCTCGGCTTGGGCGACCTGCGGCGCGAGGCGGCTGGTGTCGAGCCGGGCGACCGTCTCGCCTTTCGTCACGCGATCCCCCTCCTCGACCACGACATCGGCAATCCGGCCGCTGTCGTTGAAGGCAAGATCGACCTCCCGCTGGTCGACGTTGCCGTAAAGCACCAGCGGGCCGCCGGTGGCCTGCTCCCGGTGCAACCACCACCAGCCGGCCCCTGCCGCGGCGGTGACGAGGACGATGACGACGATGACCAGCCTCCGCCTCATGGGACGTCGGCCCGCAGGATCGCTTCGATGTTCTCGATGACGACGCGCTTGATCTCGGCCCGCTCGCTCTCACCGATCGCCTGCCAGCCCATACGCCGAAGCACCAGCGCCTGAGCGACGCGGAACACCAGCACCTGACCGATCATCGTGAAGGTGCGAAGCCTGACCTCCTCATCGTCCTCGTCGCGACCGAGGATCCTTGCGACCAGGGTCGAGGCAAGACCGTGGGCGCCGCCCATGAACCCGTAGATGGTGTCGAAGGCGGCCGTGGGCTGCATCTGCTCGCGGACGACGAAGCGGGCCCAGCGTTCCGCTTCCTCGGCGCCGAGAAGAACGTCGATGACGGTGCCGATGAGACGAAGCAGGGTAGCCCGCGCCGCCGCGGGCGTCGTGGAGGCGCCCGGCGTCTGGGCCGCTGCCATCGCCGGCCCGACCAGCGCCCCGATCCGCCCGACGATGTATTCGGCGACGGCGAGATGCAGCTCTTCCTTGCTGCCGAAGTGGTAGACAATGGCGGCGAGATTGGCGTCCGCTTCCTTGGCGATCTGGCGGGTGGTCGCGCCTTCAAAGCCGTAGCGGCCGAAGACATCGAGCGCCGCTTCGGTCAAGCGCGCCCGCGTCTCGGCGCCGCGGTCGCGCCGGGCACGCCGGTATGGCCGCGAGCCGCCGGGTTCCATCTTCGGGTTGGCGGGCTGTTCCTCGCCCGCAGCCTTTCGGGAATCGCCGCCTGACCCGTTTTCCATCGTCTTCGCCATCCGTGTGCGCCTGCTCTTCCATTCTTAATCACACGATTGAAATAATCAGTCAATCGAATGAATAAAATTTTATCGAATCCGCAGGGTGGCAGGCGCCTGAGCCGCCAAGGCATTGATGCAGCATGATTTTTTGGCTTGGCTGTCGATGCCGGAGCTGATAGTGACCTAGAGTCGGTCCCTCAGCGCGTACCAGCTCATGCCCGCGACCAAGGCCGGGTAGCGGAGGAGCCGGCCGCCGGGAAACGACGGGATTTTCACACCCGCGAACGGCGCGAGGCGCGAAGGATCGCCGCAAATCGCGTCGCCAATGATCTTGCCGGCAAAGGGAGCGAGCGCCACCCCCTGCCCGGAAAATCCGGCGGCGGCGTAGACGCCCGGCTGTACCTCGCGGATGTAGGGCAGGCGCCGCATGGTGATCGCCAGCCGTCCGCCCCAGGCGTAGTCGATGCGGGTGCCTTTCAGTTGCGGATAGATGTTGAGGAGATGCCGGGTGACGAAGGCCATCACGTCGGTCCGCTCGCGGCGGGCATAGCTCTCGCCGCCGCCGAAGATGAGCCGGCCGTCCGCCGACGGGCGGAAGTAGTAGACGACGAAGCGGGTGTCGGAGACCGCCTCCCCGCCGGGGATCAGGCCGCCGGGCTGTCCGGCGCCGATCGGCACGGTGGCGAGGACATAGTTGTCGATCGGCATGACATGGGCCTCGGTCTCCGCGTCGAGGCCGTTGAGATAGCCATTGCCGGCAAGGATCACCGCCCCCGCCGTGACGCTCCCCTTTTCGGTGGCGAGGGTCCAGCCATGGCCCCGGGTCAGTCCGGTCGCGCGCGTGCCCTCGAAGATGCGGGCGCCCGCCCCGGCCGCGGCGCGCGCCAGCCCCCTGGCGAACTTCAGCGGATCGAGATGACCGGCCCCGTGGTCGACCCGGCCGCCGTAGTAGCGGTCGGTGCCGATCCGCGCCGACAGCGCTTCACGGTCGATCCACTCCACCGCCTGATAGCCGTAGTCGTCCCGCAATTTGGCGACATAGGCCTTCTCGCCGGCAACCAGCCGCGGCTTGTGGACCACCTCGATCAGCCCGAGGCGCCAGTCGCAATCGATACGGTGCCGCGCGATCAGGCCGAGGGTCAGGGCCTTCGCCTCCTCGCCGAGCCGCCAGAAGCGGCGCGCCTCGTCGCGGCCGAGCTTTGCCTCCAGCCAGTCCTGATCGCGGCGCTGGCCGGAATGAAGCTGACCGCCATTGCGCCCGGAGGCGCCCCAGCCGACGCTATTGGCCTCGACCAGCACCACACCCCGCCCGGCTTCGGCAAGGCGCAGCGCCGCCGACAGGCCCGTATAGCCGCCGCCGATGATGGCGACGTCGGCGGTGGTTGTGCCGGTCAGGCTCGGATAGGCGGGCGCGTGGTCGGCCGAGGCAGCGTAGAGCGAAGGGGCGTGGGCCCGCCGCATGTCAGTCGCAAGTCCGCGGGCAAGCCATTCAGGCCTTCCGCGTCTGCTGTTCGTAGGGCGTGCCGTCGGCATGGGCATAGCCCGGCCGGCCGACGACCACCATCAGGTCGATGTCGGGATAGTGGGCGTACCCCTCGTTGACGCGGGTGCCGACCTCCAGCAGGACCACATCGCGATCGGAACGGTTCTGGAAGCAATGGCCGTCCGGATCGCCGGCCTTGAAGCCGGCGCAGTCGCCCGGCCGAAGCACCTCCTCGCCGGCGTCGGTGACCAACGTGACCTCACCCTCCAGCACGTAGACGAACTCGTCCTCGTGGGTGTGCCAGTGGCGCTGGCTCGACCAGGCGCCGGACGGCAGCCGGCAGAGATTGACACCGAACTGGGTGAGCCCGGCCGCATCGCCGAGCTTCAACCTGTGCCTCTGCCGGCACGGCTCGTCATAGGGCGGCGGGTAGAGGGTGCCGGCGACGGCCGGCGCGGTTGCGATGTCGATCTTCTTCGTCATCACGATGGTCTCCCGATGGCCCGCACCTCTGCAGGCGAAGGCGGGTTCACACGTTGAGAAGCAGGTACTCCCGTTCCCACGGACTGATCACCTGCATGAAGGTCTCGAACTCCGCCCGCTTGATCGCCCGATAGGTGGCGACGAAAGCCTTTCCGAAGATCTCGACCAGTTCCTCGCAGTCCTCGAACAGGGCCACCGCCTCGAGCAGCCCGCGCGGCAGGTCGATCTCTTCGAGATTGGCGCCGCCGGTCTCCGGTTCCGTGCAGGCGGCGCCCTCGACCATGCCGAGATAGCCACAGGCGAGCGAGGCGGCGATGGCGAGATAGGGATTGGCGTCGGAGGAGGGAATGCGGTTCTCGACCCGGCGCGCCTCCGGCGTCGCGTTCGGCACGCGCAGACCGACCGTGCGGTTGTCGTAGCCCCACATGGTGTTGACCGGCGCCGAGCCGGATCGCTGCAGCCGCCGGTAGGAATTGACATAGGGGGCGACGATGCAGGTCACCGCCGGCAGGTACTTCTGCGACCCGCCGATGAAGGAAAAGAACTCCGGCGTCGGCTCGCCATCCTGGTCGGAGAAGATGTTCGCCCCGGTCCTGATGTCGTTGATCGACTGATGAATGTGCATGGCGGAGCCGGGCTCCCGCGACATCGGCTTCGCCATGAAGGTAGCGTACATCTCCTGGCGGAGCGCCGCCTCGCGGATCGTGCGCTTGAACAGGAAGACCTGGTCGGCCAGCATCAGCGGCTCGCCATGGCGGAGATTGATCTCCATCTGGGCGGCGCCTTCCTCATGGATCAGCGTGTCGATCTCGAGGTTCTGCTGCTCGGAGAAATCGTAGATATCGTCGAACAGGTCGTCGAATTCGTTGATGGCGGCGATCGAATAGGACTGGCGGGCCGATTCCGGACGCCCCGAGCGGCCGGTCGGCGGCTCGAGCGGATAGTCGGGGTCCTTGTTCGGCTTGATCAGATAGAACTCGATCTCCGGCGCCACCACCGGGCGCCAGCCGCGCTTCTCGTAGAGCTGGAGAACACGGCGGAGCACCTGCCGCGGGGCGATTTCTACCGGGCGGCCGTCGGCGTGATAGGCGTCGTGGATCAGCTGGGCGGTCGGGTCCTCCTCCCAGGGAACCACGGCGAGGGTGCTCAGATCCGGCTCGAGGAGGACGTCGTGGTCGGCGCGGTCGTTCTCGAACATCTCGTCGTCCGGCGGCCAGTCGCCGGCGATGGTCTGGGTGAAGATCGAGCCGGGCATCGCCATCACCGGGCCGGCAAGGAACTTCTGCACGGGCATCATCTTGCCGCGGGCGACGCCGGCCTGGTCGGGCACGACGCATTCGATATCCTCGATGCGCCGTCCGGCCAGCCACGCGCGCGCTTCGTCCAGCGAGGCGACGCCGCGTGCCGGTTCGGCGGGCTTGTCTGTGCGTTTCTTGCGGGCCACGGATCACCTGATCATCGGTCGGCGCTTGCTCCGGTCGACGGTCCGGATTGTGCGTATTTGTCGGAAGCTTGTCGGCAATGAAAGGACGGGTCGATTTTGCTCGGTTTTTCGGCTGCGAGCAACTGAGACCCGCGGAATCGTTCGGAATCTCAATGGTTGTGACCGACGAAGTTTAAATCTAACGTGAACCGACACGATTAGGCTTTACCGCCAGAGGAGGGAGTGCATCATGCCTTCGAAACTCAGCGTTTTCCCCCTTGCGGCCGCGGTCGTGGCGGCGCTGGTCACCGGCGCGGCAGCCGAGGACAAGGTCGTCAACGTCTATAACTGGTCGGACTATATCGACCCCGACGTCCTCACCGACTTCACCAAGGAAACCGGCATCAAGGTGGTCTACGACGTCTATGACAACAACGACATCGTCGAGACCAAGCTGCTCGCCGGCAACTCCGGCTACGACATCGTCGTGCCGAGTGACTCCAACATGGCGCGGCAGGTCAAGGCCGGAACGCTGCTGAAGCTCGACAAGTCGAAGTTGCCGAACCTGGTCCACGTCTGGCCGCTCATTGCAAAGCGGCTTGATGCCTATGACCCGGGCAATCAGTACGCAGTCGACTACATGTGGGGGACGACCGCCCTCGGCCTCAACGTCGACAAGGTGAAGGAGCGCCTCGGCGACGATTTCGACCTCAACACCTGGGACCTGCTGCTGAAGCCGGAAGTCGCAGCAAAGCTGTCCGATTGCGGCATCCATGTGCTCGACGCAGCCGAAGACGTCGTACAGAACACCCTCGCCTATATGGGCAAGGATCCGGATTCGAAGAAGACGGCTGACATCGAAGCGGCCGGCGAGGTCCTGAAGAGCGTCAGGCCCTACATCCAGAAGTTCGAATCGTCGGAGTACATCAATGCGCTCGCCAACGGCGACATCTGCCTGGCGCTCGGCTATTCGGGCGACGTGCTGCAGGCACGCGACCGCGCCGCGGAAGCCGACAACGGCGTCAACGTCGAGTACATCATCCCCAAGGAAGGGGCGCAGATCTGGTTCGACAGCTTCGTCATCCCCAAGGATGCGCCACATCCCGACGCAGCGTACACGTTCATCAACTTCATGCTGCGACCCGACATCGCCGCGCGCAACTCGAACTATGTTTACTACGCCAACGGCAACATCGATTCACAGCCGATGCTCAACGAGGATGTTATCGGCGATCCGGCCATCTACCCGGACAAGGAGACGCTCGAGCGGCTGTTCACCAGCACGACCTATGACCCGCGGTCCCAGCGGGTGCTCACCCGCATGTGGACGAGCCTCAAGGCAGGTGAGTAGGCGGTCGAAACCGGCGGGGCCCGGCCGCGCCGGGCCACCGCATCGGGGATAGCCGGCGGATGGATGCGCGCGCGGTCGGGCCGGTTCGCCGGAGCTTTGCGCCGTGGAACGACCCGGCCGCCGCTCCCTTCATCGAGTTCCGCTCGGTCACCAAGCGGTTCGGCGACTTCGTCGCCATCGACGACCTGTCGCTGACGATCTACGAACGGGAGTTCTTTGCTTTGCTCGGCCCGTCCGGCTGCGGCAAGACCACTCTCATGCGGATGGTCGCCGGATTCGAGGAGCCGAGCGAAGGCGAGGTCCTGCTCGACGGGCAGAGCCTGGCCGGCGTGCCGTCCTACCACCGGCCGACCAATATGATGTTCCAGTCCTATGCGCTGTTCCCGCACATGACGGTCGAGGCGAACATCGCCTTCGGCCTCAAGCAGGACCGCATGCCAAGGGCCGATATCGATGTCCGCGTCGAGGAGATGCTGACCCTGGTCAAGCTGAAGCCGTTCGCCAAGCGCAAGCCGCACCAGCTCTCCGGCGGCCAGCGGCAGCGGGTGGCGCTCGCCCGCTCGCTCGCCAAGAAGCCGAAGGTGCTGCTGCTCGACGAGCCGCTCGCCGCCCTCGACAAGAAGCTGCGCGAGGAGACCCAGTTCGAGCTCACCGACATTCAGCAGACGCTCGGGCTGACCTTCCTGATCGTGACCCACGACCAGGAAGAGGCGATGACGGTGGCCGACCGCGTCGCGGTGATGGACCAGGGGCGCATCATGCAGGTGGCGACGCCGGCCGAGGTCTATGAGCAGCCCGACTCTCGCTACGTCGCCGACTTCATCGGGGACATCAACCTGCTGGAAGGCCGGATCACCGCCAATGCCAACGGCGTCGTCAAGCTCGACTGCGCGGAGACGGGCATGCATGTCGAGATCGACCAGACGACCGACGCCACCCACGGCGCAACCGCCTGGCTCGCCATCCGGCCGGAGAAGGTCGCGATCTCGCTCGATCCGCCGGCGGACCAATCGACCAACTGCACCGCCGGCGAGGTATGGGACATCGGCTATCTCGGCGATGTGTCGATCTACCACGTGCGTCTGGCGAGCGGCGCCATGGTGCGCTCGACCGTCACCAACCGTACCCGTCTGGTCGAACGGCCGATCACCTGGGAGGACAAGGTGTGGCTGAGCTGGTCCCGCGACGCCGGCGTGATGCTGACGCAGTAGAGACGGCGCGCATCCTGATCCAGCTTCCTCTCCCTGTCATCCCCGGCGAGCGCCCGAAGGGCGCGAGGGAAGGGGAACCAGTAACCACCGTCGCTTTCCATTCTGACCCGCTATCGTTTTACTAGAACCGCCGCCGCTTTTCACACTGACCCGACATCGTTTACTGGCCCCCCTTCCCGCGGCCCTGACGGGCCGCGCCGGGGGTGACAGGGACCGGGTTTCCCGCGCGCCGTCACCACTTTCTTGTCAGGCGACCACCGGCTGACACCAGGCGCATTAAACTGCCGCCGCGTTGCTGGAGGGTCCGGGTGCCACGTGCTCCGCCTGTCATCCCCGGCGAGCGCCCGAAGGGCGCGAGGGAAGGGGAACCAGTAACCGCCGTCCTGGAGTTTGTGTGAATGAACACGTCGGGACCCGCGTCGCAGCGTCCTTCGAGGCCCGCCGCTCCGCGGCGTGCGCCTCAGGATGGCTTGGAAGGAGTGTCCTCCATCGACGCTTGGGGAGGTCGACCAGTGCCGCCATCCTGAGGTCGCTCCGCGAAGCGGAGCCTCGAAGGACGCAATGTCGCGTATCCAGAGCATTCCTTCACAAGCTCCGAGGCGCGAGCGAAGCGCGCCGGGCCATGGCCATCGCCGGTGCTCCCCGCGGGGATAACCTCGCCACTTATCCCCCTTCTCCCGACCTCGCTTACACTCCGACCGTCCCTTCCTGCCGAGGGGCGGCGCCCGGTACCGGCGCCGGTCGTCGCGGAAGGTGATCGGCGCCCGCGCCGGCGGAATCCCCGCCCCGGAGCAATCCTGGGCAGGGTCCGGCCGCCGTCCCGGGGTGCCGTCCGGGAAGCCCGCCGGCACTACGACCGGCTGTGCGTGTGGCGCACCCTAAGGGCGCCCGGTCGCGCCGATGTCCGTGAAGGGCGAGGTATGGCCGAGCGTCCGGAGAGCGTAACGGACGGCGACAAGTCGCCGGGCGGGTGCTCGCCGAGTGCCCCTTTAGATCTCTTGCAGGCGCCCGGCGGGCGCCCGCCACCCTCGGCGCGATTTCCCCCGCGCGCCAGGGCGAACAGGAAGGGGAGCCATGCCGACCCACCCGCGGGCCATCCGGCGCGCGGGAATGATGAAGTGTGCTCTCGAGCTGCAGAGGGCGGGGAAGGAGTGAGATGACAAAGACACCGACCGATGATGTCAGCGGCGTTTCCGCGAGGCCCCTTGAACCCGGCACGGCGTCGTTCCTTCGCAAAATCACCACTGCTTTCGGCCTCCATCGCGCCTGCCCGCTCAAGGTCTGCCGCCGCGCCAATGCCTGCGCGAGCCGGAACGTCGTCTGCTACCAGGCGCTCGAAGATGAAATGGCGCCGATCGTGCGGAGCATCAGGGCCCGCCTCTGGAGGAGGGCGGTCGAACGCGGCGAAGACCCGGACATCGCTCCCGCCAGCCGAGACCACAAGCGGCGGCTGCTCGACTGGGAGGAGCGCGAGACCGGGCGAATCAGGTCCGGCGAGTACGGCGACGACGACCGCCTCACCGCCTATCAGCTTTGGCTGAAGCACCATGCCGTCGACTACACGCGGCGGCTGGCGTCGGTGGATGTGAGCGACAGCGATGGGCGACCCGATGTTCCCGATGCTAAGCTATGTTGATGTTAGGTACGCGCACATGATCCCCTCCCGAAACCGACTCGCCTTGCTCGCCGGTTTCGACCTCCCCTTGAAAGGGGAGGTGTGGCGGCGACGGTTCCGGCGCCTCCCCCTGAGAGGGGGAGAGCTTGCCCCGGACTTGATCCGGGGTCGGTCGGCGTCAGCCGACCGGGTGGGGGGCAGACGTTCCCTGTGATTCAACGTGAGAACATCGCGCGCTAAACTCGCCCCATGGCCCAGGCTGCCGCAAACGCCCCGGTGATTCCCTCGACTGCCGCCCCCGCCCGCCGCAGCAGCCGGGCGCGATGGCTGGTGGTCGCCGTGCCCTATGTGTGGCTGGCGATCCTTTTTCTCGTCCCCTTCCTGATCGTCATCAAGATTTCCTTCTCGGTGACGGCGGTCGCCCAGCCGCCCTACACGCCGACGATCGATCTCTCCCACGGCATCGAGGGGCTGATCGACGCGTTCAGGCAGTTCACCATCGACAACTATGTGTGGCTGACCGAAGACGCGCTCTACATCCGCGCCTACCTCTCGAGTCTGGTGATCGCAGTGGTGTCGACCGGGCTGGTGCTGCTCGTCGGCTATCCCATCGCCTACGGCATGGCGCGGGCGTCGAAGGCCTGGCAGCCGACGCTGCTCATGCTCGTCATCCTGCCGTTCTGGACGTCGTTTCTGATCCGCGTCTACTCGTGGATCGGCATTCTGAAAAAGGAAGGCCTGCTCAACCAGTTCCTGCTGTGGGTCGGCGTCATCCACGAGCCGCTCACCATCCTCAACACCAACTGGGCCGTCTATATCGGCATCGTCTACTCCTACCTGCCGTTCATGGTGCTGCCGCTCTACGCCGCGCTGGAGCGCCTCGACCCGACCCTGCTCGAAGCTGCCGCCGACCTCGGCTGCCGGCCGGTCAGCGCCTTCTGGCGGATCACCTTTCCGCTGTCGCTGCCGGGCGTCATTGCCGGATGCTTCCTGGTGTTCATCCCGGTGACCGGCGAATTCGTCATCCCCGATCTGCTCGGCGGCTCGGACACGCTGATGATCGGCAAGACGCTGTGGACCGAGTTCTTCAAGAACCGCGACTGGCCACTTGCCTCGGCGGTGGCGGTCATTCTCCTCCTCATCCTGGTGGTGCCGATCGTCATCTTCCAGAACCGCGCCGCGCGCAGCGAAGGGGGCATGCCGGTATGAGCAGGGTGATGCCGCCAATCGCATGGGGGATGGCGTCGTGACCCGCCGGTTCTCCTGGTTCAACGGGGTTTCGGTGGCGCTCGGGCTGGCGTTTCTCTACCTGCCCATCCTCCTCCTCGTCATCTACTCCTTCAACGAGTCGCGGCTGGTGACGGTGTGGGCGGGCTTCTCCACCAAATGGTACGGCGAACTGCTGCATAACCAGGCGCTGCTCGATGCCGCCTGGGTGACGCTGCGGGTGGCGTTCGTTTCGGCAAGCGCGGCGACGATCCTCGGGACGCTCGCCGCGATCACGCTCGTCCGCTTCGGCCGCTTCTTCGGCCACACGCTCTTCTCCGGCATGATCTATGCGCCGCTGGTGATGCCCGACGTGATCATCGGTTTGTCGCTTCTACTGCTGTTCGTCGCCGTCGATTTCACCCGCGGCTTCTGGACGATCATCCTCGCCCACATCACCTTCTCGCTGTGCTTCGTCGCCGTCGTCGTGCAGTCACGCCTGGTGACCTTCGACCGGAGCCTCGAGGAGGCCGCGCTCGATCTCGGCTGTCCGCCGGCCAAGACCTTCTTCCTGATCACTTTGCCGCTGATCGCGCCGGCGGTCGTCGCCGGCTGGATGCTCGCCTTCACCCTGTCGCTGGACGACCTGGTGATCGCCAGCTTCACAACCGGGCCCGGCGCGACGACGCTGCCGATGAAGATCTACAGTCAGGTGCGGCTCGGCGTTACCCCGGAGATCAATGCCGTCAGCACCATCATGATCGGCATCGTCGCCGTCGGCGTGTTGTCCGCATCACTGATCACGAAGCGTCGCGAAGCCAGCCGCTTGCGCGCAGAACGGCTGGCGGCTCGCGACGCCTGATCAGGCCGGCTACGGCCGCTACGGCAGAAGGCCGCCGAACCCACCGACCAGAACCGTAAACTCGGTGCGGTCGACCTTGCCATCCTTGTTCTTGTCGGCCTTGACGAAGATCGCCGCATCACGGTCGACGAATTCGTCCTTCGGCACACCTTCGGGCTTCGCAAGGTCGAACTTAACCAGAAGATCCTGACGTTTCTTGGCAGTCTTCTGTGCGTTCTGCTCCTTCTCGCCCGCCTTGGGCGGCAGGAGCACGGCGCCGGCCTCCTCCTGGGTGACGCGCCCGTCGCCATTGACATCAAGCACCGCGAAGATCACGACGCGTATCGCGTCGGCTTCCGATCGGTCGATGGCGCCGTCGCCGTTGCGATCGATCGCATAGAACAGCACGGCGTTCCGCACAGCCGAGGGGGCAGCGATGCCGGCGGCGGGAAACAGGACGGCTGCCGCGAGCGCGACAGCGACGCTGAAATGAATCTTCATGTTGTGGTTTTCTCTTTCTCTGCAGCGACCCGTTGCGGGCGCCGATAGGCCAACAGCGTCGTTTGTTTGTAGGGCGATGGCGGCTTTTGTTGGGCTTTTGGAAGGCAGCCTGACGTGGCGGGTCGGAAGTGCCCGGCCGGTCCCAGGAAGCGGTTCAGCGAGCCACAAACCGCAGTGGAATCAGTCCATTGCTGATGTGATCCGCACTGAAGGTTCGGGTGCGAAATCCCGCTTCCATGCGTAGGCGAACATCCCGTCCATCACGCTAGCCGTTGGGGGGACGATCCGGCGGCTGCGTCGGCGCGCCCGGCGTACTGCGCTCCACGGGCGGGCCAAGGTCGGGCGATAGGCGCCAGTTCGTCCACGTGCCGTCGACCAGGAACGGCACGTCCTGCGAAGCGCCGTTCCCATCCCGAAGGCTCAAAACCCCTCGCGCCTCGATCGCCGGCTGGAGAAGCCCCGTGTGGCCGCCCAAGGTCAAGGTGAAGTCGCGTCCCTCAGCGCGAAAATCGTCGGTGGTGACGCGGCCGTCCGCGAGGGCCAGCGTGCAGCCGGCGCTGGTGAAGGCGGTGCTGCCGTCGACGGCATAGCCTTCAGGGTGTTGAATCGCGGCGGGAAGGCTGGCGAGGTCGATGCCCTTGAAGGCGCCGTCGGCAATCGTGACGCGAGCCTTGCCGGCAAGGTTGGCCACGAAATCCCCCAAGTTCCGGCCGCGCCCGTGCACGTTGATGTTGCCGTTGGCCGTGCCATCGAGCGCGACCAAGCCGGTAAGATCTCCGAGAATGTCGGAAATCGCAACGTCATGCAGCTTGACCTGGGCGGCGCCCGTCGCGGTGCCGCCTTCCGTATCGAGAGCCAACCGGGCTTCGGCGGTGCCATCGCCGAGCTGCGCCTCGCCGACCGTAACGACCAGCTTGCCCTTCTTCAAAATCGCCGTCGCGGCGGTGCGGCCGATGGTCAAGCCGCCCGCCCTCAGCTCGCTCGTCGACACGCGAACGTCGAGGTCACCGATATCCTCGAGCGGCAATTGCAGCGGGGCCGACATCCACGGCCCGGACGCCACGATGTGGGCGCGGACTGCCTCGACATATGGCGACAGGTCCAGGGAATCGAAGGCGACCGTGCCTTGGAGGCTGGTGAGGCCGTCATTGATCGTGGCGGAAACGGCGCCCTCCGCGACATTGCCGTCGAGCTCAATCGTCGCATTGGTGACCGATACGGACGGTCCGAGCCAGTTGATCTTGCCGGCGACCGAGCCGGCGCCGAGAATCGCCCCGGTTTCGATGGGCGCACCCATCCACTCGACCACCCGGCGCACCGACGGAGTGGTCAACTGGATGTTGCCCTCGAGCTGGGTTCCGGCGAGCTGGAGGGCGGTACCGGTGAAGGAAAGGCGAAGTGGCGTCGCCGTGAAGGCGAAACGCACCGGCGAACTCCCGCCCGCCAGCAGGGCCAGCGGCGCATCAATGCCGCCGTTGAACTTGACCGGCTCGCCGCGCCAGATGAACGAGCCGGTCCCGCCGGCGGCGGTCGTCGTGCTCGTCCAGTCGAAGCTGACATTGACCTCGGTCAGTTCCTCCTGCCGGCCACTGCGGTCGTCGGTGTAATTGACGATGCCGGCGCGGATGACGAAGCGGCCAAGCTTGATGTCGGCCAGCGGCGACGGCGGCGCGACCTCGCTGGTGGAGCCCTGCTTGTCGCCCTTCGACACCTGGCTGCCGATCGCGCCCTGATTCAGGATCCAGTTGCCATGGCCGTCGGCATCGGTTCGCAGATTGATTCGCGGATTGACCAGCTTGAACTGGGCAAATTCCAGCCGTCCCAAGAGAAGCGGCAGAATTTCCAGCTTGCCGGTCATCGTGTCCATCTCGATGAACGGCTTGCTGCCCATTCCGTCGGCATTGGCGAGGACGGCATCATGCAGGCGCACGGTGAGGTACGGATAGAGGCTGAAGCTCGGATCGCCCTCGAAGGTGAAGTCCCGCCCGGTGAGATAGGTGATCTGATCGACGATGCGCTGCTTGACCACATCGGTGGAAAGAACCAGCGGAACCGCCGCGGCGAGCACCCCCAGCACCGCGACCACACCCAGGGCGATAACGGCGATCCGTCTCGCGCGTTTGGGGTTCGTTGCGCCCATTCGCCGGCTGACCTCTTGACTACGCTGCCCCCCGGATAGGAAGAAACCCTCCAATCCGCAAGGCGTTTCTCTGCTGGCCGCAGCGGCGTGTGGTCATCTTGAATTCGCCTGCAGCGACCGCAACCTCGCTTCCAAAGGAGCCCGGCATCTTGGGCGCAAACGACGACCAACCGCTCTGGAGGCCCTCGAATATCGAGGATCTGCCGATCACCCGCTTTGCCCGCGAGGCCGGGAAGCGGGCGGGTCGCGTGCTCACCGACTATGATTCGCTGCATGCCTGGTCGGTGGACGATCCGGCGGGATTCTGGGACCTCGTGTGGGATTTCTGCGGCGTCATCGGGAACAAGGGCGAGCGGCGGCTCATCGACGCGGACCGGATGCCCGGCGCGCAATTCTTTCCTGATGCACGGCTCAACTTCGCCGAGAACCTGCTTCGCCGGGACGACGACGGCGATGCAATCGTCTTCCGCGGCGAGGACCAGGTCCGTCGCCGGATGACATGGCACGAGCTGAATGCGCTGGTGTCGCGACTGCAGCGGGTGCTCCGCGATCTCGGTGTCGGGCCCGGCGACCGGGTTGCGGCGCTGATGCCGAACATGCCGGAGACCATCGCCGCCACCCTGGCGGTTGCCTCACTCGGCGCGGTGTGGTCGTCCGCCTCTCCGGATTTCGGGGCGCGCGGCGCGCTCGACCGCTTTGGCCAGATCGAACCGAAAGTGCTTATCGCCTGCGACGGCTACTTCTACGCCGGCAAGACCATCGAGACCGCCGAGAAGCTGAAAGAAATCGTCGCCGGACTACCCACCCTACGGGCGACGATCGTCGTCCCCTATGTCGGCCGGGCGGCCGAGGTCGCTGCGGGGCTGCCCAAGGGGCGGGCGCTGGACGAGATGCTGGCGCCCTATGCTGCCGGCCCGATCGACTATGTCCGGCTTCCCTTCGCCGCGCCGCTCTACATCCTGTTCTCCTCAGGCACGACCGGTGTGCCCAAGTGCATTGTCCACTCAGCCGGCGGGACGCTGCTCCAGCATCTCAAGGAGCACCAGCTGCAGAGCAGCCTGGTCCGCGACGAGCGGCTCTTCTACTTCACGACCTGCGGCTGGATGATGTGGAACTGGCTGGTCACCGGGCTGGCGACCGGCGCCACCCTGCTCCTCTATGACGGCTCGCCCTTCCACCCCTCACCGGCGGCGCTGTTCGACTATGCCGTCGCCGAGCGCATGAACATCTTCGGCACGTCGGCCAAGTACATCGACGCGGTGAAGAAATCGGGGCTGCGTCCGATAGACAGCCACGATCTCTCGGCAGTGCGGATGATGATGTCGACCGGGTCGCCGCTGGCGCCGGAGAGCTTCGACTTCGTCTACGAGGCAATCAAGCCCGATATCCACCTTGCCTCGATCTCCGGCGGAACCGACATCGTCTCCTGCTTCGTGCTCGGCATTCCCACCAAGCCGGTGTGGCGCGGCGAGATCCAGGGTCCCGGCCTCGGCATGGCCGTCGACATCTTCGACGAGGCGGGCAAACCGCTGCCGACGGGAAAAGGCGAACTGGTGTGCAAGAAGCCTTTCACCTCGATGCCGATCGCCTTCTGGAACGACCCGGACGGTGCGAAATACCGCGCAGCCTATTTCGAGCGGTTCCCGGGGGTGTGGTGCCACGGCGATTTCGCCGAATGGACCCGCCATGGCGGCATCATCATCCACGGCCGCTCCGACGCGACGCTCAATCCCGGCGGCGTGCGCATCGGCACGGCGGAGATCTACTCCCAGGTCGAGACTATTCCCGAGGTGGTCGAGGCGCTGGCAATCGGCCAGGACTGGGACGGCGACGTGCGAATCGTGCTGTTCGTCATGCTGAAGGAGGGCGTCCCCCTCGATGAGGACCTGATCGCCCGCATCAAGTCGGTCATCCGTTCCGGCGCCAGCCCGCGCCACGTGCCGGCGCGGGTCGTGGCTGTCGCCGACATCCCGCGCACCAAGTCGGGCAAGATCGTCGAACTGGCGGTCCGCGAGGTGGTCCATGACCGGCCGGTGAAGAACGTCGAAGCCCTCGCCAATCCCGAGGCTCTCGAGCACTTCCGCAATCGTCCGGAACTCGGTGAGTGATCCAGCCACAGGCGATTAATCTTAACAATTCGTATTTTAGTATAACCAAAGCTTGAGCATTGGCTAAATTCATTATTTAGCCAATAATAATTGTCTTCTTTCCTTTAACTCCGGATTAACCGGCTCGGGCCCCAATCCCTGTCAGTTTTTGTGCTGGCAAAGGCCGGCCCGGAGCAAGAAGGCCATGTCCATATTCGAGCGGTTTGCACGCGGGGAGCGCGGCAATGTCGCGATGATGTTCGCCCTCGCGGTGATCCCGGTGATCGGCGGGGTCGGCGCCGCCATCGACTACACCAGAGTCAGCGAGATTCGCAGCAAGATTGCCAATGCCGCCGATGCGGGCGTGCTTGCCGTCGGCAGCATGCCGCCGATGTCCGACAAGGACGCCTATGACACCGTCAAGACCTGGATCGAGACCCACACCAGTCCGGAATACGATCAGTACTGGACCCTCGATTCCGTCACCCAGAGCGACGACGGCGCGATCGTCGCGACCGTCTCCGGCTCGGTCGACACGACCATCGCCCGGATCCTCGGCGTCACCGACGTGCCGATCACGATCACCTCCGAGGCGGTCCGCTCGATCGGCAAGGTCGAAGTCGCCATGGTGCTCGACAACACCGGCTCCATGCGGGGCAAGAAGATCGCCAAGCTCAAGGACGCGGCGAACGCGCTGGTCGACTCCCTGGTCAAAGCCACCACCAAGCCCGAAGACCTGAAGATCGGCCTGGTGCCATTCTCGCAGACGGTCAATGTCGGCTGGCAGTACGACACCGCATCGTGGCTCGACGCCGACGGCAAATCGGATTCCGCCAAGTCGCAGTTTCTCGGGCAGGAGGTGAACAGGTTCGACCTCTTCAAGGCCATGGCGACCACATGGGGCGGCTGCGTGGAAACCCGGGCGGAGCCGTATGAGGCGACCGAGACCGCGGCGTCTGCGGCCGACCCGAACAGCCTGTACGTTCCCTATTTCGCGCCCGACGAACCCGGCAGCAGATCCGACAACCACTACGCGAACAGCTATATCGACGACACGCCGCTGAAGACGGTCAAGGACAACCTGACCAGGCTCGGCCTCATTGCGGCACTCGGCCTGCCGGACTTCCGCCTCCTGCAGGGCGACGTGCTGAAATACAAAGGCACGCCGCGCAAGGGCACGACCAAACCGTTCGGCTACGCCTACGGGCCCAACTCGGGGTGCGAAATCGCACCGCTCCAGAGGCTCACCTCCGATTCGGGGAAGGTGAAGACGGCGATCGGCACCATGATCGCCAACGGCAACACCGACATCCCCATCGGCGCCACGTGGGGCTGGAACGTGCTCTCCGACAAAGGGCCGTTCGGCGACGGCGTCGCCTACGGCACGCCGGACTGGACCAAGATCATGGTGCTGATGACCGACGGCAACAACGAGAACGAAGTCGGCAACCGCGAGGATAAATCCTACTATTCCGGCATCGGCTATGTCTGGCAGGACCGCATGGGCGTGCCTCCCGACAACACCAGCAAGTGGGAGCGGACCAAGGCGCGGGACAAGCGGCTCGGCGAGATCTGTAGCGCGATGAAGGCAAAGGGCATTGTCATCTACACCATCCGCGTCGAGGTGAAGAACGGATCGAGCGACGTGCTCGAGAAGTGCGCTTCCGAGAAGGACAATTTCTACGACGTCGACAACGTCGCCCAGCTGACGGAGACGTTCGAGAAGATCGGCAGCTCGATCCAGAAGCTGCGGCTCGCAAGATAGACGTCGACGCTGGGGGCTCGATTGGCCATTCTAGCAGTCATGCACGGCGGCAAGCCAGTCGTTCGTGATAACTAACGTCGCCATGACCCGCGCGCTGCCCGTCTTTCTCGTTGTTCTCCTGCTTGCGCACGGGGCCGGTGCCGCGAGCCCGGCCGATCGGCTTGCGGCGTTGCGCACGGTAATGACAGAACGCCTCGCGCTCATGACGGATGTTGCGCGCTTCAAGTGGAACGAGAAGCTGCCGATCGAGGACCGCGACCGGGAGGCGGTCGTGCTCGACGCCACGGTGGCCGAGGCGGTCGCGGCGGGACTCGATCCGACGCGGGCGCGGAGTCTGGTGGAGGCGCAGATCACCGCGGCGAAGCTCGTGCAGACGGACCTTTTCGACACCTGGACGGCGGCTGGGGCGGGCCGCTTCGCCGACGTGTCCAGCCTTGCGGCGACGCTCCGGCCGGAGATCGGGCGACTCACCGCCGACTTGATCGAGGCCGCCAAAGCGGCCGAGACCGACCTCGGCACCTGCGAAGGCCGCCGCATCCTCGCCCCACTCCCGGATTCGGTTGCCGACTTCCCGGAGGCGTGGTCGGTCGCGGTGGACGGCGCGCTCGCCGGAGACGACGACTGCCCCTGATGGACTTTGGCTTTGCTTGGCGGCCGGTTCGTGGTTTCCTTGCCGAGAGGCGGCGCCACAAGCCGCCGAGCGGGAGGACAAGCCGCATGTATCAGATGCCGGACGGGACGAAGCTCTTCGTGATCGACGGGCACACCCACCTGTGGGATGCCCGGCCGGAGAACCAGCGCAACCGTTTCGGCCTGACCTTCATCGAGAGCTTCTGGACGGCCCATACTGGGCTCGCGCCGCCGAGCGAGCGGTGGGACTGGGATCGCTTCCTCTACTACGGCGTCGAGGGGGCGGCGCATGACCTTTTCGAACGCGGCCATTGTGACATGGCCATCATGCTGCCGACCTATCTCTACGAATTCTACGTGCACGGCTTCAACACCACCGAGCAGTGCTCGGCCATCAAGGACGCCTATCCGGAGAAGATCATCCTCGCCGGCCGCATGGACCCCCGCGAGGGAACGCGCGGTCTCGAGCGGCTGGAGGCCGACCACGAGCGGTGGAAATTCCGCAGCGTCAAGATCTACACGGCCGAGTGGATGGGCGACTCCCGCGGTTACTCGCTGAAGGACGACTCGGTCGGCTTCTACATGGAGAAGTGCCGGGCACTCGGCATCGACATCATCCATATCCACAAGGGCCCAACCATCCATCCGCTCAACATCGACGCCTTCGACGTGCGCGACGTCGACGACGTGGCGACTGCCTTTCCGGACCTCAAATTCGTCATCGACCATTGCGGCATCCCGCGCGTCGACGAGTTCTGCTGGATCGCCAACCAGGAGCCCAACGTCTATGGCGGGCTGTCGGTGGTGAGCGCCTTCATCCATGCACGGCCGCGCTACTTCGCCTCGCTGCTCGCCGACCTTTTGTTCTTCCTCGGCCCCGACCGGCTGATCTTCGGCTCGGACTACGCCATCCACAGCCCGAAATGGATCGTCGAGCATTTCGCCAATTTCGAATTCGACGAGGAGACCGCGCGGGAAGCGGCGACGGAACTCACGCTCGACGTCAAGGCGAAGATCCTCGGCCTCAACGCGGCGCGGCTCTACGACATCCCGGTGCCGGACGAGTGCTACCAGCCGGCGGCGCAATCCGTGAGCCAGGCGGCAGAGTAAGGCTCGTCCGTTGTCGCTCCAAGCACCGGCCAGGCCTTCTCCTCCATCGTCGTCCTCCGGCTTGACCGGACGACCCGCCGATACAGTGCGCACCGTCCACGGCGCGGCAGCGGTAATCGATCCTCCGGTCAAGCCGGAGGATGACGTTGAGGCGGTTGGCACGATGGTGGGTATTGGGGCGGGCTCTCCGAGCGATCCGAACCGGCTAGCCCAAGGCCGTAGTCCCCGCGTCACCGAAGTCAGCGCCGCGCTCGGTGCGGTGCTCGATCCGGAGCTGGACGAGTCGGTGGTCTCGCTCGGCTTCGTCGACAAGGTGACGGTTGACGGTGCCGCCGTCGCGGTCACGTTCCGCCTGCCGACCGCCTGGTGCTCGCTGAACTTTGCGTGGATCATGGCCGAGGACATGCGGGAGGCGCTTCGCCGTCTCGACTGGGTCGAGCAGGCCGACATCCGGCTGGTCGACCACTTCGCGGCCGAGCGGATCAACGACGGCATCGCCGACGGCCACGGCTTCGCCACCGCCTTCGGCGACGAGGCTGGGGGCGATCTAACAGCGCTGCGCCAGACGTTCCGCCGCAAGGCGTTCCTCGGGCGGATGTCGACTCTGATCGAGGCTCTGCGCCGCGCCGGCCGCGACGACGACGCCATCGTGGCGCTGACGATCCGCGCGCTAAGCGAATTGAAAGCCGACGCGCCGCTCGCCCCTGCAATCGCGCGCTATCTGGAGCTTCGCGATGCCTTCGGCGGACCGGCCGGAGCCGATGAGCCCGCCTTCCGCACCGCCGACGGCGCGGCGATCGACCCGGATCGGCTGACGGAGTTTCTTCGCGATATCCGCATGACGCGGCGCGGCGTCGAAGCGAACGGCGAGATGTGCCGGATGATGCTCAGGGCGCGGTATGGCGAGGCGACGCCACCGGCATTGCGAGCGACCCATCAGCATGACTGAGCGCACCTGAACGACCGCTACTCCTCGCAGGTGTCGACCTGCCAGCCGGTGCCGGCCCGAAGCGAGCGGGCAACATGGGTGACCAATTCGTCGTAGGTCGCCTTGTCGGCGGCGGGATATTCGATCGAGACGCCGTTCCACACCGTATCGCCGCAGGAAAGGATCCAGCGCCGGTAGAAGATCGTGCCGTCGCGGGTTCCCGAGACGACCAGCGCGCGCTTGTCGCGGTGGCGATAGGTGATGGTCTCGCCATCCTCAGGCATCTCGTAGATCGCCATCGCCTCGGCGATGGTGTCGAACGTCTGGAGGGACCCGAAGACGGCGATCGAGGCGGTGCCGTCCGGCGAGGTGAATTTCAGCCCGTCGCCGTTCGCCGGCGGTTCGCCAGCCTGCCAGTCGGCCGGCACATCGGCCGTGGTGCCGAAGCGCTCGTTGACGTAGGTCTTCCACTCCGCCGCCGCGGCCGGGCCGGCAACGGCAAGCACGACAACGGCAAAGATCAGACGTGCTAACGCCCGCATCCCTCAGCCCGCCAGCACGCGTGTGGTCGGGAAGGTGATCCGGACCAGCGTGCCCTGGTCCGGCACGCTGTCGATGGAGAAAGCCGCGCGGTTGGCCTCGACCAGCGCCTTGGTGAGCGGCAGGCCGAGACCGGTGCCCTCGCCGACGCGGCCCGAGGTCGCCACCTGGCGGAACGGCTTCATGGCGACCTCGATGTCCTTCTCGCTCATGCCGATGCCGGTGTCGCGAATCCGCACCACGACCTCACCGCCCTGTTCCATCGCCGTGGCGACGATCACCTGGCCGCCGGCATGGGTGAATTTGATGGCGTTGGAGAGAAGGTTGAGCAGGATCTGGCGGAGCGAGCGGAGGTCGGCGACGACGTTGGGGAGGCCGGCGGCGAGCGACGTGCGGATGATGATGCGCTCGCGGTTCGCCTGCGGCTGCATGAGAGCCACGCACTCCTGGATGACCTCGTTCACGGCCACCGACTCGAAGTTCATGTCAAGCTTGCCCGCCTCGACCTTGGAGAGATCGAGGAGGTCGTTGATCAGGCTCATCAAGTGCTCGCCCGACAGGTGGATGTCGCGGAGATAGTTGCGATAGCGGTCGCTGCCGATCGGGCCGAAGCGCTCGGCCATCATCACCTCGGAGAAGCCGATGATGGCGTTGAGCGGCGTGCGGATCTCATGGCTGATCTTGGCGAGGAAGTCCGACTTCTGGGCGTTGGCGGTCTCCGCCGCACGGCGCGCGGCGACGAGTTCCTCCTCGACGTTCTTCCAATGCGTGATGTCGCGGAGCACCGCGCAGTACTTGCCGGAGTCGCCGAGCCGGCCCATGGTCATGAAGAGCGGGATCAGCCCGCCGCGGGGCACCTTGCCGATCACCTCCCGCCCGTCATTGAGAACGCTGGCAACGCCATTCGAGGCGAGCCCGTCGAGATAGTCGAGAGCGGCCTTGCGGCTTTCCTCCGCAAGGAGGTCGGTGAACGGCGCGCCCTTCACCTCGCCGGCCTCGACACCGAACAGCGCCTCTGCCGCCCGGTTCATGCCGTCGACCAGACCGTCGCCTTCGATGACAACGACGCCGTCGGTGGCCGTGTCGAGGATCGCCTCCAGCTCGCGAATGCGATCGTCAGCCGGGGCGGCGTGCGCCAGTGCCGCCTCCTCATTTTCAGCGACGGCCAGCTCACGGGTCGCTTCGATCAGCGACAGCATCAGCGCCGTCCCCCCTCCCCACATGACAGCGTGGAGCTTGGCGTCGACGGCAATGCCGGTCCCGTCACGGCGGGCCGCATGAAGCCTGCCGCCGGCCAGTGGCTTGGCTGACCAATCACCGCGATCGGGGAAGATCGCCTCGGCGCCGCCGGCGGCGATGAAGTCGGCGAGCGATCGGTAGCCAAGGAGATCGAGAAGCGTGCGGTTGGCGAAAAGCGTCCGGTTGTCCCGGTAGACGGCAAAGCCGACCGGCAGCTTGTCGAGAAGCGCGGTATCGAAGGCCGGTGGGCCGGGCTCGGCCTCTTCGGGGCGCTCCTCATCGGCCTGAGGAGGCTGCTGCCGTGCCTGATCGGGCGCGCGAGCGCGCGCGCCGAGTGCTTCGGCAATGCGGCGGAAGGCGTCCTGCTCGGTGCCGGAGAGGCGCTTCGGCAGGATTCGCGTCGGCGTCTTGGCAAGATGGACGACATTGGATGAGGCCGCCGGCCCGTCAGCTCCGGTCGCCGGTGCTCCGGCGTCGACGCCGTGCGCCGATTCGCGGCCTCCGCCCTCGACGCTCTCCCGCGCCACGTCGTCGAGATCGCTATCGACATCGGAGGGCGCTCGAACGGCGGGAGTCTGTTCCGCCCCGGTTGCCGGTGGCTTCGGCTCAGATGCCGGTTCGACGGGGTACCGCGGCTCCGACTCAAGCGTTGCCTCCGCAGCCCGCGGCGGCTCGGCCTCTTCGGCGACGCCTTCCACCGGAGGTGACGGCTCAGGCTCCAGCGCGGTCGCTTCGACCGGTGCCTCCGGTTCGGTCATGACGGCCGGCGCGCGACGTTCGTCCGGCCGGCGATCGTCGCTCCTCACCACGCCAAATCCGCGATAGCCGGCAAAGACACCGTCCCGCGAGAAGGTGGCCACGGCGGTGAGATCGACGGCCACCCGCTCGGGTGCCTCGGCAAGAGGCCAGTAGACGGTGAGGCCGGCAAAGCTCGCCAGTGCCGACAGCGCGGAATCGAGTCGGTCCTCGGGATCGAGAGCGAGGCGCTCGGCGAGGTCGCGCCATAGCGTGCCGGCGCTCGGGGCGTTCGCCGCACCGACTTCTTCGGCGAGGGTGCCGGACACGAAGGTGATGACGAGGTCGGCGTCGGTCTGCCAGAAAAAGCGGCGCGGCAAAGTTGCGGCCGGTTGCGGCCTGGCGGGCTCCGGTGGCCGGGTGGCAGGCGCCTCGACCACGACCTGGCCCGGCGGCTTGGCAGCGAACTCTTCATTCGCGGCCTGTGACACCGTCGCCGGCTCCGCCGGAATTGCGGCCGACGCCTGGGCGGGGACCGCTTCTTCCGGCCCGACAATCAGAAGGAAGAGCCGCTCGTCGCCGATTGTGATCCGCGCCACGCCGGCGGGACGGGCGACGCGGTCAACCGTGAGCGAGGCCCGCGCCACCGGGCGCCCACCCGTTTCGGCTTCGCCGACGAGCGCATCGATGGCGGCCGACGCCGGCGCCAGCGCGTCGAAGCCGCCCGAGGCACCAAGCACCTTGCCGTCGCGATCAAGCACGGCGACCAGGCAGTCCGCCGCGGCAATGGCATCGGCCAGTCGCTCGGCACGGGTCGACAGCGACTCGCGTGAGGCGTCGCCGGCGCCGACCGCCAGCACGCCGCGGGCGCCGCTGCCCAGATCGAGCCTGCGGCAAAGGGACGGCAATGTCGCCTGCCGCACCCCGAAATTGAAGCGGAGAATCTCGAGCCGCCCCTCGTCGATCGGAAGCGACTTCGCCAGGCGAGCGAGGCTCTGCGCGGTTGGATTGGAGGGCGAGAAACGGCGCTCGAGAAGCGCGCCCATTGCCGGCTCGCCGAAGAAGGCAACGCCAGCGGCGTTGGCCCACAGCACCCCGCTCCCGTCGCCGCGAAAGACGAACGCCGGCCGCGGGCCGAGCAGCACCGCACCGACCGCCGGCAGGGCGGCAAGATCGAGATAGGCATACGTCTTGCCGTTCATCGGCACTCGCTCGTCGCTCGTCGCCCGCCGCGCCGACCGATTTCGTGCTTAATCAACCGTTAATACAGTGGGTATCCGAGCCGGTCCATGCCATCGGCGCTTCCGGCGCCCTTCCCCTCGATCTTTGGTTAATCACGCCGGTTGGCGGCGGAAGCCGACGCGCCTATGTTTGAGAGATTGCGCAAAATCTAGCAGGGAGAAAGCCGTTATGCAGCGCACACCGTTCGATATCCCCGATCAAATGCGGGACATGGCCGACAAGAGCGTCAGCCAGGCCAAGAAGGCACTGGAGCAATACCTCGAGGCAACCCAGAAGGCGGTGGCCAAAGTCGAAGGCTCGGCGAAGTCGGTGCAGCAGGGCACCGCGGAGGTCAACCGCCAGGCTCTGGCGTTCCTCGAGGAAAATGTCTCAGCCTCCTTCGATCTCGCCCAGCGGCTGGTGCAGGCCCGCACCATGGAGGAGATCGCCGCCCTTCAGAAGGAATTCTTCACCAAGCAGATGGCCACCTTCGCCGAGCAGGGAAAGGGCCTTGGCTCGATGATGGGCCGCATGGGGGCGGAAGCGGCAGGCAAGACAAAGGGCTGATTGTCACAATTTTCATTGTGCAGCGCAAAAGAGATATTGCATTGCACAAATAGGTGACCTATATAGGGCTCATAGATAGTCGAGGGCGTCGTTGCCGTTGGCGAGATTCGCGGCGCCCCCGCAACCAGCCAATGGAGCTTACGATGGCCACCGCCCCCAAAACGACCAAGACCACCAAGTCCGCCGCCCCTGAAGCGGCGTTTGCGGCTTTGAACAACCCGTTTGAAGCCTTCAAGATCGACGCGCCATCCTTCGAGATGCCCGACGCTGTCCGCGAGTTTGCCGAGAAGGGCATCTCTCAGGCGCGTGAGGCGTATGCGAAGATGAAGAGCGTCGCCGAGGACACCACCGACCTCGTCGAGGACACTTACGAGACCGCCCGCGACGGCGCGTTCACCTTCGGCGGCAAGGCGATCGACGCGGCCAAGGCGCACAGCGACGCCTCGTTTGCGCTGGCCAAGGACCTGTTCGCCGCCAAGACGCTCGCCGAGGTGATCGAGCTGCAGACTGCCTTCGCCCGCCAGCAGTTCGACACGATGACGGCGCAGTTCAAGGACTTCCAGGAGCTCACCCAGAAGGTCTTCGCCGAAACCACCAAGCCGGTGACGGCGCACGTGGAGAAGACCTTCAAGGATTTCCGGGCGTCGTAATCCGCCCGACCGTCTTCTCCCTCCGCACGAGCGGCCCGGACCGAAAGGTGCCGGGCCGTTTGTTTTGGCGATTGCCCCGGCTTCGCCTATCGTGGCGAGTTATCGAACGGAGGCGGGAGGGCGGAATGCGAAGTGTTGTGGTCGGACTGGCCTGCGCACTGGTGTGGACGGCGTCGGCGGGCGCCGAAGATGGACCGCTGCCGGACGGATTCAAGACGATCGAGACGATCGTCGTCGTCTATCCCGAGAACCGGAGCATGGTGCACCTGTTTCCCGACTTTCCCGGGGCCTTCGGCATAAGCGATGCGCCGGAATCGGCGGTTGTGCAGCGGGATCGCGACGGATCTGTCCTGCCCTATCTGCCACCGGTCTGGCGCATGGAGAAGGCGGCACCCGCAGCCGATCCCGCCTATCCGACAACGATGCCGAACCGGCCGTTCATGATCGACGAGCCCCCCTACAACACGCCGCCGGACGTGCAGACCGCGAACCCGGTCCATGAATTCTATCAAAATCAGATGCAGATCAACGGCGGCCGCAACGACATGTTCGTCGCATGGACCAATGTCGGCTCGCTGACGATGGGGGCCTATCGCGGCGAAGGCACGCATCTCTACCACCTGGCGCGGGACTACACGCTCGCCGATCGCTTCTTCATGGGCGCGTTCGGTGGCTCCAATCTCAACCACTTCTACATCGCCTGCGCTTGCTCGCCGCGCTTTGCGGAAGCGCCGGAAAGCATGCGGGCGGTGCTCGATGAGAACGGAAATTTGAAGCTTGCGCCCGATTCCCCAAAGTCGGCGCTCGACGGCCCGCCAGAATACGTGAACGACGGGAGTGTTACGCCGGACGGCCATGTGATCAATACGGTGCAGCCTCCCTACCAGCCGAGCGCCATCCCACCCGCCGAGGGTGGCGACCCGCAACTGGCGGACCCCGCCAAGTACCCGCTGCCGCCGCAGACGGAGCCGACCCTCGGCGACCGGCTGTCGGAGAAGGGCATCGACTGGGTATGGTACGCGCAGGGCTGGAATGTCGCCCTCGCCTATCGCGGCGCGATCTATGACAATCGCGGTGCGGTCAATTTCCAGCCGCACCACCAGCCCTACAATTATCTCGTCAACTACGCACCGGGCACGGAAGCGCGCAAGCAGCACCTCAAGGACATGGAGGACTTCTGGGATGCCGCCGAAGCGGGCACGCTGCCGGCGGTGGTGTTCGTCAAGCCGGACGGCAACGACAACCAGCACCCCGGCGAAAGCACGATGTCGGCGGGCGACCTGATCGTCGGCACCATCGTCAACACGCTGCAGCGCAGCCCGCAATGGGACCACATGGCGATCATCATCACCCACGACGAGAACGGCGGCTTCTGGGATCCGGCGCCGCCGCCGAAGGGCGACCGCTGGGGACCGGGCTCGCGGGTGCCGACGGTGATTGTCTCGCCCTTCGCCAAGAAGGGCTATGTCGACCACACGGTCTACGACACCACCTCGATCCTCGCCTTCATCTCCAAGCGGTTCGGGCTGGATCTGCTGCCGGGAATCCGCACGCAGTTCGGCGATCTGCGCAATGCCTTCGCCATCGGCGAGGAGTGACCGGCGGGCCGGACCGGCCGGCCTTTTGCCACTTGAACGGACTGGCGGTTGCTTCTAGGTTCCGGCCGTCGCGCGTGCAGCCGTAGCTCAGTTGGTAGAGCGGCGGATTGTGGATCCGTAGGTCGCTGGTTCGAGCCCAGCCGGCTGTACCACCCAGTCCTGCAAAGTCGCACTATTGTCCGGTCTCCCGGACATCACCGGTTTTTTGGCGGGTTAGCCGGAGCTGGCAGCGCCTTTTCGCCGTCTCGGCAAAGCCTGTACCGGCCGCGTCACCTGAAGCGCGCGGGGTCTGTCCAGGCGTCTCGCGTTTTTCCAACCCTGCGATTCGCATTGAAGAAACCAGAATGGTTTTGAAGCGACTGAGCCTTGTTTGTGAGGCTGTCTTCGGCGCGTTGCCGGCCGGTCCTCGCCGCCGGCGAAGCACTTGATGGCGGCGAGCACCGGATAGGACTCGACGTCGCCGAGGGCCTGCGGCGTGTTGCGGTCGGCGGAAAGCGCGGTCATGGGGTCGGGTCTCCAGTGTCAGGGTGTGGCGTCAGTTTGCCGTCGCTGCGGCAGCCTCCGCCTTCAGGGTGTTGAGCATCGCCTCTTCGCTGAGACCGAGCACGCGGCAGACCTGTCGCTGCTCGGCGTTGAGGGCGATCTCGCCGTCCTTCGGCGGGTCGGCCGGCAGGTCGAGCCGGCCGGCACCGCTGCCTCAACGGCATTGAGGAAGCGGATCAACTCGTGATGGCGGTGGCGCTGCATGCATTGGCCGAGCACCGTGCCATCGAAGTCAAAAACGGCGAACACATGGACTCTTCTACGCTCGCCACCAGTCGAACTTCGGAAATTGAGGTGTCCGATCGGCTCATCGAGTTCCGCGGACGGCCGTTGATGATTGTCGGCGACAGTTACGACAACGCCCTCGCCGAGACGATCAACGGCCTTTACAAAGCCGAGGTCATCCATCGGCGTGGGCCGTGGCGCTCGTTCGAAGCGATGGAGTTCGCGACGCTGCAATGGCTGGACTGGTTCAACAACCGGCGGCTCCTCGAGCCCATCGGCAACATCCCGCCGGCAGAAGCCGAGGAACGCTACTACGCCATGCTGCGAGAACCAGCCATGGCGGCATGACTCAAACGAAATGGCCTCCGAAAAACCCCGGCGCGGTTCATGATTGACGATGGATGCGGACTAGATACGGACAAGAGGTTGCTAGCCGGGAAGCGCCTACCGCGATGCGACTTCGAGCACCAGCTTGCGCCGGATTGCAGCCGGGAAATCGCCAAGATCGTTGACGGCGAGGACGAAGGCGCCGGGGCCGGCCGTCTCGGAGCAGCACCACGTAGTCATCGCGACGGAAGCCATCTCGGCCACCCGAACTCCTACATTCTCGACGACCAAGAGGATCACGCAATGAGGCAAGCAGTGCGGAGCTGGTTTAGCGGACGGTCCGCTGCGCCAAGGATACTCTTGGCGTAACCATCGGAAAGACGTATGATTCGGCGGGGCGGTCAGAAGGCGCGCGGCGATAATTAGGTTTATGACTCCGGCAACGACCTAATTCATCTGTGACCTTTAACTTCCACTCCCTCGCTGCCGGAGTCATGCCCGGATGCATGTCCCTCCTCTCTTCGCGACAATGGCCTTTGCCGTCGCAACGACGGCCCTCCCTGTGGTGGCCCAGCCCACAGCGGACGGCGACTTCATGGGCAGCGTTGATGTAGGTGGGCGGAAGATCTACCTCGAATGCGCGGGCGACGGGGCCCCGGGCGTCGTCCTCATCTCGGGCTATCGCAACAATGCCGAGATCTGGACGGTGGAACCCGGACCGGGACTGACACCGGTCTTTGCAGATGTGGCCGAATTCACGCGGGTCTGTGCCTATGACCGGCCCGGCACCATCCTCGATGCCGATCATCTGAGCCGGAGCGACCCGGTGCCGATGCCACGAACCGCCGACGCCATCGTCGCCGAGCTTCACGCGACGCTCGACGCCGCCGGGATCACCGGGCCTTACGTCCTTGCGGCGCACTCGCTCGGCGGTCTCTTCGCGCGGCTCTATGCGGCGACCTATCCGGACGAGGTCGCCGGAATGGTCCTGGTCGACGCCTGGCAGGAGGACCTCGAAGCCATCCTCGGTCCGCAGCAATGGGCCGCCTATGTCGACCTTGCCGGGCCGCCGCCGCCGGGCCTGGAGAACTATGGCGATCTCGAACTGATCGATTTCGCCGCCGCATCGGCGCGAATGCGTGCGGCGGCAGAAACCCTGCCTCTTCCACCGATGCCGCTTTATGTGCTGTCGCGGGCGCAACCGGTACAAATCCCGCCGGGCGCTCCGCCGGCCTTTTCGCCCGACGCGTTCGAGGCGGCTTGGCGCGAGGGTCAGAGCCGGCTTGCCGCGCTTCTCCCCAACGCGCGGCACAAGATCGCGACCGCCAGCGACCACTACATTCAGGTCGAACAGCCCGAGTTGGTCGTCGAGTCGATACGCGCCGTGGTCGACGCGGTGCGCGACCCGGCGACGTGGCCAAAATAGCGGCGAAATTCGCGCAGTTCGCCGGCGATCCTGGCGATGAGCTCATCGCCGATCATCGGCGGACATCGTCACCGCGACCCCCGTGACTCCGCCGCGCCTTGCGCGACCCGCAGCTGGTCTTCTCATCCGGAAGATGGCTGTGTGACACGCTGCGAACCTCCGGTGGCCTTACGAAGCGCCGAAGCCATCGGGACGTGACGTAAAGTCCTGCGAGGCCGCCTTTCGTCCAGCCACTCAGGGAGTGGCGC
>Ga0210144_1000270_pt1 | contig 29831 bp, 23 predicted proteins | sample Muzzi_PWA_D2_FD_185532 | JGI IMG/M metagenome (GOLD analysis project Ga0210144, IMG submission 185532) | Wetland microbial communities from San Francisco Bay, California, USA, that impact long-term carbon sequestration - Muzzi_PWA_D2 (SPAdes) | ecosystem: Environmental > Aquatic > Marine >...
GTGCGGCTGTTGCAAGGCAATGCCCTGAAAATCGTTTCACGCCTGCCACTGCCGGTGATCGTGGCGGAGCTGGGCACTGGCAGCGGCAAGAAGACCCGCTGGCTGCTCGAGGCGCTCGCCCGCCGCCGGCCATCGTGTTACTGCCCTGTCGAGATTTCACGCAGTGCGTTCTCCGGGTCCCTTGCCGGCTTTCCATCAGCATCAGTCACCACGGTATTGACAAACATCATCGACTGGATCCGGTTAAATACATTAACGGGTGCAATCAGGAAATATACGTAGAAAAAAGTGCTGGAAGCATCCTTTGAGGCCTGGCGACGAGAAGGGCATTCTCGAATACCCCATTGGGCCGAATTTCACCCAGCCGTTATTTTCGGCCACCGGTGGCTTTCTTCCCGGCCGGGCTTGAAACCGGTACTTCCACGCCCTGGCTGTGCAGGTAGTCCTCGTAGTTGCCGCTGAAGTTCACCACGCCGGCAGGCGTCAATTCGATGATGCGCGTCGCCAGCGACGAGACGAATTCGCGGTCATGACTGACGAACAGCAGCGTGCCCGGATAATTCTCCAGTGCGGTGTTGAGCGACTCGATGGATTCCATATCCAGATGATTGGTGGGTTCGTCCATGACCATGATGTTGGGCTTCTGCATCATCAGTTTTCCGAACAGCATGCGACCCTGTTCACCGCCGGAGATGATTTTCACGGATTTCTTGATGTCGTCCTGCGAGAACAGCATGCGTCCCAGCGTGGCGCGCACGGCCTGTTCGTCGTCGCCGGCTTGTTTCCACCGGCTCATCCAGTCGAACAGATTCAGGTCCATGGCGAAATCCGCGGCATGATCCTGCGCGAAGTAGCCGATGGAGGCGTTCTCCGACCACTTGACCGCGCCGTTATGCGGCTTCATTTCCCCCACCAGTGTGCGCAGCAGCGTGGTCTTGCCGATGCCGTTGGGTCCGATGATGGCGACGCGCTCGCCAACTTCGATCATCAGATCGAGACCGCTGAACAATGGAGTCCCGTCATAACCCTGGGCCAGATCCTCTACCTCAAGCGCCAGACGATACAGCTTCCGGTCCTGATCGAAACGGATGAACGGATTGACGCGGCTCGACGGCTTGATGTCCTCGAGCTTGATCTTCTCGATCTGCCGGGCGCGCGAGGTCGCCTGCCGGGCCTTGGAGGCATTGGCGGAAAAGCGGCTGACGAAGGCTTGCAATTCGGCGATCTGGGCCTTCTTCCTGGCGTTCTCGGCGTACTGCTGCTCACGCGCCTGGGTGGAAGCGGTCATGTACTCGTCGTAGTTGCCAGGGTAGACGCGCAGCTCGCCGTAGTCGAGATCGGCCATGTGCGTGCAGACGCGGTTCAGGAAATGGCGGTCATGCGAGATGATGATCATGGTGCTGTTGCGCTCGTTGAGCACTTCCTCGAGCCAGCGAATGGTGTTGATGTCGAGATTGTTGGTGGGCTCGTCGAGCAGCATGATGTCGGGATCGGCAAACAGCGCCTGCGCCAGCAGCACGCGCAATTTCCAGCCCGGCGCCACGGCGCTCATCGGCCCGAAGTGCTGTTCGATCGGAATGCCGACGCCGAGCAGCAGTTCGCCGGCGCGCGCCTCGGCGGTGTAACCGTCCAGTTCGGCAAACTCGACTTCCAGGTCGGCGACCTTCATGCCGTCGGATTCACTCATCTCGGCGAGACCGTAAATGCGGTCGCGTTCCTGTTTCACCTTCCAGAGCCGCGCATGTCCCATGATGACGGTATCGATCACCGTATGGTTCTCGAAGGCGAACTGATCCTGACGCAGCTTGCCGATACGCTCATTGGCATCGACCGAGACATTGCCCGCGGTCGGCTCGAGATCGCCGCCGAGTATTTTCATGAGCGTCGACTTGCCGCAGCCGTTGGCGCCGATCAGGCCGTAGCGGTTGCCGTCGCCGAACTTGACCGAGATGTTTTCGAACAGGGGCTTGGCCCCGAATTGCATGGTGATATTGGCTGTGGCTAACACGGTGTAAATCCAGGGTGAGTGATAAGGCAAAGCACGGAATTATCTCACAGATGCCAACGCATCGCGAGGCGCCATCAGGTGGACGCTACCCCCGGGGCTCCCCGTTGTCGATACGAGCACGTTCCAGGAACCACCGGGCCATGGGCCGGCAGACAGCATCTGCAGCCTGTCTGTCAGGCCAGTTCGTCGTCTGGACAGCGAACCGCGCCCCCCGGATGCAGCTTGACCCGGGCGGTAGTCCTACAAACGCTCCGACAGCGCCTGCGCAGTGACCTTGAGCGCTTCGGCCCATTCGTCGCGCCGCCGCTCGATCGGCGCCGAAATCGACAGTCCTGCGACGATCGCGCCGTCATTGTCATGCACCAGCACGCCGATGCAGCCCACACCCGCCTCGGCTTCCTCGTCGTCGTAGGCGAAGCCGGCGCGCAGGCAGCCGGAGACATGCTGCACCAGCTGCTCTTCATCGGTGAAGCTGTAGCGTGTGTAGCCCGGCAGTCCGGTTCGACGCGCGTATTCCCGACAGGCCGGTTCACCCGCCTCACCCAGCATGAGCTTGCCCACCGCCGTCACATGCAGCGGCGCGCGACTCCCGATACGCTGTTCCACCCGCATCATGCGTTCCGGCAGCGCGCGATCCAGATACACCACCTCGTCGCCCTCGCGCACGGTGAGGTTCACGGTCTCGCCGATCCGGTCACGCAGTGCCTCCATGAGCGGACGGGCCTCGCGCCGCAAGTCCTGGTGCGAAGCCACGCGACTGCCCAGCTGCAGCAGCCGGATACCCAGCCGGTAGTTGCTGCCTGCACGCGCCACCAGGTCGTTCTGGATCGCGGCGGCGAGAATGCGAAAGGCGGTGGAGGGATGCAGTCCGGTATCGGCGGAAAGCACCTTCAGACTGACCGGATCGCGATGGCGAGCAATCGCTTCCAGCAGCGCGGTCAGGCGGTCAATGACCTGGATAGAGCTTGTATCGGATTGAGTCATATTTCGTATTGTGAAATCGATTGCGTATTGCGGAATCTTATGCCATGACATAAGGTGATCGCAACCGGAATTTTCACAAGGAGCCCGACCATGAATACCGCACCCCGACTTGACCCCTCAGATACCGACTTTCGAGATGGCATTCAATACTTTGGCGAACCCTGGGCGGGTTTCGCCAAACTCGCCGCGCAGCCGGTGATCGGCGACGGCCAGACCGCCATTCCCGATCCGGCCGCGCCCGCCGCGGCGTTCCAGACACTGCTGGCCGCCGATGCCCTGCGCTATCTGACCCTGCAGATCTGTGGCAGCAAGGCCTCCGGCCACCCCGGCGGCTACGCCTCCTCCGCCGAGGCGCATGCGGCGCTCATGATGCTCGGCCACAAGCACATCGTCACCGAAGTGGGCCATCACGCCCCCGGCTTCTACAGTTCCATGTTCCTGGACGGATCACTGGAGTCGATGGACATCAGGACCGTGTCGGACCTGCGCGCCCGGTTCCGCGAGCGCCACGGTCTGCTCGGTCATCTCTCCGGCGCCATCCCCGGTCTGCTGGCTCCCGCCGGACCACTTGGACAAGGGCAGCACTTTGCCATGGCCGGCGCGCTGCTCAACCCCGGCACCCTGTTCCCCGTGACCATCGGTGATGGCGGCCTGGGCGAGCCCTACATCATGTCGTCATTCATGCATTTCAGTACGGCATTCCCGCAGGTCACCAATTTCCTGCCGGTGCTGGTGTGGAACGGCTACAGCCAGGAGCACCACTCCATGGTGTCGTTGATGTCCAACGATGCCATGACCGCCTACTGGAAGGCGCACGGCTTCGAGGATGTGATCCTGGTGGATGCGAAGGCATTCGACGACAGCGACCAGGACGGCGCCTATATCGACAGCACCCGCTTCTCGGACTCGCAGCGCCTCGCCTTCCAGGGCGCGGTGCTGGAAGGCATCGACCGCGCGGCCACACAGGCGCTCTCCGGCAAGCGCACAGCGTTCATCATCAAGCAATTGAAGGGAGCGGGCGTGCACGCCATCGGCGCCAAGGCGCACAACCTGTATCCGGCCGACACCCTGGATGCGGAGCACATCATCGCCGGTCTCAAGCGCCGCGCGCTCAACACGGAAGCCTGGGCTCTCGTGCGGACCAATCTGCGTCGCGCCGGGGGCGGACCCGCCGCCGAAACCGTGGCAACGGAACGCGAACGCGCACTGCCCGATCTCGGCACGCTGCCGTTACGGGAATTCCCGTCGGGTGAGAACCAGGTTCCGGCAACGGCCTTCGGCGCCCTGGTCGGCGCCGTGGGTCAACGCGACCCGCAGTTCATCGTCAGCAATGCCGACGGCAACGAGGCCTCGGCGATGAAGAATATCAACGATGCGCTGAAGATACGCCACCCGACGGCAGATGCCTTGTACAACCAGGCGCCGAACGGTCAGGTGTACGAACCGCTCAACGAAGACGCCTGCGCGGGTCTGGCCGCCGCCATCGCACTGTTCGGTGGACGCTCGCTGTGGCTGTCCTATGAGAGCTTCGCCATCAACGGCTGGCCGATCGTGCAGACGGTGTCGCAGGCGATGGCCGAACTGCGCCGCAAGACACCCTCCCAGGTGAACATGTTCACCGCCGGCGCGCTGGAACAAGGCCGCAACGGCTGGACTCACCAGCGTCCGGAAATCGAGTCCTATTGCGCGGCCATGATGCGTAACGGCAATCATTTCCCGCTGTTCCCCTGCGATGCCAACATGATCCAGGCGGCCTACGAGTGGGCGCTCGGCACGCACAACAAGTGTATCGCCATCTTCGCCTCGAAGACTGCCCTGCCGGTGCGCACCACGCTGGCACAGGCGCGCCAGGCCATCGAGGACGGCGCCCTCACCCTGTACGAAACCGCACCTGGAAACGGTCCGCTGATGGTCATGGCGGTGGCCGGCGACATGGTCCTGCAACCCGCCTTCAGCGCCCGCGATGCACTGGAACAGACCGGTATCCGGGTGCGGATCGTGAGCATCGCCAATCCGCGCCGCCTGTATCGTCCGGGTGATCTGGGCTGGAACACGGTAAGCGAACCGGACGGCCGCTTCATGGACGATGAGACCTTCGCCGGACTGTTCGACGGCGATGCCCTGCTCGCCATCAGTGGCGGTCCGAGTGCGACGCTGGAACCGGTGCTGCTGCGCAGTTCCGTCCGGCGCGACGTGCTGTGCTGGCAGCGCGGCGAAACCGCCGCCTCCCCGGCCGAGCTGATGCACTTCAACGGTGTGGACGCCCCGGCTATCGAGGCACGAGCGAAAGCCCTCCTGGGAGTTTAGGAGAAACCTGAAGCAGGTAATTCCGTCAACGACGTCCCAATGGCCACGGAATCACACGGAAATACACGGAAATACACGGAAAGCGAAAAGATAGTCAGTAATTATCTATAACGAACTTTACTCAACGCAAAGGCGCAAAGAGACCCAGGATAAAGTCAATAAAACGGCTTTACGCTCTTTACCTCTTAGCGCCGAAGACGGTGCTTGTGGGTGAGTACCGGTTAATTTATTCCGTGTATTTCCGTGTGCTTCCGTGGCCATTACCGGGTTTGGATTTAACTAATCACCATTCTGGACAGTGATGACCTGGCTGCCACTGATTCTTGCGAGGCTATAGACATGAGCGAAACCAAAATCGTCGTACTCGATGATGACCCGACCGGGTCGCAGACCGTGCACGGCTGCCTGTTGCTTACACGCTGGGATGTGGAGACCTTGCTCGAAGCCCTGCTGGATGCCTCCCCGCTTTTTTTCGTGCTGACCAACACACGCGGCATGGATGCAGCACGCGCCGGAATGATCACCCGGGACGTTTGCCGGAACCTCAAGCTCGCGCTGGAGGCGCTGGCGCGGTCCGGGCGCGTCATCGATCCGATCATGATCAGCCGCTCCGACTCCACGCTGCGCGGCCATTACCCGGTTGAGACCGATGTGATCGCCGGCGAGCTCGGGCCATTCGATGCGCACTTTCTGATTCCGGCGTTCATCGAGGGCGGCCGCGTCACCCGCGACAGCGTGCATTATCTGCTCGTCGACGGCCAACCCGTGCCCGTCAATGAAACCGAGTTCGCCCGGGATTCGGTGTTCGGATACACGCATGCCTTTCTGCCGGAGTATGTCGAGGAAAAAACGCGCGGCCACATCCGCGCCGGACAGGTCGAACGTTTCAGCCTCGCGGAGGTGCGCGCCGGGTGTCTAGCCCGGCTGCTGACCCTCTCTGGCAATGTCGCGTGTGTGGTCGATGCCGAGAACCAGGAGGACCTGGCGGCCTTCGCCGCCGATCTCAGGGCGGCCACCGAACGCGGCAAGCGCTTCCTGTGCCGCAGCGCAGCGGGCATCGTGAGCGCACTGGCCGACTTGCCGCCGCAGCCGGTTGCGGCCGGGGAAATGCGACGCTATGTACGTGGCGGCTGTCCCGGCGCCGTGCTGGTCGGTTCCCATGTCGACAAGACCACGCGCCAGTTACAGCAATTGCTGCTGGAACCCGACGTGGCGCCGGTCGAAGTGGACGTGTCACGCCTGCTGGATCACGCGCAGGCGCTGCACGAGGGCGTGCTCGATCGGATCGCGGCCGCACATGGCCGGGGTGAAACGGCCGTGATCTTCACCAGCCGCAAGGAACTCACCTTTGCCGATGAGCAGACACGGCTGGCGTTCGGCGAACAGGTCTCCGCCTTCCTGATGGAGATCGTTCACCACCTGCCGGCGGACATCGGTTTTCTGGTCAGCAAGGGCGGCATCACCTCCAATGACGTCCTGTCTCAGGGGCTGTCGCTGCGCACGTCGCGCGTGCTGGGCCAGATCCTGCCGGGCTGTTCGGTGGTGCGCTGCCCTGAAGATCATCCGCAGTTCCCGGACCTGCCGGTAGTGATTTTCCCCGGCAATGTCGGCGACGACGACGCACTCGCCACCGTCTACCGACGGCTTGCGAAGCCGGTTTCCGCGCGACAAGGGCAGGCATGCGGGTAGCGACCGCCAGCGTGCAATCCCGGGGAACCGGGAGTGCGCGCAGGTCGCGAAGGGAACCGTCGGGGAGATCGAAGAAATCATCGAAGCGGCTTGTCGTCGCCGCATTCGATAACCCGGACCCGGCTGGCGAGCTATGGCGGGAAGGTATTCTTTAACTCTCTCGGCAACGCCCAGGGCCGCCGGGGTCGGGCGCGGTGTTCTTCGCGCCCCCTGTGACGGTGGCACGGCCGCCCGGTGGAAATAATTAGTTGTAGTATTCCAATGACTTTCCTGTATACTGTAAAGCGTTGCAGTACTGCTCTTGTGGTTAGTCCGGTAGTCCCGCCAGTTTCCTTGGTTGCCTCTCCCGCTATATCTCTTGCAGAAATGAACTGCACAATTATCGCAATTCAACTTTTATAGAGGTATTTACGTGATTACAGGTACAGTAAAGTGGTTCAACGACTCCAAGGGCTTCGGCTTCATTACCCCGCAGGACGGCAGCAGGGATGTCTTCGTGCATCACTCCTCCATTCAGGGTAACGGTTTCAAGTCCCTGGCCGAGGGCCAGCAGGTACAGTTTGAGGTGGAACAGGGCCAGAAAGGTCCGTCGGCCGTCAACGTGCAGTCCATCTAAACATCAAGTACTGCGCCAACAGGTTGCAGAAAAGACCCCGCCCCGGCGGGGTCTTTTTTTTGCCTACAGGAAATAGGTAGATCGCGGGCGCAGGGAGAAGGTGAGACCGCGCAGGGGTCGAGAGACTGGCCTGGGCCATGCGCAGGAGCGATGAGCCTACAGGGAGAAGGTGAGACCGGGAACCGGTCGAGAGACTAGCCTGGGCCAGGCAGGTACATCGCGGGCGCAGGGGAAGGTGAGACCGCGTAGCATCGAGAGACTCGCCTGGGCCATGCGCAGGAGCGATGAGCCGGTGTCAATTGATACAGTACTCGGCGCAGACAGGAGTATGTGCGAAGCGTGAACCCTGTCTCGGCAGGAATCCGGTGAATCGCTAGGCTGGTTCTCTGGGTATTTCACGGTCAATCCTCACACGCTCGGTCGAGGTATGGTCATGTCAGAGACGGGATGGATATATTCACTCCTGCAGCGATTCGATACCGGAATCGAATACCTTGCAGAAACCTGTCCCCGCGGCTATCTGCTGGCCGCAACCGTCCTTGCGCTTGCCGGTTATGGCTGGCTGCTGTTGTTTCCGTGGCTGGTACTGGCCGGCATTTCCGCAGCTTATGAGGCACTGACGGCTCAGCCGGCTGTCGCCTGGAGCCGGCTGCTCATCTGGTCGACCGTAACGGCAGGCTCTGCACTGGTTACCTGGCGCATGGCACAGTACAGGCCGAGCTTGCCGGCGGGTGTCGCGCTCGACAGGGAAAAGGCGGCCGCGCTTTTCGACCTGGTGGACGAACTGGGCCGGCACTATCGTCATCCGAAGATCGACCGCGTGGTGATCGGCAGTGAATTTGCACTCGATCTCGTGAAGACTCCGTACTGCGCACTGCCCCTGTGGTCGACGAACACGCTGGTCATCGGCCTGCCGCTGATTCAGGTTTTTTCTCCCACCCAGTTCCGTTGTGCGCTGGCGCGACGACTGGGCCAGTTTTCGAAACGCCGTAACCCGCTGGGTAACTGGCTCTATCAACTTCGACAGGTCTGGCCTCAGTACGCTATCGCACCCGGGGCACCAGACCCCGGCTTCCAGCCGGTGCGATGGTTTTTCCTGTTTTTTGCACCCCTCTACCAACGGATCAGCCTGCCCGCCGCCCGTCTTGATGAACTGGCGGCAGACAGCTATGCGATGGAGGTGTGCAGCGACGAGGAGATGCTGGACACGATCTCGACCGATACAGTATGCCGGCTGTACCTGGAGGAGAAGTACTGGCCCACTTACAGGAAACTCACGGCACGCGTTCGGGAGATCATGCCGAAACCCCATGCAGGCATGCCCTCGGTGTTGCAAGCCGGGCTGCAAGGCAACAAGAGCCAGGAATGGATCAAGAAAGCCATGGAACGGGAGCCGCGAGACGATGATCCCATGCCGTCATTGGCAAAACGCGTGGAAAATATCGGACATCGGAAACCCCGCATGAACGGAATTGCGCCCGATTCGGCGGCGACGGTCTATCTCGACACGGCTATCGAATCCCTTGACGCAACGCCTGGAAGTGCATTGCACGCAGAAGAGTCCGAGGAAAGCCGGTGTAATCCCGGCAAATTCCTGCAACGCTCGTTCATCCCGTCCCTGGTGCGCCGGTTAAGGCGCCGGCACACAACCCTGGATACGCCAGCGGCTGGCAACCACAGTCACATCACCACCCCGCAATAAACGGCTTGCCAGCGCGGGCGCGGCACTTCACGCGTGAACTGATCCGGTAACCGACCGGGTCGAGCAATCAGGCTCCTGGCTTGCGGTATATCATCAGGTGCAAAATACCGGCTCCCCGGATAAAGGCCCTGAGTGTGTGATGCGCCGAATTGCCCTGTCCCTTGCTACCCTGCCGATGGGGTTCATCATTGTCTGGCTGGCGCTGCTGGCCATGAATATCAGCGTGCGACTGGATGTCCTCCGGGATCCAATAGAGGCGGCGGCCTCCCGGGCTTTAGGCCGTCAGGTCCGCGTGCTCGGCCAGATTGAAGCACGGCCCACACTTGGCCCGACCATCGTGGTTCACGATTTACGAATTAGCGACCCCGGTGGACGAAAGGGCACCGACCTTCTGCTGGCAGACAGGGTGGAGGCGAGACTCGGACTCATTGGCTGGCTGCGTGGCAAACCCTACATCACGCGGCTCATGATCCAGGATGCCCGCATCAACCTGCAAACCCGTGGGAATGGTTCACGCAACTGGCGCATTGAAGATAAACGGGCAGCCGTCGATCACGCGTCATCACGCAGGCCGCCGTCGCTCTGGACACTGGCGATGCGGCAGCGGGAACTGGAGGACCTGTCCCTGCACAATATGGTGCTGTCCTACCAGGATGACAGAACACGCCAGCATTATCAGCTCAAACTCGATGAGGTGAACGGCAACATCATGCCCGGGCAGCCCCTCGATCTGCTGATTCATGGCAGTATTCGACAGCAAGCCGGTGTTGCGCACCTGTCAGGCGGGAGCCTTTCCGAACTGCTGGCATCCCCCGCCAACTGGCCGCTGGAAATCACGGTGACCATGGGAGGCGCACACCTGGTGCTGAACGGCGCCCTGGACGCATCGCAACCGGATCAGGGTCCTGCACTGGATTTTGAACTGCACGGCGAGCTGCCGCCCGCCGCCGGAGACTCGGTGGTGCGTGGCCGGCTGGCGACTTCAAACTCCGGCCTGGAACTCACGATCACGAAAGCCGGATTCGGGCACTCGACGCTGCAGGGGCAGGCATCCGTGCGCTTCGATGCGCCGCGTCCCCACATCTCCGCCGAATTGCAGTTCTCGGGATTCGATGCGGCATTGCTGTCAGGTGCCGGACCCTCCCCCCATCACTCTGCGGGAAGATCGCCGAATAGGCGTCTGGCGGGTATACCCGGGTGGCTGGAAACCGTTGATGTCGATGCCTCGATTACAGCCCGGGAATTCGTCCATTCACCGCTCGATATCAGAAATGCCAGCATGCAGCTGACAATCAGGAACGGGAAACTGAATGCACCGCTGAATGCGCTCATTGCCGATGTGCCATTCCAGGGGGAACTGAATATGAACTTGCAACGCGAAAATCCAGAGAAAAGTCTGACACTGAACGCCAGAAACGTCGACGCAGGAAAACTCGTCGATAACCTGACGGGTCTCGAGGGCATCAGGGGAACATTCAACCGCATCGAGTTCCATGCCGCCACCAGCGGCACGGAGGCCGGGGACCTCCTGAACGGGCTCGATATCGATCTGAAGGTAACCGGCGCCAAACTTTCATACGGTAATGTCGCCGGGGCACAACCTGTCAATTTCGCGGTGGATGAAATGGCGTTGACGATTCCCCGGGGCAAGGAACTCTCGGTGATCGCGCACGGCAGCTTGCTAGACAACCCGTTTGCGATCAAATTCACCGCAGGCGCGCCGGGTAAGCTCCTCAGCGGCGAGGAATGGCCGGTTGACCTGTCCGCCACCGGAGGCGGAGCCACACTCGACATCAATGGCATGCTGGCGGGCGTGCCCGGTAAATCACAATCCCGACTCAATCTGGTTCTCACCGGTCAACGACTTGGCGACCTGGCCGACTGGTTCGGGGTATCGTCCTGTGCGCAGACGCCCTATACGGCCCGTGGCCAGCTGATTATTTCCGGGAATCTCAGGCGCCTGCAGTTTCTCCAGGTGCGGCTGGGTAAAACACAACTCGATGGCGACCTGGACTGGTCCGTGGATGAGCGGACACCCCTGCTTCACGCACTGATCCACTTCGATACGCTGGACCCGGACGATCTGGACGGACTCATGCCGATGGTGAATTTCGGCAATGCGCGGGACAGGAAAAATGGCATTGCCATCGACATGCCGTTACTTCCTCGACGGATCAAGATCAGGAATGCAGATATCAGGCTGACCCTGGAGCAACTCCTCCTCAAGCCGGTGGAAATCTCGGATATTTCCCTCTCCAGCCAGATTCGCGCAGGAAGATTGAGGCGATCCCCCTTCCATGCCCTTATCGGCGCCACCCGTGTTACCGGCTATCTAGACCCGTCGGGTGCAGCCACGGATGTGGTTTTCGAAATCGAGGGGAATGACAAGGAATCCGGCAACCTGCTGGAGAACCTGTTCAGCAGCGCCGTGCGCTGGGCCGGGAGTGCCGCGGTCGTCCCGCTGCAATGGCTGTTCAAAGAGGAGTTGTCCGCCAGTGGGGCGGACGAGTGTCACCCCCGCACCCGTGGCACACCGTCCTCCCCTTAATTGCAACATGACCCACTTTTCATTCGCAGCGCCAGAGCGCTGCAAGAAGTACCACCGATATCGTCAGCCGATACCGACCCTTCCCCGGCAATTATCAAGACACCGGGCCCGACACCCTTGATGACGGCACGGGCGCTTTAGTTGCTGCTTTTCGGATAATTTTGTGATCTGCGTCCAGTTCCGCAATGACACCGGTCACGGAAACAGTGTTGCTGTCGATTCATACTATAACCATCGCAACGAGAAGTAGTAACGGAGAGAATTATGAACAAGGTGATTATTGCCCTGATGGCGATTTACTTCATAGGTGATCCCGGCCTGCAGTACCTCGCATGGCTGGGCGAACTGAAGGTTTATATCGTCGCTGCCGCCATCGCACTGGTTTCCATGCCCTGGATCGCTTCACAACTGGACGGTTGACCTGCGCATCGTAACGGCCCCGACACCGTAACAGCGCACTACCAGACGGCGGCCTCCGGGCCGCCTTTTTATTGCAAGCGCCTGGTGGCCACTTGAAACAGGATGGATACCTGTTAAGTCGAAATCGTGATAAATAGCCACGGAATCCACGGAAGACACAGAAATTATCGGTAAATCTTCCGTGTTTTCCGTGTGCTAGAGACTACGACGAAACAAGCCGTTATTCTCTATCAAGAGACATCAATGCGTCCCGGTTCTGACCCGGGGTAGTTTAACAACCTGCAAGCCCCCTTCCCCATGCAGAAATTTATCGGCCTCTTCACCAACCTTTTTCCCGTGTGGGTGCTCCTCTGCTGCGCGGCAGCGCTCTTCGAGCCGACCGCCTTCACCTGGTTCAGCGGGCCGTTCATCGTCTGGGGCCTGGGCATTATCATGCTGGGCATGGGGATCACCCTGAAACCCGATGATTTCAGGCAAGTCATGAGCATGCCCCGTTCAGTGGGCGCCGGCATCGCGGCGCAGTTCATTCTCATGCCGGCCTGCGCCTGGGGCATCGCGCACACGCTCAACCTGCCCGTGCCCTACAAGGTCGGTCTCATCCTCGTGGCCTGCTGCCCCGGGGGAACGGCCTCTAACGTGGTCACCTATCTCGCACGCGCCAATGTCGCCCTCTCCGTACTCATGACCATGTGCTCGACCGCGGTTGCCATCGTGTTGACGCCGTTGCTCACCGGCTGGCTTGCTGGCCAGTATGTGCCTGTCAACGGCTGGCAACTGTTTGCCAGCATGATCAAGATCGTGCTGCTGCCCCTCGTGCTCGGCATCAGTCTCAACCACCTCTTCCCGAAAGCGGTCCGGTTCGTTCTTCCGGTCGGGCCACTGGTGGCGGTCGTGGTCATCGCCCTTATTTGTGCCAGCATCATCGGAGCCAATGCCGCGGCCGTGCGCGAATCCGGAATGGCGCTGCTGTTTGCAGTCTTCATGCTGCACAGTACGGCCTTCGCCTGCGGATATATCTTTGCCCGCCTGCTCGGATTCGGTCCCACCGTCTGTCGCACGATTTCGATCGAGGTCGGCATGCAGAACTCCGGACTGGCCACCGTGCTCGCACGCACCCACTTCGCCAATCCGCTTACCGCCATTCCCTGCGCCATCTCCGCGGTCGTGCACTCGGTCATCGGCAGCCTCCTCGCCGCCTACTGGCGCATGCGGCCGGCCAAACAGAGCTGTTTTTTGCAAACAGCTGCTGTGTCGTCAGTGCGACAACCACAGGAATAGGGTGAGAACGAAATCCGGTCGAGAATCCGGCCTCGGCCACGTAATCGACCGGGCATCAAAAGCCAGCGACCTGAACGACGCAGGAACAGTTACCGGGGAACGACGTGACGTAGCGATCACCGGCTCGGTAATCATGAATTTACAAGATAGCTTCGCCAGGCCCGCAATGACGAGATATACGCATAAGCAGGGGGCTGCCCGGTTATCGTTGCGTCACAACTTTTCACTCAAACTGCACCATCCATGTGCCACAAACAAGCTGCCCATCCATATCGCCGTCACGTATCGCGGACATGATATCTTCTTCCGGTTTCGATGTTGCTGCCGCATATTCCGCCACTGTTACCCAACCCATGACTGAGGGAGTAAGAACAAGAAGAGCGTGACCACAGTATCGACAGGTCTTGGCATCGATGTTTAGCGTTGCCGAACAACACGGGCATTGCCTTGTTTCCGTATTTGTCCTTGCATCTGTCTTTGCTTCGGTGTGTGCTTTTGTCATGCGTTACCTTCCTTGATAGCCCGTACTGACAGCGGCTTTCCTATGCAGATTTCTTCCCGGCTATCCCGACCTGTTCCAGAGGGCAAAACCAGACAGGCAGAATGCCACTTCCTGTTGCCTGGCCAGTCACACGAATACCTTACGACATTTCACCCCGTCGCCTGTTGATATTCATCAACAAATGTCGTTGTTTTTTATAAGGATTTCTACGTACGCAAATATACGCACACCTCGAACTGGCACCCCGAAAATGGCGTATTTATTACCCTGCTGTTACCAGGAAAGTATCCGGCGATGCGCTGAACGAGTTTGCAGTGCTGATCAATCACTGAAAATTGAGGAAGATTGCGCACACAGCACAGACAATGCGGGCACCGCAGCAGCCAGGCCGGGTACGCTGATTACGCCGTATGTATGGATCAGAACCTGCTGTTCGTAACAACCGCCTGTGAAGCGATGTTTCACAAGGCACGATCGGCGGGACGAATGATCAGGTGCGTTTAAATGTTGGATAGAGTCCCGGCAAGCCGGGTCAAACGGGAATGCGGTTAACGCGAACCTCGACCTGGAGCTCCGGGCGCGCATTCGCCGACCCCACAAAGGAGCCCGAAACCGGGGGGACGGCTTCCGGGTGGCGGTGTACCGCCACGGCGATGTGGTCGCCGCTGACTACCAGGCCGCTGGTGGAATCAAACCCCCGCCAGCCGGAACCCGGCAGAAACACTTCCGACCAGGCATGGGTGGCGGTGTGCCCCTGACCCACGGCCTCGTTCAGCACGTAACCGCTTATGAAGCGGCTGGCAAGACCGCATTGACGACAGATCTCGATGAACAGGGTGGCGAAATCCCGGCAGGATCCTTTGCCCGTTGACACGGTCTGAGCCGGCGTCTGCACACCGGGTTCCTCGCGCACTAAATACTCGAGCTGGTTGGCGATTTTCGTGTTGACCGAGTTCAGCAGCGCGATCGTATCCCCACGCGTTTCCGGAATGCAGATATCGGCTATCCAGTCCTTCAATACCGCCTGATCCCGGGTAAATATCACGCTCTGATATGGCGCCAGATCGATATGTTCCGAAGGGTCGTACTGGAAGGGATAGCGCCGCGCATTGTCTTCGAGCACAAACTCCAGCGGGTCTTCTTCATAGTGTTCAACGATCACTTCACTGGAGATGACGAGGTCCTCGGCCGGCTGCAGGAAATCGACGACAGCGACCGAATTTCCGTAGACATCGCGCTTCCAGCGGATCCTGAACCCGGGACTGATCTGCAGCCTGGACGACTGCACGCGGATATCGTGACCCTCGCGCGGCCTCAGATGCAGGGTATGCGGTAACAGCGTTACCGTCTCCGCGTAGTGGTAACGTGTCAGATGCTGGATTTGTATACGGCGCACACGCCGATTGTAGGGCACCTGCCCGTCGAAAGGTATCATCCGCTGCCAGCTTGCGGGAAAATCCCGGAATACGACGGGGTTGCACGCAATGCTTTGACAGTACCGCAGAACTGGGAAACACTCCGCAACGTGGAATCCGACAATGGCAGCTTTGATGCGGCGATTCGCGCCCACGATGAAGGCATCGAGGCCTGTGGTCTCGATATCTGGATCGGCGCCGAACCAACCTTTACCAACCGACGCTCCGAATCCCCCGAATGGCTAACCGATGCCCTGGGCGAAACCAAGCAGACCTACGCCTGCCACATCATTGAACGCCTGCGCGACAGCCATCCCGGTTCGATCATCTTGCGCACCCTGGGTCGCCAGTACGCCGGAGAAGTGCGCCCCCGCTGGAACCTGGGGCTGTACCAGCGCCGCGACGCACGCGTCCTGAGCGACGGGCTACCAACCGATCCCCTGGGGACTTCCTGTCCCTGCGAAGCAGAACGCATGACCGCGTTCTGGCAGTCCCTGACCGGTGCGCTCGATCGCGATGGCCGGGCTGCGACAGGTTTCCGGGTTGACGGCGAGATGGGCCTGCGCGTGCTGTTCCGCTGTGACGGCCAGCAACCTGCGGCCGACCCGACAACGGATCCCCGACTCGGCCGTGCTTCGCTGCACAGCCGGGCCATCCCGCCGAACGGTGCAGTTGACGATCTCGCCGCCGAGGGGTTGTATCTGGTCGCCCTGGGCTGTGCGCACACGGGACCGGGCGACAGTCTGCAGCCCTGCATCGAACTGCCGGGTTTCGCGGAAGTCGCGAGCTTCATGACCTTCGTACGTTGCGTCGCACAGGCGGCACGTGAATCCGGCCTTGGCGAGCTGGTATGGCGCGGGTTCCCTCCACCGGTGGACGAGACCGTGGCCTGGACCACGCTGACACCCGACCCGGCCGTGGTGGAAATCAACGCAGCCCCCGCCGCCAGCACCACCGGGTTCCTGGGTATGAGCCGCACCTTGTTCGCCGTGGCGGAAGCCGAGGGCCTCGCGCCCTACCGGCTGCAGTACAACGGAGTGATTTCGGAAAGCGGTGGAGGCGGACAATTCACGCTCGGCGGTCCCAGTCCGGGACACAGCCCGTTTTTCCTCGCCCCCCGGCTCATGGCAAACCTGGTCGTGTATCTCAATCACCACCCGGCGCTGTCCTACTGGTTCGCCCCCATGTATATCGGCAGCTTCAGTCAATCGCCGCGCGCCGATGAAAACGTGCTCGAATCGTTCAGCGAGCTGCAGGTGGCGCTGCGGCATCTTGCCGCGACGCCGGCGCCGGCGCCGGAGTTCATCTGGCGCAGCCTGAGTCCGTTCCTGGTCGACACCTCGGGCAATGCCCACCGCAGTGAAGCGAATATCGAAAAACTCTGGAATCCCGATCTGCCCGGTCGTGGCTGCCTCGGTCTGGTCGAGTTCCGCGCCTTTCGCATGGCGATGGATGCAGAGTCCGCGACAGCCATCGCCGCCATGCTGCGGGCGCTGGCGGCGATGCTGAGCCGACAGGTTGAATATCAGCCGCTGATCGAATGGGGCAGCCGGCTGCACGACCGGTTCTCGCTGCCTTTTTACCTGCGGCAGGATCTGCGCGCGGTATTCAGCGATCTCGAGGCCGCAGGACTTGGGCTGGGCACTCCCATCACCGACCGCCTGACTGCCGATGACTGGCGGCATATCGGGCATGCCGAATTTGCCGGCTGTCGGCTTGATGTCGACCGCGCCATCGAGTTCTGGCCACTGCTGGGCGATGCCGCCACGCAGCAAGGAGGCTCGCGGCTGGTCGATGCCAGTACCACGCGCCTGCAACTCACCCTGCGGTTTTGCCACCATCATGGCTCCGACCTCGACGGCTGGCAACTGCTGGCCAATCACTACCGGGTCCCGTTACGCCGTGAACAGGACGAATCAGGCCCGCTGTTCATAAGAGGGTTGCGCTACCGCGCCTTCGTCCCCTGGACCGGTCTGCATCCAGGCATCGGCGCACAGGGTCCGATTGTGCTTATACTGCTGCCACCCGGTGCTGAGCGCGGGCTGCGCGTAACCCTGCACGACTGGCAACCACAGGGGGAGGCTTACGACGGTCTGCCCGAAACAATCGATGAAGCGCAGCGGCGAATACGCGAGCGCTTTGTGGTGGAGGAGATTGCCGTGTCTGGGACGCCCGACGCCATCACGCCGCCGGACGATGCCCTGAGTGACTATTGTTTCGACCTGCGGCGCACCTGGGCATAATGTCCCCGTTCTTCCGGAGACGGAAATGGTCACCGCGCGGCATAGCCAGTGCAGGCGGACAAGGTATGGTCGCTCGATAGCCATGCGCAGACTCCCGCGCAGGTTCTACGACCGCGACACCATCCTCGTCGCGCACGAACTGCTCGGCAAGTATCTGGTTCATCTGTCGCAGGGCGTCGAACGCATCGGCCGGATCGTCGAGGTCGAGGCTTATCTCGGGCCGCACGATCTCGCCGCGCACTCCGCGCGCGGGCGCACCGCGCGGACCGAGGTCATGTTCGGACCGCCCGGCCATGCCTACGTCTACCTGATCTACGGCATGCACTGCTGCATGAATGTCGTTACGCAGGAAGAAGGACATGCCGCGGCCGTGCTGCTGCGCGCCGTCGAGCCGGTGCAGAATGTCGAGGGACGCACCGCGGGACCGGGCCTGCTGTGCAGGGCGATGGACATTGACCGACGCCTGAACGCGCACGACCTCCTGAGCGACGACTTCTACGTCGCCGCACGCAGTGGCGAAGCGCCGGTCACGATCGTCAGGCGGCCGCGCATCGGCGTGGATTATGCGGGTCACTGGGCGAAGCGTCTGCTGCGCTTCTACGACAAGGGCAGTCCTTGCGTGTCGAGACGCTAACTGACGGTGTGCGGCAAGAGCCCGGCGCGGCAGCGTCGAATTCATAGCCTGCGTACGAATTCATACTTCCCGCCACTCACCCAGGTTATTGACGTAAAAACCCTGCCCGCTCTGGAGCACGGGATGACCAATCGCGATACGGCCGTCGAGCGTGACGCTCGCCCAAAGCTCCTCGGGCGGGATCTCCGGATCAATACGACGGCGCACCTGAAACTCCCGTTCGACACAAACTGCGGCAATTTCGATGGCTTTTTCGAGATAAGGCGTCAAAGTGATCATGGTAGCTTCCCCCCTCTTCAGGGCTGACCTGATTTATTACATTGCAGTGTCCGTGCCAGTTCCGGCTCAAATAACACATGGTTTTTTTACTGATTGAATTTAATGAGAATGTTCTGGCATCCAATGGACTTTAGCCAGGCACTGGATCACCTCGACCGCAGAATATCGAGGCGTCGACAGCGATCGTGACAGTGGATTTGACGGAACTGCGTTGAGCTACCCGCATAGCGCCATTATTTCGACGAATCCAGTCATGACTGCAGCGCGCCGCAGAGTGCCGAGTGAATCCAGCGAGGCTCGCAAACGGTCGTTGAAGTTCCAATTCATGGTGAGATATCCTGCTCCGCCATTCGCGCGGCTCGCTGGCCGCTCAGGTCTACCCCATGCGCAACTTCCACGTGACGATCGCCGATCGCCCCCAGCGTTTCCGGTCCCTGTATGCGCTGGGCTGGCTGCTCGGACTGGCCATCATTTCGATAGCTGCACCGGCCCGCGCCGCGGCGCGGATACAGGAGTTGACCGGACATCTCGACATACAGGATTCCCTGATCTACGAGTTGCCTCGACTCAGAAAGGGCGAGACGCTTTATGTTCATGCGGAGGGCACCTCCGGCAACCTCGATCCCAGTGTGGGCGTACTAAAACCCGCGGTCGACGTGGATACCGCGCGCGAGCAGTTTCGCACCGAGCGGGAAAAAATCCTCGCCGCTCAGCCCGATTCGCCGCAGGCCCTTGCCCCGCTTTTTGAAAAATATTTCCTGGACTGGGACGACGACTCGGGCGCTGGCTACGCGGCATACCTGAAACTGGTGATCCCTGCGGATGGTGACTATCAGCTCGTCCTCGGCAGCACTCCCCTGAGGCCGAGCTTCGGGGGCTACCGTCTGCTGCTGGGGATCGACGCCCCGCCAGTTCCGGGTGACACGGCCGCAGCCACCGGTGACACCCTAGCGAAACTGAGACAGGCGGTCTGGCAGGGTGAACGCAGAGTACAGGAGGTCTCGGGTTCCGTGCTACCCGGGCAGGAATCCACCACCGTGGAATTGCAGCGAATTTTCTCCGGCGAGACCCTCTCGGCGGTTCTTGAGACTACGCCGGGTGCCGCAGCACCGGGACTGGTTCTCTACGACTACGGTGACAAGCCGCTGGCAGCAGTGCCCGCCGGGGCGCATGACGGCCGGGTAACGCTGCAGTACACCTTTGAGGAAAAGGACGAAAACCCGCGTCTGAAAATCAAACGCCCTCCCGACACAGAGAATACTGCGATCGACTTTCATCTGCGGGCAGGAGTAAACGCGGCGGATGTCCTGACGGGTAAAGCCGCCCCCACGGGGAAACCCATCGTGCGGCCGGTGACCCCGGTCGATATCGGCCTGCGCATGGACCAGATCACCGGGGTCGACCAGCGTTCGAAAAATTTCGGCGTGGTTGCCAGCCTGCTGCTCAAATGGCAGGACCCCCTGCTTGCTTTCGACCCGCAGAGCTGCAAGTGTCGCATGAAGTTCTTCAACGGCGATGCCTTCGCACAATTCGTGGAGTCGAGGGATAGCGACTGGCCGGATTATGTGCTTTTCAACCAGCAGGGGAACCGCTGGTCGCAAAAGCGCCTCGCCACTGTCTACCCGGATGGACGGGTGAGCTACCTGGAACGTTTCGCGGTAACGCTGCAGGCCTCCGAGTTCAAATTCCGGAAATTCCCTTTCGACGACCAGACGTTCGCCATACGCATCGACCTGGTGGAACCGGCCTGGGACTATACCTTTCGCGAACTCGAGGGCTTCAGCGAAGTGGGCACACGCCTCGGCGAGGAACAGTGGCTGCTGACGGGTTTCGATACCCGGATCACGACCGAGACGGACACCACCGACTTTCCGACCTCGCGGTTCACCTTCCGGTTTCATGCGACGCGGCATCTCGACTATTATGTGTACCGCATCTTTCTGCCCATCATGATCATCGTGCTCGTTTCCTGGTTCGCGTTTTTCCTGCGCGACTATGGCAAGCGCGTCGATGTCGCCGGAGCCAATCTGTTGCTGTTCATCGCTTTCAACTTCACCATCAGCAATGACCTGCCTCGACTGGGTTACCTCACTTTCCTGGACGTCTTTCTGCTGACTGCCTTTGTCATCACCAGCCTGGTGTTCCTGCTGGCGGTATACATGAAGCGCATGGAAACCGACGGGAAATCAGAACTGGCCCACCGCATCGACGCTCACGTGATCTGGATGTATCCCGTGGCCTACCTGCTTGGAACGGCGCTGACGCTGTGGATCTACGTCTAGGAGCCCGTCCGGGAAAACCGTGTCCGGCGGGGTGAGCGGGAATATAGAGGACAGTCTGCTGGTGAACAATTCATGACGGGGCGCAACGGGCAGCGACAGCTCGGGACGCACGCGCCTTGCGGACGGGTGTATACCCACACCCACGGGATTCGAGGGCGTCCTCACTATGGAATACATTGCACTGACACGGATATTTCGGCTGCCGGATTAACCGCTTTTCACTGTCTGACCGCCAGGCTGGATGCTAGAATGAGCCCGGACGCGTTCATGACCCCGGCACGGCACCAATCGGCGCCGGAGGTGGACTACACTCACGTAGCGCCCGTGCACCTGTCCCGTTCTGCCTGCAAGGACCTTTATGAAACAACGATTACTATGCCCGGCACTGCTAGGGGCCAGTCTGCTGCTCGCCGCCTGCAACCAGGCGACCCCGGAGAAATCCCGGACACCGCCGCCGCCGGAAGTTGCCGTCATCGAAGTCCATCCCCGGACCGTGCCCCTCACCCGCGAGCTTGTCGGCCGCCTGGCGCCGACGCGGGTTGCGCAGGTGCGGGCGCGGGTGGCCGGCATTATCCTCGAACGCGCCTACAAGGAAGGCACCGACGTCGAGCAGGGCGAACTGCTGTACCTGATCGACCCCGCGCCCCTGCAGGCCGAACTGCACGCGCAGGAGGCGGCGCTCACCCGGGCGAAAGCTGATGCCGCCAATGCTGCGGCCATCGCCAAACGCTACCGCGAACTCGCCGTGAAGCAACTGATCTCGACCCAGGACCTCGACAACGCGCTCGCCACCGAGCGCAGTACGGCGGCGGCGGTCAAGCAGGCACAGGCCGACGTGGAAAGCGCGCGCCTCGATCTGGGCTACGCCACCGTGACTGCACCCATCGCCGGGCGCGCCGGCCGGTCGCTGGTGACCGAGGGCGCCCTGGTCGGCCAGGGCGAGGCGACTCAACTGACCCGCATCGAGCAGATCGATCCCATTTACGTGAATTTCAGCCAGTCGGTGACCGAGTTGCGGGAACTTCGGGGCACCGCAACCGCGCAGCAGCCGGCGCAGGTGGACGTGCTTCTGCAGGACGGGACGCCCTACCCCCATGCCGGCACGCTCGACTTCTCGGATCTCGCCGTCGATCCCGGCACGGGCGCCGTGTCGCTGCGCGCCGTAGTGCCGAATCCGGACCGTTCCCTGCTTCCGGGCATGTTTGTCAACCTGCAGCTGACGAGCGGCGCAATCGACAATGCCATCGTGTTGCCCCAGGCCGCCGTAGCGCGCGACAGCCAGGGTGCCTATGCCCTGACCGTGGATGCCGATGGCAAGGTGGGGCAGCACCGGCTGCAATTGCACGGCATGACGCGCACCGGCTGGATCGTGACCGGCGACCTGTCCGATGGTGACCGGGTGATCGTCGAGGGACTGCAGAAGGTGAAGCCGGGCGCCACCGCCACGACGGTACCCGCGACCACACCAACGGCCGATGCGGCCGATGCGGCCGATACCGCTGCGCACTGAAGCGACACGCCGATGCCAAGCTTCTTTATCGATCGGCCGATTTTCGCCTGGGTCATCGCCATCCTCATCACCCTGGCCGGCGGCATCGCCATCTTCGAGCTGCCGGTCTCGGCCTACCCGCCGATTGCACCGCCCCAGATCAGCATCAACGCGGTCTATCCCGGCGCGAGCGCGGAAGTGATCGAAAAAACCGTGACCTCGGTGATCGAGCAGCAGCTCACCGGCGTCGACAACCTGCTGTATTTCGATTCGACCTCGCGCTCCAACGGCACGGTGCAGATCACCCTGACCTTCATCAGCGGCACTGATCCCGACATCGCCCAGGTGCAGGTGCAAAACCGGCTCAGTATCGCCCAGCCGCGACTGCCCAGGGAAGTGACCGAGAACGGCATCACCGTCGCCAAGGCCAACAACGACTTCCTCATGGTGGTCGCGCTGCACTCGAAAGATCGCAGCCTGGACACCTACGCACTCAACAACCTGATCGCCTCCCAGGTGCTCGATCCGATCCAGCGCCTGCCCGGTGTCGGCAGCGCGAGCCTGTTCGGCGCCGCCTATGCCATGCGCATCTGGCTCAATCCGGACAAGCTGCGCGGCTACGGCCTGAGCGCCTCGCGGGTGCTCGAGGCGGTGCGAGACCAGAACGTGCAGATCGCCGCCGGCTACATCGGCGCCGAACCGGCCCCGCCGGGCCAGGGCTTCAGCGCCTCGGTCAACGCCGCCAGCCGCTTCACCTCCCCGGAGCAGTTCGGCGACATCATCCTGCGCACCAACCCGGATGGCAGCAGTGTGCGTCTCAGGGATGTCGCCCGCGTCGCGCTCGGAGCCGAGTCCTACGGTCATGACGTGCACCTCAACGGCGACCCCATCGCCGGGTTCGCCATACTGCTTGCCCCGGGGGCCAATGCCCTGGAAGTGGCCGATGCGGTGCGCGCCAAGATGGATGAACTCGACGCCTACTTTCCGCCCGGGGTGAGCTGGCTGGTGCCCTACGACACCACGCAGTTCATCGAGATCTCCATCCACGAGGTGTTGATGACCCTGATCGAGGCCGTGGTGCTGGTGTTCCTGGTGATCCTGCTGTTCCTGCAGAATCTGCGCGCCACGCTGATCCCGACGCTGGTGGTACCGGTGGCGCTGACCAGCGCCTTTGCGGGCATGTACATCGCCGGCTTCTCTATCAACGTGCTCACCCTCTTCGGCCTGGTGCTGGCCATCGGCCTGGTGGTGGATGACGCCATCGTCGTGGTGGAAAACGTGGAGCGCATCATGACCGAAGAGGGTCTGCCACCGAAGGAGGCGACACGCAAGGCCATGGGCCAGATCACCGGCGCGGTGATCGCCATGACCACGGTGCTGGCGGCGGTGTTCATTCCGATGGCGCTGGTGGGCGGCAGTGTGGGCGTGATCTATCGCCAGTTCTCTCTGACGATCGCGATCTCCATGGCGATCTCGGCGCTGATGGCGTTGAGCTTCACGCCGGCGCTATGCGCCACCTTGCTCAAACCGGTTCACGGGGAACCGAACCGTTTCCTGCGCGGCTTCAACCGTTTCTACGGCGGACTGTCGCAGGCTTATCTCGCACGCGTGCGCCAGTCGATCCGTCACACTCCGCGCTGGATGGCGGCCTATGCCGCGCTCGTAGGCGTGGCGATCCTGCTGTTCAACCAGCTGCCGACCAGCTTCCTGCCCGAGGAGGACCAGGGCTATGCGCTGGTGATCGTGCAACTTCCGCCCGGGGCCAATATGGAACGCACCGGCGCGGTCCTGCGGCAAATGGAGACCATCATTCAACAGAATCCGGCGGTGGACAAGGTGCTCGATGTGGCCGGCTTCAGCTTCATCGGCCAGGGAGAGAACGTCGGGCTGGGCTTCATCCGCCTCAAGCCCTGGGACGAGCGCCGCGCGGCGGATGAACAGATCAACGCTTTCATCCAGTGGGCGAACGGCGCCCTGCAGGAGATCAAGGGCGCGCGCATGTTCGTCATGAACCTGCCCACGATTCGTGGTCTGGGTCGTTTCGGCGGGTTCGATTTCCGCCTCGAGGACCGCGCCGGACTGGGGCAGGAACAGTTGCTGCAGGCACGAAATACCCTGCTGGGAAAGGCGAAGGACTATCCCTCGCTCTACGGCGTACGACCCAACCAGCTGGAGGAAACGCCGGAACTGCACCTCGAGGTGGATCGCGTACAGGCGCAGTCCATGGGGCTGTCGCTGCCGGACATCTACGACGCCATCCGCCTGATGCTGGCGCCGGTCTACGCCAATGACTTCAACTACCAGGGTCGCGTGCTGAAGGTGATGCTGCAGGCGGATGCCGAGTACCGCAGCCGCGTCGAGGACCTGAGACATTACTACATCCCCGCCAGTGCGGGCGGCATCGATAACATGGTGCCGCTCTCCAGCGTCGTGTCATCGAGCTGGACAATGGCGCCGCCGGCGATCGACCACTACAACGGCCACCCCGCAATCCAGATCACCGGGTCCGCCGCACCGGGCTACAGCTCGGGACAGGCCATGGACGCAATGCAGGAGATCGTAACGAAAGACCTGCCACCCGGTATCGGCTATGAATGGTCAGGCCAGTCGCTGCAGGAGATCATCTCTGGTCAGCAGGCGCCCATCCTCTTCTCGCTGTCGCTGCTGGTGGTATTCCTCGCACTCGCCGCCCTCTACGAGAGCTGGTCGATCCCGGTGGCGGTCATGCTGGTGGTGCCGCTCGGCGTGCTCGGCGCGCTCAGCTTCACCTGGCTGCGCGGCCTGGAAAACGACGTGTATTTCCAGGTGGGCCTCATCGCGGTGATCGGCCTGTCGGCTAAAAACGCCATCCTGATCATCGAGTTCGCCAACACCCTGCGCCAGCAGGGCCGCGGGGTACTGGAAGCCACCATCGAGGCCAGTCGGCTGCGTTTCCGGCCGATCCTGATGACCTCCATCGCCTTTATCCTCGGCGTGACGCCGCTGGCGATCTCCACCGGGGCCGGCGCCAACAGCCGGCACGCCATCGGCACCGACGTGATGGGCGGCATGGTTGGCGCCACCCTGCTCGGCGTGTTGTTCGTACCGGTGTTCTTCGTCGTGGTGCGCCGCCTGCTCGGCGACCGGACCGACGGCCACGAACAGCAAGAGCGGGAGACTACAGCGCGCGATGAAACTGGCGGTTAATCCGAATGGCACTTACTTGAAGGCCCAAGCGTGATAAACAGCCATTACGGAGGCACACGGAAGGTACGGGAAAAGGCGCTTGAATTCCGTGTTTTTCCGTGTGGTTCCGTGGCCATATGGGCGTCATCAGGCATGATACGCGTTGAGTAAGATCCATTGCGGCTAATCCAGCCCGATGCGACTGACGAGCCCGTCCTGCACCCAGCGCCGCAGGTAGATCGCCGCCTGTGCGGCCGCCTGCGTCTCGTCGATCCACTCGCACAGCCCTTCACACAGCGTCGCGAAACGCTCGCCCTGCCGCAGCAAATCGAGGGCGCAGGCTTCATCGACCGGCGCGGAACGGAAAAAGGTCTTCAGCTCCCGGCGCCAGATAACCCAGGCCAGCGGATAATCTGCGGCGACCGGCGCCTGCGGCGGCTGTTCCTCGTCGATGGCCTTCCAGAGGCCGGGTACGTTCCAGAGCAGATCCAGCCGCTGCAGCGACGCATGCGGGTCAAGGCGCATGTCTGCCCAGGCCCCGGGGGGGATCGCGGCGATGTCCTCGACGTTGATCAGCGGGCTGTCGGAAGCATCGAAGGACAGCCCCAGCGCCCATTCGAAAGCGGCCATCTCCGCGAACACCGGCTGCTCCCGCCAGCGATCGTCCCTTTGCAGAAACGCGGCGAGACGCCGGCCGAAATAGCGAATGGAGAAATGACCGGAGGGATGGGCGTCGAGATAGGCGCGCCCGAGGCGCTCGAATTCCGCATCGCCCGCGAGCGTATGCAGCGCGGGAAAATCCACCCGCAGCGCCTCCAGCAGCCGCAATCGATAGGCATCGGAATAGATTGAAAGCCGGTCAGGCGCGTTCACCCGTGGCGTGCCGACGATGCGCTGCACGATGCGGGGATCACCCGTCAGCAGGTGCGACTGGAGCTGCTCCTGGAGTTCGCGCAAACGCCCGCCGCTCATGCCATGCCGCCCCGTCCAGACGATTGACCGGCAACGCCGGCGGCGATGCGGCGGGCATAATCGAGCTCCTCCAGCAGCCCGGCGAGCGGAGGAATATTGTCGTCCCGTTCGATCAGGGTGGACACCGCGCCAAAGCGATGGCAGGCATCGGCATAGAGCTGCCACACCGCCTCGATCACCGGTTCGTCATGGGTATCGATGAGGTAGTCGCCGTGATTGCGGTGACCGGCGATGTGGAACTGCTGCACCCGCTTCGCGGGCACGCCGCGCAGATACTCATGCGGATCGAAGTCGTGATTGAAGCTGCTGACGTAGATGTTGTTGATGTCGAGCAGGATCAGGCAATCAGCGCGTTCGCAGACCGCGCTCAGGAACTCCCACTCGCTCATGCAGGAATCGCTATAGGTGAGGTAGCTGGAAACGTTCTCGATCAGCAGCCGGCAACCGAGGTAATCCTGCACTGCCTGGATGCGGTCACTCACATGAACCACGGCCTCTTCCGTGTAAGGCAGGGGCAGGAGATCATGCAGATTGCGCCCGTTCAGTCCCGTCCAGCACAAGTGATCGGAAATCCAGGCAGGCTCGATGCGATCCGCCAGCGCCTTGAGTTGTGACAGGTAGCCGCGGTTCAGGGGATCGGCGCTGCCGATCGACAGGGACACCCCGTGCAGGACGACCGGATAGCGGGAGCGTACCGCTTCCAGATAGTAAAGCGGCTTGCCGCCGGGGACCAGATAGTTCTCCGTCAGCGCCTCGAACCAGTCGACCGATGGATCGCTGTCCAGTATCTCCTGATAATGCTGTGTGCGCAGACCGAGTCCGAAACCGAGACCCGGGTACCGTGCCTGGCAAGATGCTGGATTCGCCATATCGATCCTGTTTGCAGCCGCGCGGGTGCGGGGCAGTCAGTAACAGGGTAGCGTCGATCAGGCAGCCGTGACAATGATGCTCTGCTGCATTGGCCGTAACGCCGGCGCCAGCGAAACACCGATTATTACCGAAAAAAACACCGGGGAGCCGGACGGGCTCCCCGGGTTTGCCGGCAGGTATTACTCCTCGATGACCTTCCCGCCCTTGGCGTCGCATTCTTCCTTGCTGGCATGCACCCATCCCTGGCCCTTGCAGCTGTTGTGACCCTGGCAGGCATTGCTGGCCGTGGCGCATTCCGAGGTACCCTTGCAGGCGTTGATACCCATGCATTTCACCTCCGCGCTGCTCGCGGTCCCCTCTGCGGCTGCGGCAACGGTCGCGGTGCCAAACAGCGCGGCGGCGGTGGAAGCCAGCACAAGCCCCGTCATTTTCTTGCGTGTCATCATCATAATAGTTTCTCCGTGCGCCTGGATCAGTCGTGATTAATTCCCGGATTATCTCCCGCTACCCGTGCCGGTTCACGATTGTCGTGTAATCCCGGGTGTGGACGTGGCATTGCGCGAAAGACAAGTGAGAGATTAGCCGATTTGAACAGAATTGCCAGCCATGACCGAATGTGAATGAATTAGTGTTCATTCTTAAACCAATAAACTCACCGCAGAGACGCAAGGTACTCAGAGGTATCTAATTGTTTTTTTATATGGAAATTCTCTGCGTACTTTGCGTCTCTGCGGTAATAATGGTGTTTACGGATGACATTACACAGAGATATCGTCGTCGCGCTCCTCGACCGCTTCGATGAAATGCAGTCGCGTCGAGCCGTCGCTGCAATCCACCTGATAGCCCTCTGACCAGGCAAGCCATTGCTGGATCTCGTCCCGACGCGCGTCGGCATCCTCGCCCTCAAGGAAAATAACCAGATAGGGTTTGTGGCATCCGGTGAAATGCTGCAAACGGTGGCGCGGGTTGGTCAGTTCCCTGACCCGGGAGGGAAGACCGCCGCTGGCGTTGATTTCCACCGTGGGGCAGGCGACCAGGACGAATCGCGCGGGCAGTCTCCCCTGATCCCGCTCCCAGCGCCTGAGCGCTCCGGATACGAAACCGGGAATGCCGATTGCGCTCCAGCTGCCGACATTCGGCGGCAAGCCAATGATTTCCGGTTTTTCCACGACGGCTTTCATCATTGAACTCCTGACTGATTTCATTACCCAATCATCGACTTCAGTCTATAAGATATTTATCCAAATATTCATATATAAAGAAAATAATTATTTTATATAATGTAATTAACGCTGATATAGGAATATTTTACTTGTTAAACGCGAATGACAGGAATTTAATCTATGGATGCAACGGATAGGAAAATACTGCAACTCCTGCAAACAGATGCCAGCCTGACCGTCAAGCAAATTGCCGCGCAGATACCCCTGTCGGTGACTCCCTGCTGGAAGCGCATCCAGAGACTGGAGGCTCAGGGCTTCATACGCAGCCGGGTTGCGTTGCTGGATCCGGTAAAAGTCAACGCCAATGTCACGGTATTCGTGGCGATCAGGACCGATCATCACAGCAGGGAATGGATTGAATGCTTTGACAAGGTGGTCAACGACCTTCCGGAGGTAATGGAGGCCTACCGCATGAGCGGCGAAGTCGATTATCTGCTGCGCGTTGCCATCGACAGTATCGCGGCCTATGACCGCTTTTATAAAACGCTGATCGACCGCATCGAACTCTCAAACGTCACCTCCAGCTTCGCCATGGAACAGATGAAGTACACCACCGCCCTGCCCATCAACCTGGAGGTCCAGAATCAGCCTGCACGCCTGGAAAATCCCCGGCGTGGCGGTCCCGCCTGATACTTGACCAGGTCACTCGGGTTTACTATTGCTTATAGTGACCAGGTAATTCGCAAGCGGCGCGCAGAGATCCCGTGGTTTTCAGAGTACATGCCGCGGACCGGGTTTCCTGGCTAAACAACCCAAGGAGTGCAGCGACCATGGAAAACCGCAATCACCTCTCTGACGCTTTACCCGATTTTGACAATGAGGGCTTTCTCAAGAACCCGCGGGAGTGGACGGAAAGACTGGCAGCCGAGATTGCCCTGCATGACGGCCTGAGGGAACTCACTCAATCCCACTGGGGTGTGATCCATTCACTACGGCGCCACTACGATAAATTCGGCGCGACCCCGCCCTCCTTCCGGCATGTTTGCCATGTGAATCACCTGGGCCCGCACGGGGTGGAACATCTGTTCCATAGCCAGCGCGAAGCCTGGCGCATTGCCGGTCTCCCTGACCCCGGCGAGGAAGCCAGGACCTACATGTAGTAACACGGAATCAGACCCTGCCCGGGAGGATTTCATGATTAAACGACGAAACACGCCAGGCCTTCCGGGAGACGCCCATCGACCACCCGTGTGCGCACCCGCTGG
>Ga0210144_1000273_pt1 | contig 29780 bp, 3 predicted proteins | sample Muzzi_PWA_D2_FD_185532 | JGI IMG/M metagenome (GOLD analysis project Ga0210144, IMG submission 185532) | Wetland microbial communities from San Francisco Bay, California, USA, that impact long-term carbon sequestration - Muzzi_PWA_D2 (SPAdes) | ecosystem: Environmental > Aquatic > Marine >...
CCTGCCCGCCGGCGCCGGACGCGTTGGTGATGTCCGTGAACGTGCCGTCGCCGTTGTTCTCGAACAGCAGGTTCGACTCGCCGGTGCCGAGCACGTACAGGTCCTGGTCACCGTCGTTGTCGATGTCGCCGAAGCACACACCCGAGCTGTCCTGGGCGGTGGCGTCGACACCGGCGGCGACGCCCACGTCGACGAAGGTCACCTGGCCGGTCTCGACGAGCTGGTTCGAGTACAGGCTGTTGGGCGAGCCCGGACCGTTGGTGACGTAGACGTCCTGGTCTCCGTCGTTGTCGAAGTCGAGGATCGCGACACCGGGGCCGCCGTGGGCCTTCTGCGGGCTGTTGGGGCGGGCGTTGAAGAGCAGGTTGGGGACGGTGATCGGCGTCGCGTTCAGAATGTCCGACCGGATCGCGTCGCGGGGCGAGGCCGTCCGATGGAAGGTGACGCCGGCACCGCCGCCTTCGGCGATGTCGGTGAAGGTGACCCCACCGTCGGCGATCGCGGGAGCACCCGCGATCAGGGCCATGAGGCCGGCACAGAGCACTGTGCGGAGGGCAAGCGCAGCTCGGTTCATCAGTTTTCCTCCAAACCTTTTTTTTCTATAATTAGTAGAATAAATGAGGCGGAATTCTCAGTTCCACCCCGTCGACGTCCGGCAGTTCTCCCCTGTAGTGCAGCGTCGGCGCAGCACCGGGACGAAATGTATTAAATAAACAGCAAAATTTGTCCCGATCCAGGGGGCGGACGCACTGTAGAAATAGCTCTGTCGCGGCGGCCCGATCCCCGTAACCCCTCCACGCTCTGCCCGCTCCGCTCGAAGCGGGGCCTGGCATGAGCTGCGGGCATCGCCGACCCTCGGCCCGGACTCCGCGGCAGAGCTGGAACTGGAGCCATGAACCTGCGCGACCTCAAAACGTCCTTCCGCCGGCTGGGCAAGCGACCGGGCGTGACCGCCGCCGTCGCCGTCTGCCTGGCCCTCGGCATCGGAGCCAACACCGCGGTCTTCAGCCTCATCGACGGAGTCCTCCTCCGCGACCTGCCGTTCCGGGATCCGGACCGGATCGTCGCGATCTGGGGGGAAGTCCACTCCCTCGACATCACGCGCCAGCCCTCGTCCGGGCGCGAGCTCCTCGACTACAGAGAGCTCACCCGGTCGTTCTCCGAGCTCGGCGCCTTCCGCTCCGCCTACCTCAACTTCACCGGCCAGGACCGCCCCGAGCGGCTCCTCGCCGCCCGCGCCTCGGCCGCTCTCTTCTCCGTCCTCGGCGTCGAGCCGGCGCTGGGCCGCTCGTTCACGGCGGAGGAGGACGAGCAGGGCGAGCACCACGTGGTGGTCCTGAGCGACGCCTTCTGGCGCCGCCGTTTCGCCGGGGACCCCGGCGTGATCGGCCAGCAGATCCGGCTGAACGACCTGCCCTACACGGTCATCGGCGTGATGCCGCGGGACTTCCGACTCGGACTGGGCAGCCGGTACGAGCTCTGGGTGCCCCTCGGCCTGGACCCGGCCACGCTGCCGGCGCGCGACTACCGCGGCCTCGCCGTCCTGGGCCGGCTGGCGCCGGGCGTTACGCTGGCCAATGCCCAGGCGGAGATGGACACGGTGGTCCGCCGCTTCGAGCGCGCCTATCCGGACATCTACCCGCAGAAGAGCGGCTTCGCCCTGCGCCTGGTGCCGATCGCCGACGAGGTGGTCGGGGACGTGGGTGGCAAGCTCTTCGCCCTGCTCGGCCTCGCCGCCCTGGTGCTGCTGATCGCCTGCGTCAACGTGATCAACCTGATGCTCGCCCAGGCCACGGTCCGGCGCCGCGAGCTCGCCCTGCGCGCCGCCCTGGGGGCGACTCGCGGGCGACTGATCCGCGGCCTCCTGGGGGAGAGCCTGCTGCTCGCCGGTCTCGGCGGTGCCGGCGGCCTGCTGATCGCCTGGTGGGGTGTGCGCGCCTTCCTCCGCATCAACCCCGGCGCCATCCCGCGCACCGAGACGGTCGGGATGAACTGGCAGGTGCTGGCGTTCACTGTCGGCGTCTCCCTGCTGGTGGGCATCGCCGCCGGCCTGCTGCCGGCGCTCCGGGCCTCGCGCCCGGACCTCCAGTCGACCTTCAAGGAGAGCGAGGACGGCCGCGCCTCGGCCTCCACCGCCGGCCGGCGCCTGCGCAGCGCCCTGGTCCTGACCGAGGTGGCGATCGCCACCCTGGCGCTGATCAGCGCCGGCCTGATGATCCGCAGCTACCAAGAGCTCCGGCAGGTGCCGCCCGGGTTCGACGCCCACGACGTCCTGACCTTCCAGATCTTCCTGTCGCCCCAGAAGTACCCCGAGCGCCACCAGTACGCCGGCTTCTACCGCCGGCTGCTCGAGCGTCTGGCCGCGATCCCCGGCGTCGAGGCCGTCGGCACGGTCAACGCCCTGCCCATGAGCACCCGGCGCTTCGCGGTGGAGACCGATTTCGAAGGCCACACGCTCAATCCCGGCGAGGCCCGGCCGGCGGTCGACTGGCGGCCCGCGAGCCCCGGCTACTTCGAGGCGATGGACATCCCCGTGCTCGCCGGCCGCACGTTCCGCTCGACCGACGACGAGGAGGGAGCGCCGGTGGCAGTAGTCGACCAGAACCTGGCGGAGCGCTACTGGCCGGACCAGAACCCGATCGGCAAGCGGCTCAAGCTGACCGGACGACCGGGCAATGTCGCCCAGTGGCGCACGGTGGTCGGCGTGGTGGGAAGCGTCAAGGCGCTCGGACTGGAGTCGACAGCACGCGAGCATGTCTATACGCCCTACCCGCAGGCGGCCTTCCCGTTCTTCGCCGTCGCCGTCGAGACCCAGGGCGATCCGTCCCGGCTCGCCGGCGACGTGCGCAACGCGGTCTGGTCGATCGACCGGGATCAGCCGATCGAGGAGCTCGAGCCGATGCAGGCGATCGTCGACCAGTCGATCGCCGGCCGGCGCTCGTTCGCCTGGCTGATGGGCGCCTTCGCCCTGGTGGCCCTGGTGTTGGTGACGGTCGGCGTCTACGGCGTGGTCGCCTACTCGGTCGCCCAGCGCAAGGGGGAAATCGGCATCCGCATGGCCCTCGGCGCCGAGCGCGGGAGCATCGTGCGCATGGTCGTCGGCCAGAGCGTGGGGATCGCCGCCGCCGGCGTCGCCGCCGGCAGTGTCGCCGCCCTGTTCGTGACCCGCCTGTCGTCCAGCCTCCTCTTCGGCGTCAGCTCCCGCGACCCCGTGACGTTCACGGTGGTGATTCTGCTCCTCCTCGGGTTGGCCGTGCTGGCCGCGTATCAACCGACGCGGCGCGCGCTCCGCGTGGACCCGGCCTCGACCCTGCGGCAGGAGTAGACCGGCGTGAAGAAGACCGGCAACCTGTCGCGCGAGGAGCTGAGCCGCCTGGCGAAGCGGCTGGGCAAGAAGAAGAAACCGGCCGACGCCGCCCGCCCCTCTTACTCGAAAGGCCGCGAGGCCCCCCGCGCCACCCCGACGTCGCTCGGACGCGTGGACCGCGTGAGCCCCGACGGCTCCACGAGGGACCTGCCCCTCTCGTTCGCCCAGGAGCGGCTCTGGTTCCTGGACCGCATGGAGCCCGGCCGCTCCTGGTACAACCTGTCGGTGGCGGTCCGCCTGAGCGGCCGCCTCGACGCGCCGGCGCTTGCCCACAGCCTGGCGACGATCGTCCGGCGCCACGAGGGGTTGCGGACAAGCTTCCACCAGGACCGCCGCGCGGCGCCGGTCCAGATCGTGGCACCGGCCAGGACGGTGCGGCCGGACCTTCCCATAGTCGACCTCTCCGCCCTGCCCGGCGCGGTGCGAGACCGGGTCGCCGACCGGCTCAGCGAAGCCGAGGGCGACCGGCCATTCGACCTGTCGCGCGCGCCGCTGATCCGCCACCTCTTGATCTGCCTGGACAGCGCTTCAAGGCGGTCCGACCATGTGCTGGTGGTCACGATGCACCACATCGTCTCCGACGGGTGGTCGATCGGCGTCTTCCTGCGCGAGCTGGCGGCGCTCTATGGCGCCTTCACCGAGGGCAGGCCGTCGCCGCTCCCGGAGCTGGTGATCCAGTACCCGGACTTCGCCGTCTGGCAACGGCAGCAGCTCTCGGGTGCGACCCTCGACCGCCGCATCGAGCACTGGCGCCGGCGGCTGGCCGGCGCCCCGGAGATCCTCGAGCTGCCCACCGACCGGACGCGCCCGCCGGTCCAGACCCAGCGGGGGGGCCTGGTCCCCGTGCGGATCCCGGCGGCCGACGCCACCGCCCTGCGGGAGCTCGCCCGGAGTCAGGGCGTCACCCTGTTCATGGCGCTCCTGGCTCTCTTCGACGCCCTCCTCCACCGCCTCTCCGGCGCGGACGACCTGGTGATCGGCACGCCGGTCGCCGGGCGCTCCCGTCAAGAGGTGGAGGGGCTGATCGGCTTCTTCATCAACACCCTGCCGCTGCGCGTGGCGGTGACCGGCGAGGAGAGCTTCCGGGCGCTGATCGAACGGGTGCGGGACGACTCGATCGAGGACTTCGAGCACCAGGACGTGCCGTTCGAGAAGCTGGTCGAGCGCCTCGACATCCGGCGCGACCCGTCGCGCAGCCCGATCTTCCAGGTGGTGCTGGCCCTCCAGAACGCTCCGATGGGACGGCACGAGTTGCCCGGCGTCGCCTTCGAGCCGATGCAGCTCGACCGGAAGACGGCCAAGTTCGACCTGACCCTGATGTTCGTCGAGCGCCCGGACGGCGGCCTCGGCGGATCGCTCGAGTACAACCGGGACCTGTTCGATCCGACGACCGCCCAGCGGATGGTCGCTCGCCTGCGGACGCTGCTCGGCGGCGCGCTCGAAGACCCCGAGGCCGCGATCGGCCGGCTCCCGCTGCTCGCCGCCGCCGAGCGCCACCAGGTGCTCCGGGAGTGGAACGACACTCTCGCTGAGGCGGGGGCAAAGATGGGGGCGGAGAGCGGCGTGGACGGGGACTGGGAGCCGGTCCACCGCCGGGTCGCGCGCCTGGCCGCCGAAGCGCCGGACGCGGTGGCGGTGGTCGAGCGCGACCGGGTGCTCTCGGCCGGAGCGCTCGCCGGTCGCGCGCGCCGGCTGGCCGCACTGCTGCGGCGGCGGGGGGTGCGCCGGGGCACGATCGTCGCGCTCTGTTTCGAGCGCTCGGCGGAGCTGGTGACCGCCGCCCTGGCGACGCTCGAGGCCGGCGCCGCTTACCTGCCGATCGATCCTTCCTATCCCGAGGAGCGCCGCACCTACATGCTGGAGGACTCCGGCGCGGCGTTCCTGCTGACCACCGACGATCTGACGGCCGACCGGATCGACAAGGGGGGCGACGGCGATTCCCCCCATCTGGTGGATCCGGTGTCTCCCTCCGAAGCCGCCTACGTCATCTACACCTCGGGCTCCACCGGACGCCCCAAGGGAACCGTGCTCGCCCACCGCGGCCTGGCCAACCTGGTCGGCTGGCACCGGACCACCTACGGCCTCGGCCGCGACGACCGTACCGCCATGGTCGCCGGCCCCGGCTTCGACGCCTCGGTCTGGGAGACCTGGGCGTCGCTCACCGCCGGCGCTCCCCTGGTCGTCGCCGACCGCGACACCGTGCTCTCACCGGAGAGCCTGGTCGCCTGGCTCGCCACCCACCGGGTGACCGTCTGCTTCGCGCCGACGCCGCTGGCCGAGGCCATGCTCGAAGAGTCCGGGGCGCTCGCCGGCACCCCGGCGCTCCGCGCGCTGCTGACCGGCGGTGACGCCCTCCACCGGCGCCCGGAGCCGGGCAGCACCTTCGACCTGATCAACCACTACGGCCCGACCGAGAGCACGGTGGTGGCGACCTGCTCGCCCGTGCTGCCGGCGCCGCCGGCGTCGCCGGCCGCCCAGGCGGCCCAGGGGGCTCCCGGCCCGAGCCTGGCGCCGCCTCCGATCGGCCGGCCGATCGCCAACCTGCGGACCTACGTCCTCGACCGGTCGCTGGAGCCGGTGCCGATCGGCGTCCCCGGCGAGCTGCACGTGGCCGGCGTCGGCCTGTCCCGCGGCTACCTGGGCCGGCCGGCCCTGACCGCCGAGCGCTTCGTCCCGGATCCGTTCGCCACCGCCCCCGGGGCGCGCGCCTACCGCACCGGTGACCTGGTGCGGCTGCGCATCGACGGCGAGCTCGACTTCCTGGGCCGCATCGACCACCAGGTCAAGGTCCGCGGCGTGCGCATGGAGCTGGGCGAGATCGAAAGCGCTCTCGGCGAGCTCGCGGGAGTCCAGCAGGCGGTGGTCCTGGCGCTGCCCTCCGGGCCCGGAGGCGACGGATCGGCCGACCGCCAGCTCGTGGCGTTCCTGGTGGCCGAGCCCCCTGCGGCCGGGGCGGCCGGGGCCGCCGAGGAGGTCAGATCGCTCGATGTCGAGACCCTGCGCTCGGCGCTCGCCAAGCGGCTGCCGGAGGCGATGGTGCCGGCCGGTTTCGTGATCCTCGACGAGCTGCCCCTCCTGGCGAGCGGCAAGGTCGACCGCAGGGCGCTGGCCGCCGGCACCGATCCGCGCGACTGGCAACACGGCGCCGGCGGTGCCGAGCACGTGCCGCCCCGGACCGCGCTCGAGGCCGAGATCGCCGCCGTCTGGCGCGAGCTGCTCGCCCCGGAGGAAGAAGACCGCGCGGCACTGCGCATCGGCGTCCACGACGACTTCTTCCGCCTCGGCGGCCACTCCCTGATGGTCACCCGCCTGGTCGCCCACCTGCGCGAGCGATTGGGGGTCGACCTGCCGGTGCGAACGGTGTTCGAGGCCCCGACCCTCGAGCGGCTCGCCACCGCGGTCGAGGCGGCGACGCAAGCCGACGGGCTGCCGCTGCGGCGGATCGACCGCGACCGGCCTGATGGGCTGGAGCGGGAGCTGCCGCTCTCGTTCTCCCAGGAGCGCCTCTGGTTCCTGGATCGCATGGAGCCCGGCCGCGCCTGGTACAACCTGCCGGCGGCGGTGCGCCTGAGCGGCCGCCTCGACGTGCCGGCGCTGGCCCGCAGCCTGGCGACGATCGCGCGCCGCCACGAGGCCCTGCGCACGAGCTTCCGCGAAGGGGATGGCGGGGCGCCGGTCCAGGTGATCGAGCCGGCCGCCTCCGCGCGGTCCGCACTGCCGCTGGTCGACCTCTCGGCCCTGCCCCCGGCGGCGCGGAACCGGGCCGCCCGCGCCCGGAGCGAGGCCGAGGCGCTCCGCCCGTTCGACCTGTCGCGCCCGCCGCTGGTACGGAATCTCCTGCTCCGCCTGAACGGGAGCGGCCCCCAGAAGGCCAGATCAGCCGACGCCGGATCAACCACACTGGGCGACCGGGGGTCGGAGCACGTGCTGGTGGTGACGATGCACCACATCGTCTCCGACGGCTGGTCGATGGACGTCTTCCTGCGCGAGCTGACCGCGCTTTATGGAGCGTTCACCGAGGGCCGGCCGTCGCCGCTGCCGGAGCTGCCGGTCCAGTACCCGGACTTCGCCGTCTGGCAGCGGCTGTGGCTCTCCGGCGAGACCTTGAACCGGCGTCTCGAGCACTGGAGCGAGCGCCTCGCCGGCGCCCCCGAGCTGATCGAGCTGCCCATCGACCGGCCGCGGCCGCCGGTCCAGACCGAGCGCGGCGCGGTGGTGCCCCTGGGCGTCCCGGCCGCCGAGACCGGCGCCCTGCGCGAGCTGGCGCAGAGCGGCGGCGCCACGCTGTTCATGGCGCTCCTGGCCCTCTTCGACACCCTGCTCCACCGCCTCTCCGGCGCGGACGACCTCGTCGTCGGCACGCCGATCGCCGGGCGCTCCCGCCGGGAGATCGAGGGGCTGATCGGCTTCTTCGTCAACACCCTGCCGCTCCGCGCCCGGCTGAGCGGTGAAGAGAGCTTCCGCGCGCTACTCGAACGGGTGCGGGACGACACGCTCGATGCCTTCGAGCATCAGGACGTACCGTTCGAAAAGCTGGTCGAGCGCCTCGACGTCCGGCGCGATCCGTCGCGCAGCCCGGTCTTCCAGGTCGTCCTGGCCCTCCAGAACACGCCGATGGGCCGCCACGAGCTGCCCGGCGTCGCTTTCGAGCCGGTGCCGATCGGAGGGCGGACGGCCAAGTTCGACCTGACCCTGGTGTTCGTCGAGCGCCCGGACGGCAGCCTCGCCGGATCGCTCGAGTACAACCGGGACCTGTTCGATCGGACCACCGCCCGCCGGCTGACCGAGCGCCTGCGCACCCTCCTCACCGGCGCGCTGGCGGACCCGGAGGCGCCGATCTCCCGGCTGCCGCTGCTGGGCGCCGCGGAGCGCCAGCAGCTCGTGGAATGGAACGACACCGCTCGCCCCACCCGTCCCGCGACCATCCCCTCCCTGTTCGCAAGCCAGGCCGAACGCACGCCGGACGGTGTGGCGGTGGTGGCCGGCGACGAGGCCCTGACCTACGGCGCCCTGCTGGACCGGGCCGCCGGCCTCGCCCGTCACCTCAGAGATCTGGGCGCCGGCCCCGAAGTCCTCGTCGGAATCGTCGCCGAGCGTTCGACGGAGCTGATGGTGGGCCTCCTCGGCACCATGCTCTCGGGCGCGGCCTACGTACCGCTCGAGCCGACCTACCCGGTCGAGCGACTGCGCTTCATGGCGGCCGACGCGGGCCTCGAGGTGCTGCTCGTCCAGCCGGGCTTCGAGCCGCTCGCGTCGAGCCTGCGTTCCACCGACGGAACCGAGCGCACGGAGACCCTGCGGATCGTGCCGCTCACGCCCGACGGAACGATCGGGACGAACGGAATCTGTGGGACCAGGCGCTCGGGAACACCTGTGAGCGACCCCGGTCCGGGCGCCGGGCGCCTCGCCTACACGATCTACACCTCCGGCTCGACCGGCCGGCCCAAGGGGGCGATGAACTCCCACGGCGGCCCGGTCAACCGCCTACTCTGGATGATCGAGCACTACCGGATCGACGCCGGGGAGCGGTTCCTCCAGAAGACCCCGTTCGGCTTCGACGTCTCGGTCTGGGAGCTGTTCGTGCCGCTGGTGTGCGGCGCCCGGCTGGAGATGGCCCGCCCCGGCGGGCACCGGGACCCGGCGTATCTCGCGGCGCTGATCGCCGAGCGGGGCATCACCACGGCCCACGCCGTGCCGTCCATGCTGCGGGAGCTGCTGGAGGTGCCGGGGGTCGAGGCGTGCGCGGCGAGCCTGCGCCGGGTCGTGGCGAGCGGCGAGGCCCTGACCCCGGACCTGGTGGCCCGGTTCTACGATCGCCTGGGGACTGGCCCCGAGAGGGGACCGCAGCTGCTCGACCTCTACGGCCCGACGGAGACGGCGATCGAGGTCACCCACTGGCGTTGCCCGGCGCCCGACCCCCACGCGGTGGCCGAACCGATCCCGATCGGCCGGCCGGTGGATAACGCGTCGGTCCAGGTGGCCGACGTGAACCTCTCGGCCGTCCCCGTCGGCGTCGCCGGTGAGCTGCTGCTCGGAGGCGTGCCGGTCGGGCGCGGCTACCTCGGCCGCCCGGGCCTCACCGCCGAGCGCTTCGTGCCCGACCCGTTCTCCGAGATCCCGGGGGCGCGCGTCTACCGCAGCGGCGACCTCGCCCGCTGGCGCCCGGACGGGGTGATCGAGTTCCTCGGCCGGATCGACCACCAGGTCAAGGTGCGCGGCGTGCGCATGGAGCTGGGAGAGATCGAGAGCGCCCTCGGCGAGCTGGATGGCGTACGCCAAGCGGTGGTGCTCGCGATGCCGTCCGGTCTCGCCCGATCCGAAGCAGACGCGTCGTCCGATCTCCAGCTCGTGGCGTTCGTGCTGCCGGAGGCCGCGGCCGACGGCGCCGATCCGCCCGGCGACGAGGCTCTGCGCACGGCGCTCGCCCGACGGCTGCCCGAAGCGATGGTGCCGAGCGGGTTCGTGATCGTCGCGGCGCTGCCCCTGTTGCCGAGCGGCAAGGTCGACCGCAAGGCGCTGGCGGCGAGCGCCGACCCGCGGGACTGGCGCCTGGGCTCGGAGGCCGAGCACGTGCCACCCAGGACGGTGGTCGAGGCCGAGATCGCCGCCGTCTGGCGTGAGCTGCTGGCGCCCGATACCCCATCGAGCGCGAGGTCTGAGGGCGCCGACCGAGAGTCGGCGCTCCGCATCGGCGTCCACGACGACTTCTTCCGCCTCGGCGGCCACTCCCTGCTGGTCACCCGCCTGGTCGCCCACCTGCGGGAGCGCCTGGGGGTCGACCTGCCGGTGCGCACCGTCTTCGAGGCGCCGACCCTGGGAGCGCTGGCGGCGGCGGCCGAGGCCGCCCCCCGCGCCGAGGCACCGCCGATCCGGCGGGTCGAGCGAGTGCAGCCCGACGGCGCCGCGCGGGAGCTGCCGCTCTCGTTCTCCCAGGAGCGCCTCTGGTTCCTGGACCGCATGGAGCCCGGCCGCGCCTGGTACAACCTGCCGGCGGCGGTGCGCCTGAGCGGCCGCCTCGACGTGCCGGCGCTGGCCCGCAGCCTGGCGACGATCGCGCGCCGCCACGAGGCCCTGCGCACGAGCTTCCGCGAAGGGGATGGCGGGTCGCCGGTCCAGGTGATCGAGCCGGCCGCCTCCGTGCGGCCCGCGCTGCCGCTGGTCGACCTCTCGGCCCTGCCCTCGGCGGCGCGGAACCGGGCCGCCCGCGCCCGGAGCGAGGCCGAGGCGCTCCGCCCGTTCGACCTGTCGCGCCCGCCGCTGGTGCGGAACCTCCTGCTCCGCCTGAACGGGAGCGGCCCAGAGAAGGCCAGATCAGCCGATGCCGGATCAACCACACTGGGCGACCGGGGGTCGGAGCACGTGCTGGTGGTGACGATGCACCACATCGTCTCCGACGGCTGGTCGATGGGCGTCTTCCTGCGCGAGCTGGCGGCGCTCTACGGCGCCTTCACCGAGGGCCGGCCGTCGCCGCTGCCGGAGCTACCGGTCCAGTACCCGGACTTCGCCGTCTGGCAGCGGCTGTGGCTCTCCGGCGAGACCTTGAACCGGCGCCTCGATCACTGGGGCGAGCGTCTCGCCGGTGCCCCCGAGCTGCTCGAGCTGCCCACCGACCGGCCGCGGCCGCCGGTTCAGACCCAGCGCGGTGCCGTGGTGCCCTTGGGCGTCCCGGCCGCCGAGGCCGGCGCCTTGCGCGAGCTGGCCCGGAGCGAAGGCGCCACCCTGTTCATGGCGCTCCTGGCCCTCTTCGACACCCTGCTCCACCGCCTCTCCGGCGCGGACGACCTGGTCGTCGGCACGCCGGTGGCCGGGCGCTCCCACCGGGAGGTCGAGGGGCTGATCGGGTTCTTCGTCAACACCTTGCCGCTGCGTGCCCGGCCGGCAGCCGAGGAGAGCTTCCGCGACCTTTTGCGATTGGTCCGTGACGACACGCTGGACGTCTTCGAGCACCAGGACGTGCCGTTCGAGAAGCTGGTCGAGCGTCTCGACGTCCGGCGCGACCCGTCGCGCAGCCCGGTCTTCCAGGTCGTCCTGGCCCTCCAGAACACCCCGATGGGCCGCCACGAGCTGCCCGGCGTCGCCTTCGAGCCGGTGCCGATCAAGGGACGGACGGCCAAGTTCGACCTGACCCTGGTGTTCGTCGAGCGCCCGGACGGCGGCCTCGCCGGCTCGCTCGAGTACAACCGGGACCTGTTCGACCCGACGACCGCCCAGCGGATGGTCGCTCGCCTGCGGACGCTGCTCGGCGGCGCTCTCGAAGACCCCGGGGCCGCGCTCGGCCGGCTCCCCCTGCTCGCCGCCGGAGAGCGCCAGCAGGTGCTGACCGAGTGGAACGACACGGTCACTGAGATGGGGACGGAGAGCGGCGTGGACGCCGACTGGGAGCCGGTCCACCGCCGGGTCGCCCGCCTGGCCGCCGAGTCGCCGGACGCGGTGGCCGTGGTCGACGGCGACCGGGTGCTCTCCGCCGGCGCGCTCGCGGGCCGCGCCCGCCGGTTGGCCGCGCGGTTGCGGCAACGGGGCGTGCGGCCGGGCGCGATCGTCGCGCTCTGCTTCGAGCGCTCGGCGGAGCTGGTGACCGCCGCGCTGGCGACGCTCGAGGCGGGCGCCGCCTACCTGCCGATCGACCCCTCCTACCCGGAGGAGCGCCGTACCTTCATGCTGGAGGACTCCGGCGCCGCGGTCCTGCTCACCCCGGACGACCTGACCGGTGAGAGGGACGGCGACCTGGGCGGTGCCCTGGACAACGGACCGGACGTGGGGGAGACGAGCGAGCGGATCGGGGAGGCGACCGCGTACATCATCTACACCTCGGGCTCCACGGGCCGCCCCAAGGGGACCGTGCTCGCCCACCGCGGCCTGGCCAACCTGGCCGGCTGGCACCGGACCGCCTACGCCCTGGGCCGCGACGACCGCACCGGCATGGTCGCCGGCCCCGGCTTCGACGCCTCGGTCTGGGAGCTCTGGTCCTCGCTCACCGCCGGCGCTCCCCTGGTGATCGCCGACCGCGACACGGCGCTCTCGCCCGAGAAGCTGGTCGCCTGGCTCGCCGCCCGCCGGGTGAGCGTCTGCTTCCTGCCGACGCCGCTCGCCGAGGCGGTGCTCGAGGAGCCGGGAGCGCTCGCGCCCGCCGCCGGCGTCGGTCAGGACGGCCGAACCAGCCCAACCGGAGAAGCTCCGGCGCTCCGCGCCCTGCTGACCGGCGGCGACGCCCTCCACCGGCGCCCGGAGCCGGGCCGGACCTTCGACCTGATCAACCACTACGGCCCGACCGAGAGCACGGTGGTGGCCACCTGCTCGCCGGTGCCCCCGGCCTCCCCTTCACCCCAGGGCACGAGCCTCGCGCCACCCCCCATCGGCCGGCCGATCGCCAACCTGCGCACCTACGTCCTCGACCGGTCGCTGGAGCCCGTGCCGATCGGCGTGCCGGGCGAGTTCCACGTGGCCGGCGTCGGCCTCTCCCGCGGCTACCTGGACCGGCCGGCACTGACCGCCGAGCGCTTCGTCCCCGACCCGTTCGCCAAACCGGGACGAGCGGGCCGCCGCCTCTACCGCACCGGCGACCTGGTGCGGCTCAGGACCGACGGCGAGCTCGACTTCCTGGGCCGGATCGACCACCAGGTCCAGGTGCGCGGCTTCCGCATCGAGCTGGGCGAGATCGAAGAGCGCCTCGCCGCCCACCCTCGGGTCGCCCGCGCCGTGGTCGTGGCCCGGGGCCAGGCCCCCGCCGGCGTCCGCCTGGACGGCTACGTGGTGGCGGCCGAGGTCGTCCGCCAGGGCGGCGCCCTGTCCCCGGACAAGCGCGATGCCCTGGCCGCCACCCTGCGGGCCGCCCTCGCCGACGAGCTGCCCGAGTACATGGTGCCGTCGACCTTCACCGTGCTCGACGCCCTGCCGCTGACCGCCAACGGCAAGGTCGACCGGCGCGCCCTGCCCGACCCGGCGGAAGCGGGGGTATCGACGGCCGGCGGCGAGCACCCGTTCGAGCCGCCCGCCACGGCCACCGAGGAGGCCGTCGCCGCCCTCTGGCGCGAGCTGTTGGGCGCCGAGCGGGTCGGCCGCCACGACGACTTCTTCCAGCTCGGCGGCCACTCGCTGCTCGCCACCCGGCTGGTGTCGCGCATGCGGCGCGAGCTCGGCGTCGAGCTGCCGCTCAAGCGGCTGTTCGAGGCGCCGACGGTCGCCGGAGTCGCCGAGCGGATCGACGCGCTCGCCGGAGGGACCGGCGGCGGCGCGGGGGGCGTGAGCGAAGCGGCCCCACCGATCCGCCCCCGGGAGCGTCCCGAGGCGATTCCGCTCTCCTTCGCCCAGGAGCGGCTCTGGTTCCTGGACCGCTTCGACCCGGGAAGCTCCGCCTACAACATCCCGGCCGCCTTCCGGCTGCGCGGCACCCTGGACCTGGCGACGCTGACCGCGGCGCTCTCCGAGATCGTCCGCCGCCACGAGGCCCTGCGCACCACCTTCGCCGGCACCGCCGACGGGGCGCGCCAGGTGATCCACCCGCCGTTCCGGCTGGCGCCCGCGGTGGTCGACCTCCAGGACGGCTCGCACCCTGACGTGGAGACCCTCGCCCGCCGGGAGGCCGAGCGGCCGTTCGACCTCGAGACCGGACCGCTGGTGCGCGCGACCCTGCTGCGGCTGGCGCCGGACGAGCACGTCTTCCTGCTCACCCTCCACCACATCGTCGCCGACGGCTGGGCAGCGGGCCTGTTCGTGGGCGAGCTGGCGGCGCTCTACCGGGCGCTCTACCGAACTGGGGGGGAAGGCACGAGCCCTCTGGAGGAGGCGCTGCCGCCGCTGCCGGTCCAGTACGCCGACTTCGCCCTCTGGCAGCGGGAGTGGCTGACCGGCGACGTCCTCGAAGGCGAGCTCGCCTACTGGCGCGAACGCCTCGCCGGCGCGCCGGAGGTGCTCGAGCTGCCGACCGACCGGCCGCGGCCGTCGGTGATCACGCCCCAGGGCCGGCGCCACCCGGTCCTCGTCGGCGCGGAGCTGACCGACGGGCTCCGCCGCCTGGCCCGCACCGAGGGGACGACGCTCTTCGCCGTCCTGCTCGCCGCCTTCGACGCCCTGCTCTACCGGATGAGCGGCCAGGACGACCTGGTGGTCGGCACCCCGGTCGCCAACCGGACCCGCGAGGAGATCGAGGGGCTGATCGGGATGTTCGTCAACACCCTGGCGCTCCGCGTCGGCGTCGAGGGGGACCCGAGCTTCCGCGCCCTGCTCGGCCGGGTGCACCAGGCGAGCACCGAGGCCTACGCCCACCAGGAGCTGCCGTTCGAGAAGCTGGTCGGCGAGCTCCAGCCGGAGAGGAGCCGCAGCCACACGCCGATCTTCCAGGTCATGCTCTCGCTCCACGACGCCGGCATGACCCGGCTGGAGCTGCCCGATCTCGAGCTCGAGCCGATCGAGGCGCGGGGAGCGACGGCGAAGTTCGACCTGACCCTGGCCCTGACCGAGACCCCCGACGGCCTGCGCGGCATCCTCGGCTACCGCCAGGCCCTGTTCGACGCCACCACCGTCGAGCGGCTGGGGGAGCGCCTGGACGCCCTGCTCCGGGCCGTGGTGGCGGAGCCGGAGCGCACCGTGCGGAGCCTGCCGCTGCTGACCCCGGCGGAAGCCCACCAGGTGGTGGTGGCGTTCAACGAGACGCCGGCGATGCCGGCCGAGGAGCGCCCGATCCACCGCCTGGTCGCCGCGCGCGCCGAGGTGGCGCCGGACGCGGTCGCCCTGGTGCTGGGCAACGACCGGCTGACCTACGGTGCCCTCGCCCGGCGCGCCCGCGGGCTGGCTCGCCGCCTGCGCGCGCTGGGCGCCGGCCCGGGCCGCCGGGTCGCCGTCTGCCTGGAGCGCTCGTTCGACCAGATCGTCGCCGTGGTCGCGGCGCTCGAGGCCGGCGCCGCCTACGTGCCCCTCGACCTCGGCTTCCCCGGCGAGCGCCTGGCGTTCATGGTCGCCGACTCCGGCCCGGTCGCCCTGGTCACCCGGAGCGAGCACCGGGCGCTGTTCGACGGCCTGTCCCCGGACGAGCGCCCGCGGGAGGTGCTGCTCGACGAGCTCGATCCGATCGAGACGTCCGATCCGGTGGAGCCGCTGGCCGGCCCGGACCCGGACCCGGACCCGGACGACGGCGCCTACGTCATCTACACCTCCGGCTCCACCGGCCGGCCCAAGGGGGTACTGGTCACCCACCGCTCGCTGGCCGAGCGGCTGGCCGCCATCCGCAAGCTCTTCGCCTTCGGCCTGGGCGACACCCAGCTCCAGTTCGCCTCGCTGTCGTTCGACCTCTCCTGCGACGAGGTCTTCCTGACCCTGACCAGCGGCGCCACCCTGGTGCTCGAGCCGCGGCCGGCGGCGCTCCGGCCCCTCGACCTGATGGACGAGTGCGCCCGGCGGCGGGCGACCAAGCTCAGCCTGACCAGCTCCCACTGGCACCAGATCGTGGACGAGCTGGTCGCCGCCGACCGGACGGTGCCGGCCTGCCTGCGCACCCTGTGCACCGGCGCCGAGGCGCCGTCGACCGAGAAGTTCGCCGAGCTGGCCCGCCGGGCGCCGGAGGCGCGCCTCTACAACTTCTACGGCCCGACCGAGGCGACCATCTCCGGCACCCGCCTGCGGCTGCCGCGCGACCCGGGGGCGATCGCCGGTCTCGGCCGGGTGCCCATCGGCCGGCCGTTCCGCGGCGTGCGGGTCTACCTGACGGACCCGGCGCTGCGGCCCGTGCCGATCGGCGTGGCCGGCGAGATCCTCTTGGGCGGCAGCGGCGTGGCGGTCGGCTACCTGGGCCGGCCGGCGCTCACCGCCGAGCGCTTCGTCCCCGACGCGTGGAGTGCCACGCCCGGCGCCCGGCTCTACCGCACCGGCGACCTGGCCCGCCACCGCTTCGACGGCGCCATCGAGTTCCTCGGCCGGGCCGACACCCAGGTCAAGGTGCGCGGCTTCCGCATCGAGCTGGGCGAGGTGGAAGAGGCCCTGCGCGAGCTGCCCGCCGTGCGCGAGGCCGCCGTCATGGTGCGCTCCGACACCGGCGACGAGCGGCTGGTGGCCTATCTCGTACCGGAGCCGGGGACGGCCGCCACCACCCTGACGGTGAGCGCGCTCCGCGCCGCCCTGGGTGAGCGGCTGCCCGAGTTCATGGTGCCGTCGGCCTTCGTCTCCCTCGACGAGATGCCGTCGACCCCGACCGGCAAGCTGGACAAGAAGGCCCTGCCGGCGCCGGACTCGGCCCGCCCCGACCTGGCCGGCGCCTACATCCCGCCCAAGACGGCGCTCGAGTGCTTCCTGGCCGAGGCCTGGCAGGACGTGCTCGGCGTCGACCGGGCCGGCCTCGACGACAGCTTCTTCGATCTGGGCGGGAGCTCGATCCAGGGGGCGACCCTGATCAATCGGCTCGAGGAGACCCTCGGACAGCACGTCTACGTCACCGCCCTCTTCGACACCCGCAACCTGGGCGAGCTGGCCACCTATCTGGCGGTCCAGTACGACGAGCGGGTGAGCGAGCTGTTCGGCGAGGACTCCCTGCCTGCCGAGGCGCTCGAGGCGATGAAGCGCCGCCGCGAGAGCAGCCGGCGAGTGGACGCGGAGCGCCTGGCCGCGCTGCGCTCGCTGATCGAGCCACTGGCGCCGTTCCCCCGAGAGCGCGCGAAGAAGAACCCGCGCGCCGTCTTCGTGCTCTCGCCGCCGCGCTCCGGCTCCACCCTGCTCCGGGTCATGCTCGCCGGCCATCCGATGCTGTTCGCGCCGCCGGAGCTGGAGCTGCTGCCGTTCAACACCCTGGGCGACCGCAAGCGCGCCTTCTCGGACCGCTACTCGTTCTGGCTCGAGGGGGTGCTCCGGGCGGTGATGGAGCTCCGCGGCTGCGACGCGGACGAGGCCCGGGCGATGATGGAGGAGCGCGAGCGGCGCGAGCAGCCGGTGCGTGACTTCTACCGGGAGATGCAGGAGTGGATCGGCGAGCGCATCCTGGTGGACAAGACGCCCTCCTACGCCCTCGACCCGGCGATCCTGGCGCGCGCCGAGGAGGACTTCGACGAGCCGCTCTACCTCCACCTGCTCCGCCACCCCTACGCCGGCATCCTGTCGTTCGAGGAGGCGCGCCTGGAGCAGCTCTTCTTCCGCTACGACCACGACTTCGAGCGCCGCGAGCTGGCCGAGCTGATCTGGACCGCCAGCCACCAGAACATCGTCTCCTTCCTGGAGGGGGTGCCGGCCGAGCGCCACCGGACGGTGCGCTTCGAGGAGATGGTGAGCGATCCGGAGCCGGTGATGCGCGGCGTGGCAGAGTTCCTCGGGCTCGACTACCGGCCGGCGATGATCGAGCCGTACCAGGAGCGCCAGCGGCGCATGACCGACGGCATCCACGAGCAGGCGAAGATGCTGGGCGACGTCAAGTTCCACAGCCACAAGAAAATCGACTCCTCGGCGGCGGAGCGCTGGCGCGCGGTCTACACCGAGGACTTCCTGGGCGACGTGACCCGCCGGCTGGCGGTCGACCTGGGCTACACCGAGCTGGCGTCGACGGAAGCGTCCCCCGCGGCGACCCCGGCCGCCGCGGGCGCACCGCGGCGCCTGCCGCCCTCGCTGACCGCCCTGCGCGCCGGGGACCCGGAGATCCCCGCCCTCTTCCTGGTCCACGCGGTCTTCGGCGACACCTACTTCTTCCGCCACCTGGCCGCCGCCCTCGCCCCCGGCCGGCCGGTCTACGGCCTCCGCGCCTTGGGTATGGAGGCCGGCGAGGAGCCGCTCGACTCGATCGAGCAGATGGCAGGGCGCTACCTGGAGTCGATCCGCACCGTCCAGCCGGAAGGCCCCTACCACCTGGTGGGCAGCTCCATGGGCGGCGTGATCGCCTACGAGATGGCCCGCCGGCTCACCGGGGCCGGCCAGGAGGTCGCTCTGCTCGGCTTCCTGGACACCGGCGAGCCCGGCGAGTCCCCGGCCCCGGACGAGGGCCTGCTGTTCGAGGCCGAGGCCCTGGACTACCTGGTGGGCGGCGCCGACCCGGAAACGGTTGCGCGGCTCAAGAGCATGACGGACCGGGACGATCGCCTGGCCCACATCCTGGAGACGGCCCAGGCGGCGGGCGCCCTGCCGGCTTCGTTCGACCTGGACCGCTTGCGCCGCCTGATGGACGTGGTCAACGCCAACGGACGGGCCCTGCTCGCCTACCGGCCCGGGCCGTACGCGGGCCGGCTGCTCCACGTCCGGGCCGCGGCCACTGCCGGCCGCCTGGAGCGGCCCGACACGTCCGGCTGGAGCGCCCTGTGCCCCGGCGTGGAGGTCGAGATCGTCGCCGGCGACCACATGTCGATCCACTTCCCGCCCCATGCTGCACGTCTCGCCCGCGCCCTGGAGGCGCGGATGGTCCAGCCGGCTTCCATCAACCGACCTGCATGAGGTGACCATGTCCCGAAGCCCTCTCCTCGCGTCCGGTGCGCCTCCGGTCGTCTCGCCCTCTCGCGGCGACGGCCCGGAGCCGGCGAGCGGATCCCCGGCAACGGCGGCCCGGCCCCTCCCCCTCTCTCACGGCCAGCGGGCGCTCTGGTTCCTGGACCGCCTGGCGCCGGGGAGCGGCGCCTACGTGATCGCCGCCGCGGGGCGGGTCGTGGGACCGGTGGACACCGAGGCCCTGGGGGAGGCGTTCCGGCGCCTGGTCGAGCGCCACCCGGCGCTCCGGACCACCTTCCACGAGGTGGACAGCGAGCCGGTCCGGGGCGTCGCCGACCGGGGGTCGGCCCGGATGGAGCGGACCGACGCGCGCGGCTGGAGCGAGCAGGAGCTGGAGCAGGCGGTCGGCGAGGTGGCCTACCGGCCGTTCGACCTCGAGCGCGGGCCCCTGGTCCGCCTGGCCCACTTCGCCCGCGGGCCAGGGGAGGACCGCCTGGTGCTGGCGATCCACCATCTGGTCTCCGATCTCTGGTCCCTGGCGGTGCTGCTGCGGGAGCTGGGTACGCTCTACGACGGGGAGCGCGGCGCAGGGGAGGAGGCGCCGGAGCTGCCGCCGCTCGAGGCCACTTTCGAGGATCTCCTGGAGCGCCAGGAGGAGCGGCTCGCCGGCGAGGACGGGGAGCGGCTGTGGAGCTTCTGGGAGCGGGAGCTCTCCGACCGGCCGGAGAGCCTGGACCTGCCCGCCGACCACCGCCGCCCGGCCTCCCGGCGCCAGCGGGGCGCCGCCGAGCCCTTCCGCCTGGAGCCGGCGCTCTGGAAGCGCCTGCGGAAGACCGGCCGCCGCCACGGCGCCAACCCGTTCGTCACCGCCCTCGCCGGGCTCCAGGCTCTGCTCCACCGCCTGGCCGGCCAGGACGACCTGCTGGTCGGCACCCCGACCGCCGGGCGCCGCGAGGGCGACGTCTCCGACCTGGTGGCCTACTGCGTCAACCCGGTGGTGGTGCGTACCGACGCTTCCGGCGATCCGCCCTTCGGCGAGCTGCTGGAGCGGGTGCGCGACGCCGGCAAGCGGTCGTTCGAGCACCAGGACCTGCCGTTCCCCTTGCTGGTGGAGCGCCTCGAAGCGGGCCGTGACGCCAGCCGGCCGCCGATCTTCCAGGTGCTCTTCAGCCTCCAGCGCTCCCGCCTCGGCGTCGGCGAAGGCATGTCCGGCTTCGCCCTCGGCGCGCCGGGTGCCCGCCTGGAGCTCGGCTCCCTGGTGATCGAGTCGGTGCCGCTCGAGCCCCGCGGCGCCCAGTTCGACCTCACCGTCTTCACCGCCGAGATCGAGGGCGCCCTCTGGGGCTCGCTGGTCTACGACCGGGACCTGTTCGACCGCACGACGGTCCGGCGCATGGCCGGCCAGCTCCGCCGGCTGCTCGCCGAGGTCGCCGAGGCGCCGGAACGCCGTCTCTCGGAGCTCTCCTTGCTCAGCCCCACCGAGCGCCAGCAGCTCCTGACCGAGTGGAACGACACGGCGCCGGTGCCGGACGGCGACCTGCCCGGCCGCCTGGACGCCCGCTTCCGCGCCCAGGCGGCGCGGACGCCGGACGCGGTCGCCCTGGTCGATGTGGCCGGCGAGCGCCTGCGCTTCGACGCGCTGGCCCGGCGGGTCACGGCCCTCGCCGGGCGCCTGCGCGCGGCGGGCGTCGGCCCCGAGGTCCGGGTGGGCGTCTGCCTGCCGCGCCGCGCGGAGATGGTCGTCGCCCTGCTGGCGGTGCTCGAGGCCGGCGGCGCCTACGTGCCGCTCGACGCCGCCTACCCGGAGGAGCGCCTGGCCTTCATGCTCGAGGACGCGGGCGCCCCGGTGGTCCTCGCCTCCCCGGAGACCCGGGAGCGCCTGCCGCTCGACCGGCTGCCCGCGCCGCCGGAGGTGATCGATCCGGCAGACGAGGAGGACGGAGCACCCCCGGCACCGGCGGCCGCGGACCCGCCGGCCGACGACGAGAGCCTGGCCTACCTGATCTACACCTCCGGCTCCACCGGCCGGCCCAAGGGGGTCGCCATCCCCCACCGGGCGGCCTGTGCCCTGCTCGACTGGGCCGCGGGCGTCTTCTCCGCCCGCGAGCTGGCCGGGGTGCTCGCCGGCACCTCGATCTGCTTCGATCTGTCGGTGTTCGAGCTCTTCCTGCCGCTCACCACCGGCGGCCGCGTGGTGCTCGCGGACGACGCCCTCGGCGCCGCCGCCCACGCCGACACCGGCGAGGTGACCCTGCTCAACACCGTGCCCTCGGCGATGAAGGAGCTGGTCGCCGCCGGCACCCTTCCGAAGTCGCTCCGCACCGTCAACCTGGCCGGCGAGCCGCTCCAGCGGGCGCTGGTCGACGGCATCTACCGGAGCCGGCCGCGGGTCGAACGGGTCTACAACCTCTACGGCCCGTCCGAGGACACCACCTATTCGACGGCGGCCAGGATCGACCGGGGCGCGACCGGCGAGCCGACCATCGGCGCGCCGATCGCCGGCAGCCGGGCGTACGTGCTCGACCGCAACCTCCGGCCCGCGCCGGTCGGCGTGCCGGGGGAGCTCTGCCTGGCCGGGGCGGGGCTCGCCCGCGGCTACCTGGGGCGCCCGGCACGGACCGCCGCCAGCTTCGTGCCCGACCCGTTCGCGGCGCCCGAGCTCTCCGGGGCCGGCGGGGTCGACAACCAGGGCGGGCGCCTGTACCGCACCGGCGACCTGGTGCGGCGGCGGACCGACGGGGCGCTCGAGTTCCTCGGCCGCCTCGACCACCAGGTGAAGATCCGCGGCTTCCGCATCGAGCTGGGAGAGATCGAGGCCGCCCTGGTCGCCCACCCGGCGGTCGCGGAGGCGGTGGTCGTCGCCCGCAAGCGGCCCGAAGGCGGCGAAGCGATGCTGGTGGCGTACGTCGCCCCGGCCGAGGAGGGTGCGGCCGGCAGCCTGGCCGACCCGTTGCGCTCCCACCTGGGTGCGCGCCTGCCGGCCTACATGGTGCCGGCGGCCTTCGTCGAGCTGGAGGCGCTGCCGCTCACCCCCAACGGCAAGGTGGACCGCAAGGCGCTGCCCGCGCCCGTCCTCGGCGACGGGGCCGGTGACGGCGCCGCAGAGGCCCCGCGCGGCGCGACCGAGGAGCGGCTGGCCGCCCTCTACGCCGAGGTCCTCGCCCTGCCCGGCGACCGGCCCGTCGGCCGGGAAGAGGACTTCTTCCGCCTCGGCGGCCACTCCCTGCTCGCCACCCGGCTGGCCTCCCGCATCCACGAGGCCGTGGCCGTCCGCCTGCCGATCGCCGCGCTATTCGAGGCGCCGACCGTGGCCGCTCTGGCCCGCCGGATCGACGCCGACCTGGCTGACCGGGCCGACGCGGAAGACCGGGCAGACGCCCCCGAACCGATCCCACGCCGGAGCGACCCCGCCACCGCTCCCCTTTCGTTCGCCCAGGAGCGGCTCTGGTTCCTGGCCCGGCTGGACCCGCACGCGGCGAGCTACAACATGCCGGGCGCCGTGCGCATGACCGGCCGGCTCTCCCTGTCGGCCCTGGACGGGGCGCTCGGCGACCTGATGGCACGGCACGAGGCCCTGCGCACCGAGATCGTCGACGACGGCGAGGACAGCAGCGGGCCCCACCAGCGCATCCTCCCCGCCGGCTCGGTCGCGGGCACGCTGCCGGTGATCGACCTGACCGGGCTGCCGGCGAGTCGCCGGGACGCCGCCGCCAACCGACTCGCCGAAGCCCAGGCGCGGCGGCCGGTGTCGCTCGCCCACGCGCCCCTCCTCCGCACCACGCTCGTGCGCACGGCGCCGGACGAGCACGTGTTCGCCCTGGTCATGCACCACGTGATCTCCGACGGCTGGTCGCTGGGGGTCTTCGTCCAGGAGCTGGCGGCCAGCTACGGCGCCCGCGTCCACAACCAAGAGCGGGGCCGAGAGTCGGGCCGGGCGCCAGACTGGATGCCGGACCTGGCGCCACTGCCGATCCAGTACGGCGACTTCGCGCTCTGGCAGCGCACGCGGCTCACCGACGCGGTCCGGGACGACCTCCTCGCCTGGTGGCGCAATCACCTGCACGGGGCGCCGACGGTCCTCGCCCTGCCCACCGACCGGCCGCGGCCGCTCGCCCCCACCGGGGCGGGCGGCGTCGTCCGGATCCCGCTTCCGCAACGGCTCACCGAGCGCCTGGAAGCGCTCGGACGGGAGCGCGGCGCGACCCTCTTCATGGTGCTGCTGGCGGCGTTCGGCGCCCTGCTGGGGCGCACCGCCAGCCGCGAGGACCTGGTCCTGGGCACGCCGAACGCCGGGCGTGACCGGCGGGAGCTCGAAGGCCTGATCGGCCTGTTCGTCGAGACGGTCGCGCTCCGGTTCAAGCTCGACCGCTCACCGACCCTGGCAGAGCTCGTCGACCGGGCCCGCGAGACCAGCCTCTCCTCCTTCGCCCACCAGCAGCTGCCCTTTGACCGGCTGGTCGAGGCCTTGGTGCCCGAGCGGGGCCGCGGCGTCCCGCCGCTGGTCCAGGTCATGCTCGCCCTCCAGAACGCGCCCATGGGACCGCTCGAGCTCCCCGGCCTGCGTCTCGAGCGGATCGCGGCGGACACCGGCGCGGCCAAGTTCGACCTCGGGGTCTCCTTCGAGCCGTTCGCGGACAGTGGCAACCAGGGATTGCTCGGCGTCTGGAGCTTCACCACGGACCTCTTCGACGCCACCACGGTCCGGCGCATGGCCGCCCACCTCCAGGGCATCCTCGAGACCCTGGTCGAGGATCCGGAGCGCCCGGTCCACGCCCTCCCCCTGCTCACCGCGGCGGAGCGCCACGAGGTGTTCGTCGAGTGGAACGACGAGCCATGGCCGGTGGCGCCGGCGGGCGCCTGCCTGCACCACCTGATCGAGCGCTGGGCCGGGCGGACGCCGGACGCGGTGGCGGTGGTGTTCGAGGACCGGCAGCTCACCTACGGCGCTCTGCTGCATCGCGCCCGGGTGGTGGCGGACGCCCTCCGGCGGCGCGGCGCCGGCCCCGAGACCCTGGTAGGACTGTGCACCGAGCGCTCGATCGAACAGGTCGTCGGCGTGCTGGGCATTCTGGAGGCCGGCGCGGCGTACGTGCCGCTCGACCCGACCTACCCGCCGGAGCGCCTGGAGGTGATGATCGCCGAGGCCGGCCTCCGCCAGGTGGTGACCCAGCACCGGGTCGGTTCGAGCCTCGAAGGGATGGAGGTGGAGCGGCTGTGGCTGGACGACCTGCCGGCCAAGACTTCGGTGGACGGCCCGGTGACCGCGCGGCCTCGTGCGCCGGCGGCAGAGCCGACGCCGGACAACGCCGTCTACGCCATCTTCACCTCCGGGTCCACCGGCCGGCCGAAAGGGGTGGTGGCGACCCACCGGTCGGTGAGCAACCGGCTGCTCTACGCCGCCGGCCACGACCCGGTGGGCCACGGGGCGGGCCTGCTCAAGGCGTCGATCTGCTTCGACCTGTCCGTCCTGGAGCTGTTCTCGCCCCTGGTCGCCGGGACGCGCCTGGTGCTCGCCCGGCCGGACGGCCACGGCGACATGGCGTACCTGCTCGACCTGATCGCCCGCGAGCGGGTGACCCAGTCCTCCTTCCTGCCGTCCCAGTTGAGTGTCCTGATGGAGCAGGACGACCTGGACCGGTTGGCCTCGATGGAGGGGGTGATGACCGGCGGAGAGGCGGTGCCGCCGACTCTCCCGGCACGGTTCGCCGAGCGCACCGGCCTGCCCCTCTTCAACCGCTACGGACCGACCGAGACGACCCTCTCGGTGACCTCCTGGCGCTGCGACGCGGAGCGCGAGGTCGCGACGATTCCGATCGGCCGCCGCATCGGCGGGGCGTCGATCTACCTACTCGGCCCCGGCTTGCTGCCGATGCCCGCGCCGGTGCCGGGCGAGCTGTGCATCGGCGGCGTGTGCGTCACCCGCGGCTACCTGCACCGGCCCAAGCTGACCGCTCAGACCTTCGTCCCGGACCCGTTCGCCACGGAGCCGGGAGGGCGCCTCTACCGGAGCGGCGACCTGGCCCGCTGGCGCGCGGACGGCGTGGTGGAGTTCCTCGGGCGGATCGACCAGCAGGTCAAGATCCGCGGCTACCGCATCGAGCTGGGGGAGATCGAGGCCGTCCTGGTCCAGCACCCGGGGGTTCTCGAGGCGACGGTGATCGATTGCGACGAGCCCGGCACCGAGCACCGGCGGCTGGCGGCCTACGTGGTCGCGGCGCCGGAGGCGGCCCCCGAGCCGGCGGACCTGCGCGCGTTCGTCGAGGCGAAGCTCCCCGCCTACATGGTGCCGGCCGCCTTCGAGCGGCTGGACGAGCTCCCCTTGACCACCTCCGGCAAGGTGGACCGCCGGCGCCTGCCCGAGCCGACCTGGGACGCCGGGCACCGGCGCGAGTACGTGGCGCCGCGCACGCCGGCCGAAGAGCGCCTGGCCGGCCTGTTCGCCGAGGTGCTGGACGTCGAGCGGGTCGGCGCCGAGGACGACTTCTTCGACCTGGGCGGCCACTCGCTCCTCGCCACGCGGCTGGTCTCGCGGGTGCGCGCGGCGTTCGGCGTCGAGCTGCCTCTGCGCCGGCTGTTCGAGACGCCGACCGTGGCGGGCCTCGCCTCCGCACTCGAAGGGGAGGCGGCACCCGGAGATCCCGGCACGGCGGCCGGCGCGCCGCCGCTCGGAGCGGCGGCGGGAACGGGGCCCTGGCCCGCCTCGTTCGCCCAGGAGCGGCTCTGGTTCCTCGCGCGGCTCGATCCGGCCTCCGCCGCCTACCACATGCCCGGCGCGGTGCGGATCGACGGCGCGCTGTCCCCCGAGGTCCTCGCCGGCGCCCTGACCGACGTGGTACGCCGCCACGCGACCCTGCGCACGGTCTTCGAAGAGACCCGGGAAGGCGTCCTCCAGCACGTCCACCGCGCCCGGCCGGTGGCGCTGCCGGTGATCGACCTCGGCGCCCTGCCCACCGAGCGCCGCCGCGCCGTCGCCCAGCGCCTCGCCCGCGCGGTGGCCGCCGTGCCCTTCGACCTGGAGCGGGACCCGCTGCTCCGGGTCGCCCTGGTGCGCCTGGCGCCCGCCGAGCACCTGGTCGCCCTCTCCATGCACCACATCGCCTCCGACGGCTGGTCGGTGGGGGTGCTGATCCGGGAGCTCGCCGCCTGCTACCGCGCCCGGCACGAGGCGCCCCACGGCGACGGCGGAGCGGCCGCCGCGCTGCCCGCGCTTCCGGTTCAGTACACCGACTTCGCCGTCTGGCAGCGGGCGTGGCTCCGGGGCGAGGCCCTGGAACGGCGACTGGACTGGTGGCGCACGCTCCTCGACGGCGCGCCGGCGGCGCTGGAGCTGCCCCTCGACCGCCCCCGGCCGCCGGTCCAGACCTTCCGCGGCGGCGAGCTCCGCACCGACCTCGGGGCGGCGAGCGGCACCGGCATCGAGCGCCTCGCCCGGCACCTGGACGTGACGCCCTTCATGGTGCTGCTGGCGGCCGTCGCCACTCTGCTCGGCCGCTTCGGGCGCCAGAACGACGTGGTGCTCGGCAGCCCGATCGCCGGCCGGACGCGCGAGGAGCTCGAGGGGCTGATCGGCCTGTTCGTCAACACGCTGGCCCTGCGGGTCGACCTGTCCGGCGATCCCTCCTTCGCGGAGCTGGTCGGGCGAGTCAAGGCCATGGCGCTCGGCGCCTTCGCCCACCAGGACCTGCCGTTCGAGCGCCTGGTCGAGGCGGTGGCGCCGGTCCGGAACTTGAGCTCGACGCCCCTCTTCCAGGTGCTCTTCGCGTTCCAGAACGCCCCTCGCGAGCGCCTGGAGATGGCGGGCGCGACCCTCGAGCCGCAGGCACTCCCCGCCACCGCCGCCAAGTTCGATCTGACGGTCGACCTGGGCCGGCAGGGCGACCGGATCAGCGCCCGCCTGGAGTACAACCGGGACCTGTTCGACGCGACCACGGTGCGGCGCCTCGGCAGTCACCTGGCCACCCTGCTCGAGGCCGCCGCGGCGGCGCCGGAGACGCCGCTCTCCCGGCTGCGCGTCCTCGGCGCCGCCGAGCGCCACCTGCTCCATGCCGAATGGAGCGACAGTGGTGCCCTGCCCGCTGCCCGACCCGGCGCACCGGGCGCCACCTGTTTGCCCCGGCTGGTGCTCGACCAGGCGCAGCGGACGCCGGAGGCCGAAGCCCTATTGGCCGGCACCGAGCGCTGGACCTACCGGGAGCTGACGGCGCGCTCCGGCGCCATCGCCGCGCGCCTGCGGGCGGCCGGCGTCGGACCGGAGGTCCGGGTCGGCGTCTTCGCCGAGCGCTCGCCGGCGCTGGTCGCCGCGCTCCTCGGCGTGCTCCGGGCCGGCGGCACCTACGTCCCCCTGGACCCGGCCTATCCGCCGGAGCGCGTCGCCTTCATGCTCGAGGACTCCGCCGCCGCGGTCGTGCTGACCGACGCCGCCCTCGCCGACCGGCTGCCGGTCGCCGACCTGGCGGAGCCGCCGGCGGTGCTGGCGCTCGACGATCTGCTCACCCCGGAGGCGCTCGCCGCGGCCGGCACCGAGATCCCGGACGGATCGAGCGCCGGGGGCGAGCCGCCGATCGATCCGCGCCGGCTCGCCTACCTGATCTACACCTCCGGCTCCACCGGCCGGCCGAAGGGAGTGGCCATCTCCCACGGCGCGGCGGCGGCGATGGTGCGCTGGGCCGGCAGCGTCTTCCCGGCGGAGGCCCTGGCCGGCGTCCTCGCCGCCACGTCGGTCTGCTTCGACCTGTCGGTCTACGAGCTGTTCGTGCCGCTGGCCCACGGTGGCAAGCTGATCCTCGCCCGCGACGCCCTGGAGCTGCCCGCGCTGGCCGAAGGCGGCGAGATCCGGCTGGTCAACACGGTGCCGTCGGTGATGCGCGAGCTGCTGGCGGCGTCTGAGCTGCCCACCTCCGTGCGCGTGGTCAACCTGGCCGGCGAGCCCCTCAAGCGGGCCCTTGCCGACACGGTCTACGAGCGGTCCCCCGGCCTCCAGGGCCTCTACAACCTGTACGGACCCTCGGAGGACACCACCTACTCCACCGCCGCCGCGGTGCCGCGACGGGTCGATGGACAGGCCGTCGAACCGACCATCGGCCGGCCGATCGCCGGCAGCCGGGCCTACGTGGTCGATCCGGCCGGGCCGCCGGACGCCCTGGCACCGATCGGCGTGCCGGGCGAGCTGTGCCTGGCCGGAGCCGGCCTCGCCCGCGGCTACCTCGGCCGGCCGGCGCGCACCGCCCAGAGCTTCGTCCCCGATCCGTTCGGCTCCGCCTCGAACGGTGGCGGCGGGCGGCTCTACCGGACCGGCGACCTGGTGCGCTGGCGGCGCGACGGCGAGCTCGAGTTCCTCGGCCGGCTGGATCACCAGGTCAAGGTCCGCGGCTTCCGCATCGAGCTGGGGGAGATCGAGGCCGCCCTGGCGTCCCATCCGGCGGTCGCCGAGGCGGTGGCAGCGGTCTACGAGACCCCCGACAGGGCAGAGGCCGACCGGGCCGCCCGCGACCTGGTCGCCTACCTGGTGCCCGCTCAGTCCGGTGCGGCCGGCGCGGACGATGAAGACCCCCTCGCCGGCCGGGCCCGCGCGTGGCTCCAGAAGCGGCTGCCCGGCTACATGGTGCCGGCCCACTTCGTCGAGCTGGCCGAGCTACCGCGGACGCCGAGCGGCAAGATCGACCGCAAGGCCCTGCCGGCTCCCGGCCTCGACCGCGCCGCGGCCGGCCCCGGTTACGAGCCGCCGGAGACCGAGCTCGAGGAGGCCCTGGCAGAGGCCTGGAGCGAGGTGCTGGGAGTCGAGCGAATCGGCATCCACGACGACTTCTTCGCCCTCGGCGGCCACTCGCTCAAGGCGACCCAGATCCTGCTCCGGGTGCGGGACGACTTCGGGGTCGAGCTGCCGGTGCGGCGGTTCTTCGAGGACCCGACCATCGCCGGCCTGTCGGTCGCCGTGGTCGAGGCCCTGCTGGCAGAGGCCGACGACGAGGACGTGGCCGAAGCGCTCGACGACGAGGACGACTGAGGAGTCGGATGAGGCGCCGGAGCCGCTACACTGGCTCGCCCACGACCCGGACCACACCCCGCGGCGCCGTCCCCGGCCAACCCCGTGATAGCTTGACGGCCATTCGAGATCTGCAGAGGGACCGCTCCCCGTAGCGACCCCGACACGCCACGCCCCCGCGCGACCCTGCGGCGCGCAGGGCAGAGGAGATGCGATGAAGGACCCCGGCTACCGCACCCGTCGGCTCCCCGCCGCACTCATTCTGGCGGCCCTTCCGGTCCTGCCACTGTTGGCGGGCTGCGGCCGCAACACGGTCGACCTCGCCGGCACGGTGGAGCGCAAGACGCTGGAGCTCGCCGCGCCGGTCTCCGCCGAGGTGACCGAGCTCCCGGCAGACGTGGGCAGCCACGTGACCACGGGCCAGGTGGTGGTGCAACTGGACACGGCGGTGGCGGACGCGGAGCTCCGCGCGGGCGAGGCGGCCAAGCAGGCCGCCGACGCCGCGCTCAAGGAGGCCCAGGGGCTGTACGAGCGGGCCGTGAACCTGCGCAAGGCGCGGGTCAGCACCGCCCAGGACCTGGATACCGCCGTGCGCCGGCGCGACGAGGCGCTCGCCCTGGTCGCGGAGAAGGAGGCGCGCATCGCCCAGGCCCAGAAACGTCTCGACGAGCTGACCCTCCGCGCCCACCTGCCGGGGGTGGTCGACCAGCTCGCCTTCGAGGTCGGCGAACGGGTGCCGGCGGGCGGCGTGGCGGCCGTGGTGCTGGCCGACGAGGCGCCCTGGGTGCGCGTGTGGCTGCCAGCCCGGGTGGTGGCCCGCACCCGGCCGGGCAGCGCCGCCGAGATCGAGATCGAAGGCCTGGACGGCCGCCTGAAGGGCCACGTGACCGACATCGCCCGGGAGCCCGAGTTCACGCCCCACTACGCCCTCACCGAGCGGGAGAGCGCCCACCTGGTCTACGAGACGCGGGTGGTGATCGACGACGCACCGGACGGCCTGCGCCCGGGGCTGCCGGCCCGGGTCCTGGTACGGCTGGGGCGGGCCGG
>Ga0210144_1000275_pt1 | contig 29590 bp, 21 predicted proteins | sample Muzzi_PWA_D2_FD_185532 | JGI IMG/M metagenome (GOLD analysis project Ga0210144, IMG submission 185532) | Wetland microbial communities from San Francisco Bay, California, USA, that impact long-term carbon sequestration - Muzzi_PWA_D2 (SPAdes) | ecosystem: Environmental > Aquatic > Marine >...
GAATTCCAGCGTACCGGAGGTTATCTCCTCGAGGCCGGCGACCAGGCGCAGAAGCGTGGACTTGCCGCAACCCGACGGTCCGACGAACACGACGAACTCGCCTGGCTTGATGTCGAGGCTGACGCCCTTGATCACCTCGACCTGGCCAAAAGACTTCCTGATGTCGCGAAGACGCAGCTCGCTCATCCTCTCGTTTCCTCTTTTCGTCCTTCGCGGTTATCCGCCCTTGACCGATCCAGCCAACAGACCGCGCACAAGGTAGCGCTGCAGCGAGAAGAACACGATCAGTGGCACCAAAATCGATACGAAGGCGGATGTCGTCAGAATCTCCCAGTCGCCGCCGCGCGAGCCGAGCAGTTCGCGCAGGCGACCGGTGAGCACCAGTTGCTGTTCGGTATTGCCCAGGAAGACGATGGCGACAAGCAGGTCGTTCCACACCCACAGGAACTGGAAGATCGCGAAGGAGGCGAGCGCCGGCACCGACAGGGGAAGCACGATGCGAACGAATATCTCGAAGTCGGTGGCGCCGTCGACGCGCGCCGATTCCATGATCTCGGTGGGCAGGCCGGCGATGTAGTTGCGCAACAGATAGATGGCGAGCGGCAGGCCAAATCCGGTATGCGCCAGCCAGATACCGAGGTAGGTCTTGGCCGGCACTCCGAAGATATCGCCGATGCCGTTGTAGAGCTTGAGGAGCGGTATCAGCGACATCTGCAGCGGCACCACCAGCAAGCCGACGATCACCGCGAGAAGCAGGGCACGGCCGGGGAAGCGCATCCAGGCCAGTGCATAGGCGGCGTAGGCGGCGATGAGAATCGGAATGACGGTCGCCGGGACGGCCACCGTCAGAGAGTTGAGGAACGACTGGCCGATGCCCTCCGAGGTCAGCACCTTCTCGTAGTTGGCAAGGGTGAACGATGGCGGTAGCGCGGCGGTGTAGTAGATGCGCCGCCCCGTGCTGCCCTCGAACGGCGTATCGGAGACCAGCCTATAGCTGCCGTCGCGGTTGATCGTGAGAGTGCCACCGCCGCCGGGGAGTTCGGCGGTGTCCCCCGCCTTGAACTCGGTCGGATTGATGATGCGCACGCCGAATGCCGTGACGTAACCCTTGCCGTTCAGCAGATTGCCGGAGATCACATATTTGCCGTCCTGCTCGACAGCATCAGACGGCGACTTGGCCCGGCCGATGACATTGTGTTCGCTGGTCGTCAGCGCCGTCCACCAGCCAGATACGGAGATCTCGTCCTTGCCGCGGAACGACGATACCAGGATGCCAAACGTCGGCACCGTCCAGACGACCACAATCAGGACAACGGACAAGTGCACCATGTACTTGCCCCAGACGCCCTTGCGACGTCGCATTCTGGCCATGTCAGTGCTCCGCCTGTTCGGCGTTGAGACGCCGGATGTTCCAGACCATGATCGGCACGACCGCCAGCATGATGACGACGGCGATCGTTGCACCGCGGCCGAAGTCGCCGCCGCCGCGGAACATCCAGTCGTACATCATGTTGGCCAGCACCTGGGTGTTCCACTGGCCGTTGGTCATGGCGATGACGATGTCGAAGACCTTGAGCACGGTGATCGTGATGGTCGTCCACACGACGGCGATGGTCGGCCAGATCTGGGGGACCATGATGTAGAAGAAGATGTGCCGGCCCTTGGCGCCGTCGATCGTCGCGGCCTCGATTGTCTCTTCGGGAACGCCCCTCAGGGCGGCGGAGAGAATGACCATGGCGAAGCCGGTCTGGATCCAGACCAGGATCACCATCAGGAAGAAGTTGTTCCAGAAGGGGACGGTGATCCACGCCTGCGGCGTGCCGCCGAAAAGCTGGACGATCGCGTTGAGCAGACCGATCTGCGGCGAGTCTGCGCCGCGGTAGTCGTAGATGAATTTCCAGATGACGCTGGCGCCGATAAACGAGATCGCCATCGGCATGAAGACCATGCTCTTGGCGATGTTGCCCCACCAGATGCGGTCGGTGAGGTAGGCAATGACCAGGCCGAACGCGGTGCTGAACGCCGGCACCACGATCAGCCACAGGATGTTGTTGAAAATCGACTCGCGGAACTGCTGGTCGTTCGCCGCCCAGACGTAGTTGGAGAAGCCGACGAAATTGACGCCGTCGCGACCGAAGAAGCTTAGCCGAATCGAATCAACGACGGGATAGACCAGGTAAAGGCCGAGGAACAGCATCGCCGGCCCGAGAAACAGCCACGGCCGGATCGTGGCGCTAATCTTCTGATTGCGCGCCGCCTGCAGGGCAGGTCCACGCGGCGGCCAGATGATGTCGAGAATCTTGTTGGCGGCGTAGAAGTAGGCGCCTGCGAGCGCAACACCCAGAACGATCGTGACCGCCGCACTGATCAAATGCCCCATGCGTTTCCCCCACCTCAGCGTTCCGGGCCCGTTTGCGGACCGCGCGGCTTGGAGTGCCGTTCTACGCCGTCGGCCAACCTGACCGCTTGGTCGGATCGACCGTTGTGATGTCCCGGGCCGAAGCGGCCCGGGACAGAGCTATGTGGAAAAGTTACACGACTTACTTGATCGCGTCCCAGGACTTTTGAATCTGGTCGGCGACCTGCTGGGCGGACTCGCCGCCCACGAAGTCCACCATGCCGGTCCAGAACGAGCCGGCGCCGACCTTGCCGGGCATCAGGTCGGACCCGTCGAAGCGGAACGTCGTGGCGTTCTGGATGATGGCGTTCTCACCCTTGAGCGTGTCGGTGGGATAGACCTCCGTGTTCACCAGCTTGGACGGCGTGAAGAAGTTCCACCCCGCCATGGCGACTTCCGAGGCGATCGGTATCTCAAGAAACTCGATGAAGGCCTCCGCCGCCGGCGAGTCCTTGGTGATGGTGAACAGCGTACCGGCACCGAGGACCGGGTTGCCGAGGTCGGGCTCGCTCGCAAATGGCGGGAAGTAGAAGAAGTTCACGTCCGTCCCGAGTTCCGTCCCCTCCGGGAAGAAGGCCGGAATGAACGAGGCCTGGCGGTGCATGTAGCACTTCGGCGGCGAGGTGAAGAGACCCTTCGGGCTGTCGCGGAAGTCGGTCGAAGCCACCGCCGCGGCGCCGCCGTCGACGAACTTGTCGTTCTTGGCGAACCAGCCGAACTCCTCGATCGCCTTGACGACGCGTGGATCGTTGAACGGAACGGAGTTGTCCACCCAGCCGTCATAGACGTCCGGCGGGTTGAGGCGCAGCATGAAGTCCTCCACCCAGTCGGTCGCCGGCCAGCCGGTCGCCGCACCGGAGCCGAGGCCGATGCACCACGGCGTGCCGCCGTCCTTGACGATCTGCTCGGTCAGCGCCTTCAGCTCTTCCATCGTCTTCGGAATCTTGTAGCCGGCTTCTGCGAAGTTGTCGGGCACGTACCAGACGAGGCTCTTCAGGTCGGCCTTCCACGGGAAGGCGAAGAACTGCACGTTGCCGTCCTTGCCCTTGTAGGAGGACAGGTCGACCCACGACTGGCCCGCCGCATAGTTGTCGAGCAGCCACTGCTTCACGTCGTCGCCGAGCGGGGTCAGGTAGCCCTTGGAGGCGACGTCGGCAGCGAGACCCGGCTGCGGGAAGACCGAGATGTTGGCCGGGCTGCCGGCCTGGGTGTCGATGACGATCTGCTGCTCGAAGGAGTCGGAGCCCGAATGCTCGACCTTGGCGCCGGTCGCCGCCTCGAAATAGGTAAGCACCTGCTCGAAGGCGTCCTTGTCGGCGGTCAGCCAGGGGCTGAATATGGTGAGCGTCTGGCCGCTCAGGTCATGGCTGTCGGCGAAGTCGTGATAGCTCTTCCAGTTGAAGCGCGAGTCCTGATCGATCGGAAAGACCAGGTCCTGCGCGTACGCCGATCCGGCGGCAAGCGCCACGCCGGCGGCGAAGGTGAGAAGGCTGATGCGAAGCTTCATTGCGTGAACCTCCCTCTAAGCTTCAAACTTGGTGGAGGATCGGCTGCGCGACATGGCTTCCGCCGTTGCGGCGGGGCCATCGATCGTCGTCCCTTCCTCCCATCGAAAGCGCCTCAGCTTAGAAAAAAATAGATTTCGGTTCCAAAGCGCTTTGGGCAATATCATCGCCGACAAGGTCGGAGCCTGTCAAGTCGGCGCCGCGGATGGCCGGCTCGTTTCGCCGATTTCCGAAAGTCAGACAAATATGACGAAACATGGCGTTCATCCTGCGACTTGACTCGATTTGAACTGGCGCAACGTCTGTCGGCCGGCAGACCGGTGCGCCGGACGGGAGGTCGACGCCCTGCCTCTTGCATCGGAAATTGAAAGCGCTTTGAATAAGGTCGGGAGGAAATCTCGATTGCTGAAGCTGAAGGACCTCGCCGAACGGCTCGGTCTCTCACAGACGACGGTCAGCCGGGCTTTGAACGGCTACCCCGAGGTAAGCGAGAAGACCCGGCAACGAGTGCTGGAGGCGGCACGTCGCTACGACTACCGGCCGAATGCCAGCGCCCGCAGGCTCGCTACGGGCCGGGCCGGGGCGATCGGCGCGGTGCTGCCGACCGACCGCAACCTCCTCCTCGACCCACACTTCGTCGAGTTCCTCGCCGGCATCGGCGAGAGGCTGGCTGCGGACGAAATCGACATCGTGTTGTCGCCGGCCGCGCGCGGCGACGAGCTGGTAAGCTACCGGCGCATGGCCGCCGGTACCCGGGTCGATGCCATCATCCTGTCGAGCCCGATGGTCGAGGACGAACGCATCGCACTTCTGGCCGAGCTCGGCTACCCCTTCGTCGTGCACGGCCGCACCAGTAGCGGACTGCCCCACGCCTGGCTCGACATCGACAATGAGGGCGCCTTCCGGCACGCCACCAACCACCTTCTCGACCTCGGCCACCAGCGGATCGCGCTGATCAACGGCGACATGCGCTTCACCTACGCCGTCAATCGCGAGAAGGGCTACCGGGAGGCGCTGGCCGCCCGCGGCATTGCCGCCGATCCCCGGCTGCGGGCGAACGGGCCGATGACCGACGAGGTGGGCTTTCGCGCCACCCAGCGCTTCCTCGCCGAAACGCCCAAGCCGACCGCCATCGTCGTCGGCTCGATGATGCTGGCGCTTGGAACCTTCCGGGCGCTCCGCACCGCCGGCCTCGAACTCGGCAAGGACGTATCGCTGATCGCCCATGACGACGACTTTCCGTTCCTCCATGCCGACCGCATGGTGCCGCCGATGTCGACCACCCGCTCCTCGATCCGGGAAGCCGGCACGCGGGTGGCCGAGATCGCCGTCGACCTCCTCGCCGGCCGGTCGCCCGAGTCGGTTTCGGAACTGTGGGAGGTCGACCTGATCATCCGCGGCTCCACCGGTCCCGTGCGGGCCCGCAAGCGCGCTGCCGCGACTTGACGTCGGCCTGAGCTTCCGGGACAAGCACGCGGCCGGCAACCGCGCCGGCCGGCGCGCCGTCCAGGGACTCTCCCGTAATGACCGAAACCGCCACCGATACCGGCGCCGTGATCGCCGTCGACTGGGGGACGAGCCGCCTTCGGGCGGTGCTGCTCGCCGCCGACGGGACCGTCCTCGCCGAGGCCGAAAGCGGCGAGGGCATCGCCGCGGTGGAAGCGGGCGGCCATGAGGCCGCCTTCGAGCGGCTGGTCGGCCACTGGCCGGCCGTGCCGGCGATCATGGCCGGCATGGTCGGCAGCCGCCAGGGCTGGCGCGAGGCGTCCTACGTTCCGTGCCCGGCAACGCCCGCCGCCATCGCCGCCGAGCTCCTCCGCTTCGACACGGCGACGCGGCGGCCGGTTGCCATCGTCCCCGGCGTCATGGTCCGCGCCGCCGACCGCGACGGCGACGTCATGCGCGGCGAGGAGACCCAGATGGTCGGGCTGATCGGACGGCAGAGCGGCTTCGACGGCCTGGCGATCCTCCCCGGCACCCATTCGAAATGGGCGACGATCGCCGGCGGCGCCATCGCCGACTTCCAGACCTACCTGACCGGCGAGCTGTTCGATCTCCTCGCCCGCCACTCCTTTCTCCGTCACACCGTCGCCGCCGATGGCGGCGACCTCTCCCTGCTGCCCGGCTTCGCGCTTGGCGTTCGCCGCACCGTTGTCGAGGGGCTGCCCTTCCTCGCCGGCATCTTCTCGGTACGCGCCCGCCAGCTGCTCGACGGCGCCGATCCGCGCGACAACCTCGGCTACCTCTCCGGCCTGGTCATCGGCGGCGAGATCGCCGCGGCGCGCGCCGCCGGCCGCCTTGCCGACGCCGGGACCATCGGTATCGTCGGCGCGCGGTCGCTGTCCCGCGCCTACCGCCGCGCCTTCGACATCGCCGGCCACGAAACCCAAACCCTCGACGGCGGGGAGATGGTGGTTGCGGGGCTCACCCGGCTTGCGCGGGAAACCGGATTTCTGCCACGGAACAGCACACCATGAGCGACAATATTTTCGGCGGTCATCCGCCGCTGGTGGCGATCCTGCGCGGCATCCGGCCGGCGGAGGTCGAGGCGGTGCTCGAGGCGCTGATTGCCGCCGGCATTGGCCTGATCGAGGTGCCGCTCAACTCACCCGACCCGCTCGACAGCATCGCCATCATGGCGCGGCAGGCCGGCGGTCGCGCGATCGTCGGCGCCGGCACCGTGCTCGCCGTCGATCAGGTCGATGCGGTCGCCGCCGCCGGCGGACGTATGGTCGTGTCGCCCAACCGGGATGATGCGGTGATCGCGGCGACCAGGGCCGCCGGCCTCCTGTCGTTCCCCGGCGTGTTCACCGCCACCGAGGCGCTCGGCGCCATCGCCGCCGGGGCTGACGCGCTGAAATTCTTCCCAGCCGATCTCCTCGGCCCTGCCGGCATCAGGGCGATCGCCACCATCCTGCCGCCCGAGGTGCCGCTGCTTGCCGTCGGCGGGGTCGACGCATCCAACATCGCCGACTACCTCGAGGCCGGCGTTGCCGGCTTCGGCATCGGCTCGAGCCTCTACAAGCCGGGCATGACGGCGGAAGAGGTGGGCCGCCGTGGAGGAGAGATGGTGGCCGCCTGGCGGGCGGTGTCCGGCTGAGGCGAATCCGCCGCGGCATCACCGGATGTCGCCCGAGAAGCCGATCACCGCGTCGCTCACGAGGTCGGGGCCGGTGTCCATCGCGTTGTGATGCTGGTCCGGCATGACCACGAGCCGCACGTCGGGCAGGGTTTTCTCCAGCGCGGCGATGACCTCCACGAAAGGTGGCGGGCTCTGGTCGCCGAGCAGAAGCAGCACCGGGATCGACAGCCCGCCGATCCGGTCTTCGTCCATGGTGTACTCGGCGGCCGCCCTCAGTTCGCGTGGCAGCGTGTGGGCCGCCGCAACGCGGGCTGGCCACACGGGCATCGCCTTGTAGGCCTCGAACACGTCGGGCGGCATCCGGACGACCTTGGTGAAGAAGGTGGTGAGAACGCCTTCACGGTCGCCGGCGTCGAGCAGGGCGTCGAGCTCTTCGCTCAGGGCGCCGGATCCGTCCCGGCCCTCGAACATCGGCGGCTCATAGAGCACGAGGCCGGCAAGCTTGTCCGAGCGCATCGCCGCTTCCAGCGCGCAGATGGCGCCGAAGGAATGGCCGAAGAGGATCACCGGCGAATCAAGGGCGTCGATCACCGCCAGAACGTCTTCGAACTCACGCTCGATGGCGTAGTCGGTGCGGTCGCCGCTGTCGCCGCGCCCGCGCCGGTCGATCGCCGTAACGGTGAATTGCTTCTCGAGCCGGGGCCGGACGGGCGCCCAGCGTTCCTTGCCCGCGGTGGTTCCGTGGACGAGGACGAGATGCGGGCCGGCGCCGCCCCGGTCGAAAGCGATCCGCGTGCCGTCTCTGCTTGTTACGGTATTCATGAGTTCAGCCTCCCCGATGCGGTTCCACGCATTCTCGGACCGGGTCGGCAGTCATCCCGGTCGCGGATCGACGGCGGGCGTCGTCGCCACGCCGTCATCTGTTTAGGCCGGTACGGGAGGCAGTATATTTCGACGGAATATCGAGACAACCCCAGCTCGCTGACGCGGCTCTGGCGACGAGCTATGGGCAGGGGCGTGGACCCATAAATCGTCGCGGCGATACTGTCCGCTCCCGCGACAACCGGCTGGCCGATGGCGACAGCTGCCGGGCGATCGCGCGCGACATGGGCGTATCGCATTCAACGATATCGCGGCTGCAAGGGGGGGCGGCTAATGCCTAGTACCCGCTTTCGCGAATTGGTGATTCATGATTCAACATTTGGATGATTCCCAAAGCTGCGGAGGTCCGGCTGACGCCGGAGGTCGAGCGGTGCTTGAGGCTCGGGTTCGGGCGGCGACGACGGCCCAGCGAGATGTGCTTCGAGCGCGCATTGTGCTGTTGGCCGACGAGGGTCGCTCGACGCGATCGATTGCCCAGCGAATGGCGACGCCGGAAAGCTGGTTGTCGCTATCGCGGGTCCTTGACCGGTGACGATCAGGCGCGCTCAAACTGTGGACGCATAGACCGAACCGAGCCCCACGACAGGCAGTCAAACCCTACAAGAAGCGACGGCTCCGTTGCCGTCGCATAAATTGACTCGAGAGCTGCAGCGAGACGATCTTCCACGGCGCCCATCTCAGAAAGTTCGCCACAAACGGCACAGAGACCTGAGCCCATTGTAACCTGTTACCCGCTTCCGGAGCGACAAGGCCCCCCACTTTTCTCAAACGGAATTTGCTGCCATTCCATCGAAAGCAATCGCATGTCGGCTCAGGGTCAAAAACTCCCCGTTAAGGAAGGCTGAGCCCGGCTTCCGGTTTCGGGCCGAGTGCCGACACCGCTCCGCTGATCGGCCACGGCGATTTCGCGCCAGGAGCAGTCGTTGACCCGACGCCGCTACACAACGCCGGAGGCCCTCGGCTACTTCGCAGGGGGGCGTCAGGATCTGGCCGGTGGTCTGCCGAGCGACGGGCTCGTGTGTCGTACCTCGCAGTCCCCCGAGATGACGTGGCGATCCTCTCCACGACCTCGCGGGTCGCGAAGAAGCAAGCCTCATGTTACCGTCTGCTGCCGGCGGCAACTGTCACGCGTAGAGCTGCTCCTTTTGCTTGCGCCTCGCTGCTCGAACGCAACAAGAATGCGTCCGTGCTGGCGGACCTTAAGAAGGGCGGGGAGATTCCATGCCGAAGATCGACACCGACCTGATGCGGATCATCGACCTGGAGTTTCCGCGCACCGCCGGGATGCCGGAATTCCCGACGCACAAGCCGGCCTATGCCTTTACCCTCTACCACCGGCATGATGACAAGCTAGGCAGTGGCGGGGTCCGCAGCAGCGCCTTCGGGCAGCTCCATGGCACCGAGCACGCCGGGACGCACATCGACGCGCTCAGTCATCAGGCGGAGTGCATGGCTCTGCACGGCGGCGTAGCAGTGACGCCGGAAACCCAGACGCCGACCGGATTCACCGCCTTGGGCGCCGAACACCTTCCGCCGATCTTCGCCGACGGTGTGCTCTTGGACGTGGCCAGCCTCAAGGGCGCCAGGTCCCTTGAGCCGCGCTATGCCGTGACTGCAAAGGATCTCGCCGACTGCTGCGATCGGCAGAAAGTGACCGTTGAACCGGGATCGGTGGTCCTGGTCAATCTCGGCAACGGACACCATTGGGGTGATGAATCGCGTTACCTCGATGCCCCCGGCATGGAGCGATCAGCCACCGAGTGGCTGATCGAGAGAGCCGTGCTCGCCGTCGGCGCGGACAACATATGCTGGGATCTGGTCGAATCCTGGGACGACGGGCTGAACTGCAATCTTCCTGGCCATCTCCTACTGCTGGTTCGGTCGGGAATATTCATCATGGAGAATCTGAACCTGATCGAGTTGGCCGCGTCCGGCCATTCCCGGTTCGTCTTCGTCGCCCTGCCACTTAAGCTTGTCGGCGCGACCGGTTCGCCTATCCGGCCCCTCGCCTTCGTCGCACAATAGCCGATTGCTTGCCGTTTTCCGTTCGGACTACCTTCAGCGGCCAAGGCCTGGCTCGTGATCCGCTGCCGGTTACCGTGAGTTCCGCGGCACCAGCAATTCCGGTAAACTTTGAGCGGTTCTTCAACCGGATCGAGCACTGTCGGCGCATCGCCCCGGCTACGAAAACGCGCGGCCAACCCCGTTGCCACTTCGTCAAGCTCGCGGCCATCCGGTTCTGGTTGCCTGCCTGGGAGTCGGCCGCCTACACTGTCAGGTGCCGCCGCACCTTCTCCGGGTCCATCTCGTCGTGGCTGCCGGAGAGCACGATCTGCCCGCGGTCCATCACCGCGAAGGTGTCGGCGAGTTCGTGGACGAAGTCGAAATACTGCTCCACCAGCAGGATCGCGATATCGCCCTTGGTGCGCAGCCACTGGATGGCGCGGCCGATGTCCTTGATGATCGACGGCTGGATACCTTCGGTCGGCTCGTCGAGGACGAGGAGGCGAGGGCGCGTCACCAGCGCCCGGGCGATGGCGAGCTGCTGTTGCTGGCCGCCCGACAGGTCGCCGCCGCGCCGGCGGAGCATCGACTGCAGCACCGGGAAGAGGTCGAACACGTCGGGCGGGATCGAGCGCGCGCTCCGCTTCAGCGGCGCGAAGCCGGTCTCGAGGTTCTCCTTGACCGTTAAGAGCGGGAAGATGTCGCGACCCTGCGGCACGTAGCCGATGCCGAGGCGGGCGCGGTCGTGCGGCGCCATGCGGCCGAGCGGCTTGCCGTCGAAGAGGATGGTGCCGCCGCCGATCGGCTGCTCGCCCACCACCGCCCGGAGGAACGAGGTCTTGCCGACGCCGTTCCGTCCCATCAGCGCGGTGACCTTGCCGGCCCCGGCCGACAGCGACACGCCCCACAGCGCCTGCGCTGCGCCATAGAACAGGTCGACCTTCTCGGCCTGCAGCAGCGGCGTTCCTGCCGCAACGGGAGCTGACGGCGCGGGGGCGTGGACGTTCATCGGCTCCTCCACCGACGCTCCGCCGGCAGCGGAAGATCGAATGCCGTCAGATCGTCCACCGGCCCATTCCACGCCACATCCACCTCCCCCCTTGCGGGGGAGGTCGGATTTCCCCGATTTGCTTCGGCAAATCGGCACCGGAAATCCGGGAGGGGGGTGCCCCGCCGGGCATTCGTCAACGGCAGCAGCGATGCCGGCCGCGCCGGCGAGCCCAAACCCCTGGCGCCTCCGCAGGTCGACTCGAATTCGGTTCCGTCGCGGGCGCGGCCCGCCTCGACCAGGTTTGCGCTCGTATCGGTTCCGGGGCACCCCTCTCCCCGTTTCTCTGGGCTCGCTTGTCGCTCGCCAAGCGAAACGGCCCTCCCCCGCAGGGGGGGAGGGAACGCTGCCGCACGGTCAAGCGACCGGCGTTCCGAAGTTGGAGAATGACCCAGCGCACTCATCGTCCGAGATAAACCTCGATCACCCGCGGGTCCTCCGACACGTGGTCGATGGTGCCCTCCGACAGTACCGAGCCCTCGTTCAGCACCGTCACCTTGACGCCGAGCGCGCGGACGAAGGCCATGTCGTGCTCGACGACGATCACCGATTTTTCCTTGGCGATCTCCTTGAGCAGGACCGCGGTCGCCTCGGTCTCGGCGTCGGTCATGCCGGCCGCCGGCTCGTCGACCAGGAGCAGCTTGGGCTCCTGGGCAAGCAGCATGCCGATCTCCAGCCACTGCTTCTGGCCGTGGCTGAGGTTGGCGGCAAGCGTGTGCCGCTGCTCGCCGAGACGGATGATGCCGAGCAGCTCTTCGATGCGCTGCCGCTCTTGCGGCCCTTCGGCGCGGAAGAGGGCGCTCATCGTCGTGCGCCGTCCTGCGAGCGCCAGCTCGAGATTGTCCCACACCGTGTGGCGGTCGAACACCGTCGGCTTTTGAAACTTGCGGCCGATGCCAAGCTCGGCGATCGCCGCCTCGTCGAGTCGGGTGAGGTCGACGTTTCCGTCGAAGAGGATGGTGCCGCTATCCGGCCGGGTCTTGCCGGTGACGACGTCCATCATCGTCGTCTTGCCGGCGCCGTTCGGGCCAATGATCGCCCGCATCTCCCCGGCCTCGATCACCAGCGACAGTTCGTTCAGTGCCTTGAAGCCGTCGAACGAGACGGAGACGCCGTCGAGATAGAGGAGGGTTTCGGTCTCCTTCTCGCTCATCGGACTATTCCGCCGCTTCTGGATTGAGACGGCCGCCGGGCGGTCCGTCCGGAGCCGTCGGCGCGGTGCCCGCTTCTGCTTCGGCCGATGTCCGGCGCTGTCTCAAGGCCGTCCAGCCGCCGGCCAGAGTGCCGACGATGCCCTTCGGCAGGAAGAGGGTGACGCCGACGAACAGCCCGCCAAGGGCGAACAGCCAGTAGGGTGCCAGCGCCCCCGTTGTGAACCAACTCTTTGCAAAGTTTACGAGAATCGCCCCAACCATGGGCCCGACTAAGAGGCCGCGGCCGCCGACCGCCACCCAGATCACCACCTCGATCGAGTTGGCCGGCTCGAATTCGCCGGGGTTGATGATGCCGACCTGCGGCACATACAGCGCCCCCGCCACGCCGGCCATGCAGGCCGACAGCGTCCACACCACCAGCTTGTGGTGCTCGACCCGGTAGCCGAGGAAGCGGGTGCGGCTCTCGGCGTCGCGGATGGCGACCAGCACCTTGCCGAAGCGCGAGGCGATGATCGCCTTGCAGATCACATAGGCGAGCGCCAGTGCCACTGCCGAGGCGGCGAACAGCGCGGCGCGCGTCTCCGGCGCCTGGATGTTGAAGCCGAGAATGTCCTTGAAGTCGGTCAGCCCGTTATTGCCGCCGAAGCCGAGATTGTTGCGGAAGAAGCCGAGCATCAGGGCGAAGGTCATCGCCTGGGTGATGATCGACAGGTAGACGCCGGTCACCCGGCTGCGGAAGGCGAACCAGCCGAAGACAAAGGCGAGGATGCCCGGCACCAGGAGCACCATCAACATCGCGTAGGGAAAGAACTGGAAGCCGTACCAGGCGACCGGCAGTTCCTTCCAGTTGAGGAAGACCATGAAGTCCGGCAGCACCGGGTCGCCATAGACGCCCCGCGTGCCGATCTGGCGCATGAGATACATGCCCATCGCATAGCCGCCGAGGGCGAAGAAGGCGCCGTGGCCGAGCGAGAGGATGCCGCAATACCCCCAGATGAGGCCGACCGAGAGGGCGAGCAGCGCGTAGGTCAGGTACTTGCCGATCAGCGGTACCGCATAGTCGGGGATGTGGAGCGGGCTGCCGGCGGGCGTCGACAGATTGAGCGCCGGCACGGCAACCGCCGCGGCGATGAGGACCAGCACGACGAAGACGGCGCTGCGGTCGAACCCGTTGCGGATGAAGCCGCTCATTCGCAGACCTCGGGGCGGATTTGCTGCCCGTCGCACGCCGCCGACCGGCTTTGGTCAAGCCCGATCGTGACCGTCGAACAGTCCGCGGTCATCATGCCTCCACCGCCCGGCCGCGCAGCGCGAACAGGCCGCGCGGGCGCTTCTGGATGAACAGGATGATGAAGACCAGGACCAGGATCTTGCCGAGCACCGCCCCGGCATAGGGCTCGAGGAACTTGTTGGCGATGCCGAGCGTGAAGGCGCCGACCAGCGTTCCCCACAAATTGCCGACCCCGCCGAACACCACGACCATGAAGGAGTCGATGATGTAGCCCTGGCCGAGATTGGGGCTGACATTGTCGATCTGCGACAGCGCGACGCCGGCCATCCCGGCGATGCCGGAGCCCAGCCCGAACGTCATGGCGTCGACCCACGGCGTGCGGATGCCCATGGCGCTCGCCATCGACCGGTTCTGGGTGACGGCGCGCATCTGCAGGCCGAACGGCGTCCGCTTCAGTACCGCCATCAGCAGGAAGAAGACAATCAGCGCGAAGACGACGATGGCGAGCCGGTTGTAAGTGATCTGGATCAGGCCGACCTCGAACGAGCCCTGCATCCACGACGGCGTGCCGACCTGCTGATTGGTCGGACCGAAGATGGTGCGCACCGCCTGCTGGAGGATCAGCGAGATGCCCCAGGTGGCAAGCAGGGTTTCAAGCGGCCGCCCGTACAGGAAGCGGATGACGCTGCGCTCGATGGCGATGCCGACCACACCGGCCACCAGGAAGGCGAGGGGGATGGCGATGAACAGCGAGGAGTCGAACAGCCACGGCGCATTGGCGCGGATGATCTCCTGGACGACGAAGGTCGTGTAAGCGCCGATCATCACCATCTCGCCATGGGCCATGTTGATGACGCCCATCACGCCGAAGGTGATGGCGAGCCCGATGGCGGCCAGCAGGAGCACCGCACCGAGCGAGATGCCGTACCAGACGTTCTGGGCGGCGTCCCACAGCGCCAGCTCTCCTTCGATGGCGGACACCGCCGCGCCGGCCGCGACGCCGATCGGCCCCTCGACCTCGGTAAGCGGCACGAGCAGGGCGAGCGAATCGCGGCCGCTCCGCTCCTTGATGATGGCGATCGCCGCAAGCTTCTCCTCCTCGGAGCGGTTCGACTTCAGCACGGCCGCGGCGCGCGCCTCGCGCATCAGCTTGGCGATGTCGGGATCCTTCTCCTGGGCGAGCGCCGTATCGATCAGGTCGATGGCGTCGGGGTCGCCGCTCTGGAAGATGGCCTCGGCGGCGGCACGGCGCGTCCGCGGGTCCGCGCTCATCAGCGTCAGCGCCCCGAGCGCGGTGCGGATGGCGCGCCTGAGGCTGTTGTTCACCCGCACCTTGTCGATGGCGCTGGAGGAGACCTCGTCGACGGTTTCGCCGGTCAGCGGATCGACCAGCTTGTAGGTCGAGCCGGACTTCTCGGTGATGAACACCCTGCCGTCCGACTTGCGCGCGTAAACGTCGCCTTGCGCGAGCGCCTCGAGCACGGGCACCACCGCTGGGTCGCCCGTCGCCGCCAATGCGGCGATCTGCGCCTCGGTCTCCGAATAGCTCCCCTTGGCCAGCGCGTTGACCAGTTCGCGAAGGTCGGCAGCCTGGGCCGAAACGCAGAGCCCGATCAAAAGAAGCAGGAACGCGAAGCAGCACTGGAGGCGGGTGAATGCGTCCTTCGAGGCCCCCCCGGCTTGCCGCCGGGGTCGCACCTCAGGATGAGGAAGCTGGTGTTCTCCAATAGCGCCGAGGCCGATGGGCAGCCGCCGGGGGAGCAAACCCCCCTCCTCATCCTGAGGCGCTCGCCGCTGAGCGGCGAGCCTCGAAGGACGCAGGACGCCCGGACCGGCCATTTCCAGAGATCGCATTGGATTGTTCTCGCCCGCGGAAAATGGGGAGGCCGGCTGCCACCGGCCTCCCCCTGGCATCGCAGGTCTAGGAGCCCTTGCCGCCACACTTGCCGGTGGCGACGTTGAAGTTTCCGCATGACAGCGGTGCCCGCCAGTCGGCGATCAGGTCCTTGGAGTCGGGCAGGTAGTCGGACCACTCGTCGCCAACCACGAGGCCGGGAGTCTCCCACACCACCTCGAACTGACCATCGTCCTGGATCTCGCCGATCAGCACCGGCTTGGTCAGGTGGTGGTTCGGCATCATGGTGGCGTAGCCGCCTGTCAGGTTCGGCACTGAAACGCCGACCATGGCGTCGATCACCGCGTCGGGATCTGTGGTGCCGGCCTTCTCGACCGCCTTCACCCACATGTTGAAGCCGATGTAGTGGGCTTCCATCGGATCGTTGGTGACGCGGCTGTCGTCGCCGATGAAGTCATGCCACGTCTGGATGAAGGCGGCGTTCTGTGGCGTGTCGACGCTCTCGAAATAGTTCCAGGCGGCGAGATGGCCGACCAGCGGCGCGGTGTCGACGCCGGCAAGCTCCTCCTCGCCGACCGAGAAGGCGACCACCGGAATGTCTTCCGCCTTGATGCCCTGGTTGCCGAGCTCCTTGTAGAACGGCACGTTGGCATCGCCGTTGACGGTGGAGACCACCGCCGTCTTCTTGCCGGCCGAGCCGAACTGCTTGATTGCAGCGACTTCGGTCTGCCAGTCGGAGAAGCCGAACGGCGTGTAGTTGATCATGATGTCCTCGTCGGCGACGCCCTTCGCCTTGAGGTACGCCTCGAGGATCTTGTTGGTGGTGCGCGGATAGACATAGTCCGTGCCTTCCAGCACCCAGCGCTCGACGCCCTCCTCGTTCATCAGGTAGTCGACCGCCGGGATCGCCTGCTGGTTCGGCGCGGCGCCGGTATAGAAGACGTTGCGTTCGCTTTCCTCGCCTTCGTACTGGACGGGATAGAAGAGGATCGAGTCGAGTTCCTTGAACACCGGCAGCACTGACTTGCGGCTGACCGAGGTCCAGCAGCCGAACACGGCGGCGACCTTGTCCTGGCTGATCAGTTCGCGCGCCTTTTCGGCGAACAGCGGCCAGTCGGAAGCCGGGTCGACGACGACGGCCTCGAGCTTCTTGCCGAGCAGGCCGCCCTTCTTGTTCTGCTCGTCGATGAGCATCAGCATGACGTCCTTCAGCGTCGTCTCGGAGATCGCCATCGTTCCCGACAGCGAATGCAGGATGCCCACCTTGATCGTGTCGTCGTCGGCTGCCGCCGGCAGCATCCCGGCCAATGTGACGCCGGCCCCCAGGATGCCGGCGAGGGCAGCTCGCCGGATCATTCCCCTATCCATCACCATGAGACTCTTTCTCCTGTCGTTTGCGCGGTTCGATTTTGTGCTCTGCAGCGCAAAACGGCAGGTATCAAGAAGCGTACCAATCGGGATGTCGGCGAGAAGCGACTGATTTTGATTAGGATTGCGAAACCGCACCTCGGCGGCCTCTGTTGCGTTGCAACCAAGCTCGCCCAAAATTCGTCCTGCGTGCCCAAGAAACAATCAGATCAAGGAACGCTGAAAAAATAGGCAGACGCGACTGTCTTTACCGAACCGACGCTGCCGAATACACTCGGCGACGGTCCTGTGGGGGCGGGACGGCAGCGGGAGTAAGGTCCATGCGCAACGTCGTCCGTGCGACACGTCACCTTTTTTTGGGGATTTCGATTGCTCTCGCCGGTGTCATCATTGGCGCCGCCGCCCAGGCGGCCGACCAGCGGGTCATTGTCACACCGGACGCGGACTACTCCGGCTTCGACTACCAGACGGTCAAGGACGTCACGCTCGACGCCTGCCAGTCGACGTGCCTGGGGGCCGACCGGTGCAAGGCCTTCACCTACGACGTCAAGGCCGGCTGGTGTTTCCTCAAGAGTGACTTCGGCGTCCTGTCGGATTCGCCCGGCGCGATCGCCGGCCGGATTGTCGACACCGTTGATCTGACGCCCGGCCTCGAGGAACGGCGGCTCTCCCAGCTCGATTTCATTCCTGCCGCCTTTGTCGACGAGGCGCGGGAGCTGGCCAGCTCGCTGCGCCGCCGCTTCAATGTCGCCGGCGGCGCCTATGATGCCCTGCGGCGGGATGGGGCCGCTGCCTATCGCGGCGGCAACTACGATCTCGCGACGCAGCTGTTCGGCCGGGCGCTCGCCATCGCTGACGACAATCCCGGCCTCTGGCTCGACTTTGCCATCGCCAGCCGGTCGCGCTCGCCGGACAACTGGTCGGAGCGCCAGCGCGCTTACGTCGACATCACCGCCGCCGGCATCAATGCCTTCATCCGTTCCGACGAGGTGACCAACGAGGCCAAGGCGCTTGCCGTGATCGGCGACGGGTTCCGGCTGCGCGAGATCTGGAAGCCTTCTTATCGCGCCTATCGCGCCAGCCTCGCCCTGCGCGACGACGCGACCGTGCGCCAGGCCTATGACCAGGTGATCGCCGAGCACGGCTTCCGCATCGTCTCCCATGATGTCGACGCCGACGTTGCCAATCCGCGCATCTGTATCGAGTTCTCCGATGATCTGCCGGTTTCGCGGCCCGGCCTCACCGACTACGTGGTGGTGGAGGGCGGCCAGGGTCTGGCGATCGAGCCCGCAACGCGCCAGATCTGCATCGACGGCGTCGAGCACGGCAGCCGCTATCACATCCGGGTTCGCGCCGGCCTGCCGGCTGCCGACGGCGAGACGCTTGCCAAGGCGACCGAGCTCGACATCTTCGTCCGCGATCGCGCGCCATGGGTCGGCTTCGCCGGCAATGCCTACGTTCTGCCGGCGGGCGAGGGCGCTTCGATCCCGCTCACCTCGGTGAACACCGACCTCGCCAAGGCCGCCATCTACCGGATCGGCGAGCGTGGTCTCGCCTCCGCGCTGCGTGACGGCCGCTTCATGAAGAAGCTGGCGCCGTACACGGCCAACACGATCGCCGACGAGCAGGGCGAGAAGGTCTGGGAAGGCGACGTCGTCATCAAGTCGAAGCTGAACGAGACCATCACCACGGCGGTCCCGATCGGCGACGCGGTGCCGGCCCTGAAGCCCGGCGTCTACGTCATCACCGCCAAGGCCGAGCTCGACACCGACGAGTGGAGCAACCTTGCCACCCAGTGGTTCATCGTTTCGGATCTCGGCCTGACGGTGCTGTCCGGCAGCGACGGCGTCCACGCCTTCGTCCGCTCGCTGTCGACGGCCGAGCCGGTCGTCGGCGTCAAGCTCCGGCTGGTCGCCACCAACAACGACATCCTCGGCGAGGCGACCACCGACGCCAGCGGCTATGCCCGCTTCGATCCCGGCCTCGCGCGCGGCACCGGCGGCGCCGCGCCGCAGCTGGTCGATGCCGAGACGAGCGCCGGCGACTATGCCTTCCTCGATCTCACCCGCTCGGCCTTCGACCTCTCCGACCGCGGCGTCGACGGCCGGCCGGCGCCCGGTCCGCTCGACGTCTTCCTGACGCCGGAACGCGGCATCTACCGGCCGGGCGAGACCGTCCATCTCACGGCGCTGGTTCGTGACGCCCGCGCCGTCGCCGTCGGCGATCTGCCGCTCACCATGGTGGTCGACCGACCGGACGGCGTCGAATATTCGAAGCAGACCCTGTCCGACCGCGGCCTTGGCGGTTACACCGCCTCCATCCCGCTCGAAGCCAACGCCATGCGCGGCTCGTGGCAGGTCAAGCTTTATGCCGATCCGAAGGGCGCCTCGCTGGCCGAGACCTCGGTGCTGGTCGAGGACTTCGAGCCGGAGCGGCTCGCCTTCGATCTGACCACCGACGCCAAGTCGATCGGCGCTTCCGAGCCGGCGACCATCAATCTCGAGGCGCGCTACCTCTATGGCGCGACGGCGCCCGGCCTGTCGATCGACGGCGATATCGACGTCAAGCCGACCGACAGGCTTGACGGCTTCCCCGGCTATGCCTTCGGCCTCACAGAGGAACAGGTCGAGCCGGTCCGCCAGCCGATCGACCTGGCCGCCACCACCGACGAAGCCGGCAAGGCGACGCTCGATGTCGGGCTGCCCGAGCTGCCGGTCTCGACCCATCCGCTCGATGCGCGCATCATCGTCCGCCTCGCCGACACCAACGGCCGCGCGGTCGAGCGCACGCTGGCATTGCCGGTAAAACCGGCAACGCCGCTGATCGGCATCAAGCCGCAGTTCGACGGCAACGAGGTCGACGAGGACACCACCCCGGCCTTCAACGTCATCCTGGTGTCGCCCGACGGCGAGCGCATCGCCGGCTCCGGACTGACCTGGAAGCTCGATCGGCTTGAGACCGAGTATCAGTGGTACCGGGCGAACGGCAACTGGAACTACGAGCCGATCACCACCCCCCGCCGCATCGACTCCGGCACGATCGACGTGCCGGCCACCGACCCGGCGACGATCTCCGCCTCGGTCAACTGGGGCGAATACCGCCTGACCGTGGAGCGGACCGGCGACGAGGCGGCGGCGACCAGCTTCGATTTCTACGCCGGCTGGTATGTCTCCTCGGCGAGCTCCGATACGCCCGATGTCCTGGCCGTTGCCCTCGACAAGCCGGCCTATCACGTCGGCGAGACCGCGAAGCTGAGGCTCGATCCGCGCTTCGCCGGTATTGCCCTGATCAACGTTGTCGACGACCGCCTGATCACCACCAAGGCTGTCGAGGTGCCGGCGGAGGGCACCACCGTCGACCTGACGGTGACCGACCAGTGGGGCCCCGGCGCCTACGTCACGGCGGCGCTCTACCGGCCGATGGATATCCCGGCCAAGCGGATGCCGGCTCGCGCCCTCGGCCTCACCTGGGCCAAGGTGGCGCCCGGCGATCACGACCTCACGGTCTCCCTCGACCTGCCGGACGAGATGCGCCCGCGCCAGGCGATGACCATTCCCGTCTCGATCGACAATCTGGCGCCCGGCACCAAGGCATTCGTCACCGTCGCCGCCGTCGATGTCGGCATCCTCAACCTGACCAACTTCAAGACGCCGGCCCCCGACGACTGGTATTTCGGCCAGCGCAAGCTCGGCATGGAGATCCGCGACCTCTACGGCCTGTTGATCGACCGCATGCAGGGCGTGCCGGGCGAGATCCGCTCCGGCGGGGACGGTGGACCGGTGCGGCTCGCCGCGCCGCCGCCGACCGAGAAGCTGATTGCTTTCTACTCCGGCATCGTCGAGGTCGATGCCGACGGCAAGGCGACGGTCTCATTCGACCTGCCGGAGTTCAACGGCACCGTCCGCGTCATGGCGATGGCGTGGTCGAAGGAAGGCGTCGGCCACGGCGCCAAGGACGTGCTTGTCCGCGACCCGGTGGTCGTCACCGCCAGCATTCCGCGGTTCCTGCGCACCGGCGACAGCTCGCGCCTGCTGGTCGAGATCGACAACGTCTCGGGTCCGGCCGGCGACTACACGGTGAAGATCGCGGCCGGCAAAGGCATCGGCATCGCGGCGAGTGATCTCGAGCGGACGGTGACGCTGGAGGACGGTACCCGCACCCGCTTCAACGTGCCGATTAGCGGCGACGTGGTGGGCGACTACACCCTCGACGTCAACCTCGAGACGCCTTCCGGCGAGGTGTGGCCGAAAGAGCTGACGCTCGGGGTGCGTCCGCCCGGCGAGCCGGTCACCCGCCGCAATATCGTCGCCCTGGCCGGCGGCGGCACCCTCACGCTTGATTCCGAGCCGCTCGCCGAGTTCGTGCCGGACACGGCGTCGGTGGCGGTGTCGATCGGCGGCGCCAGCCGGCTCGACGTCGCCGGCATTCTCGCCGCCCTCGACCGCTATCCCTATGGCTGCACCGAGCAGTTGACCAGCCGCGCCCTGCCACTCGTCTATCTCGACGAGGTGGCGGCCTCGATCGGCGTTGCCTCGGATACCGCGGTGCACGAACGGGTACAGAAGGCGATCGCCAGCGTTCTCGCCAATCAGACGGCGAACGGCAGCTTCGGCCTGTGGGGTCCGTACTACAGCGGCGACCTGTGGCTCGACGCCTATGTCACCGACTTTCTCACCCGTGCCGCCGAGCATGGCTACGACGTGCCGGAGCTCGCCCGCGGCATCGCTCTCGACAACCTGTCGAACCGCATCGCCTATGCCGACGACTTCCAGCGCGGCGGCGAGGACATTGCCTATTCGCTCTACGTGCTGGCGCGGGCCGGTCGCGCTTCGCTCGGCGACCTTCGCTACTACGCCGAGACCAAGCTCGACAATTTCGGCACCGCGCTTGCCAAGGCGCAGATCGGCGCCTCGCTCGCACTCTATGGCGATCGCCGCCGTTCGGCAGTGGCATTCCAGGCCGCCTTCAAGTCGCTCGCCAGCGACTATTCGGACGACAACGAGTGGTGGTCCAACTACGGCAGCGGGCTCCGCGACAAGGCGGCGGTGCTCGCCCTGGCCGCCGAGACGGATATCGGCATCGGTGATCTGAGGGCGCTCGCCGCCGAGGTCGCCCGCATCGACGAGGGGCGGCGCTACACCAGCACCCAGGAGAACGCCTGGATGCTGATGGCCGCCGCCGCCCTCATCAAGGATGCGGAGCGCACCAGCTTCGAGATCGAAGGCGCCTCGGTCTCCGGGCCGCTCTACAAGCAGTACAGCCAGGCGCGCATCGAGGCGTCCCCTGTCGCCATCAAGAACCTCAGCGACCAGACGCTCGACGCGGTGGTCGCCACCACCGGCGTCACCGTCGTTCCGGAGCCGGCCGGCGGCGAGGGCTTCACCATCGAGCGCGCCTACTACACGCCCGACGGTGAGCCGATGGACATCGCCACGCTGGCGCAGAACCAGCGCGTCGTGGTGGTGCTGACGGTCACCGGCGATCAGCGCCGCGACGGCCAGCTGATGGTGGTCGACCCGGTGCCCGCCGGCTACGAGATCGAGAACCCCGACATCTCGGCAAGCGGCGACGTCAGCGCCTTCAACTGGCTCGATGTCGAGCGGAATGTCGAGCACACGGAGGCCCGCACCGACCGCTTCGTCGCCGCCCTCAAGCGCGGCAGCGATGACGCGCTGCAGTTCAGCGTCGCCTATTCCATGCGGGCGGTGGCGCCGGGCACCTACGTCCAGCCGGCGGCAACGGTCGAGGACATGTACCGGCCCGCCCTCAGGGCGCGCACGGCGAGCAGCACGGTCGAGGTGGTTGGGCCGACCCGGTAGGCGGGCGGCAAGAGCCATGGTTGCTGAAGGGGCTCGCGCAGGGTCATTTGTCGTCCCGCGTCCTTCGAGGCTCCGCTTCGCGGAGCTCCTCAGGATGAGGAGGTCCGCCTCTGTCGGGCGGGGTGTTCCGTCTGCGGCGCTGGGGGAGCCGAACCCCCCGCCTCATCCTGAGGTGCGAGGGCGAAGCCCGAGCCTCGAAGGAGGCAGCTTCGTCAGTCCGGTAGGCTACCCGGCGCGCCTGCAAGCGTCACTTGACCAGGGCTCCAATGGCTGAGGTCTCCTCTCCTCGGAAGCGCCATAAGCGCCCCCTGCACTGGCTCGGCATCGCCGCCGCAGTCCTGCTCGTGCTGGTTGTGGCGGGGACCGGCGGCGGCTACCTCATCCTCCATGACATGGACTCGCGCTTGCCGGCAGCGCCGGATCCCGCCACCGTCGCCACCTCGACGGTGGTTCTCGACCGCGACGGCCGGCTGCTCCGTCCCTTCACCATCGCCGACGGGCGATGGCGCCTGCCGGTCAGCAGGGCAGAGGTCGACCAGCGCTTCCTCGACATGCTGATCGGCTACGAGGATCAGCACTTCGCCGAGCATCACGGCGTCGACTACCGGGCGCTCGTTCGCGCCGCCGTCCAGTTCGTCATGGCCGGCGGCCACATCGTTTCCGGCGGCTCGACGCTGACCATGCAGGTGGCGCGGCTCCTCGGCGGCGAGCCGACCCGCAGCGTGTCGGGCAAGATCGAGCAGATCCTGATGGCGCGGCAGCTCGAGGCGCGCTTCACCAAGGACCAGATCCTTACCCTCTATCTGATGCTTGCCCCCTATGGCGGCAATCTCGAGGGCGTGCGCGCCGCGAGCCTCGCCTATTTCGGCAAGGAGCCGACGCGGTTGACCGTCGCCGAATCGGCGCTGCTCGTCGCCCTCCCGCAGTCGCCTGAAGCGCGCCGGCCGGACCGCGATCCGGAGGCGGCAAAGGCGGCGCGCGACCGCGTGCTGGACCGGCTGGTTTCCGAGGGTGTGATCGGCGTCGAGGAGGCGAACGCCGCCAGGACCGAGCCGGTGCCGACCGAGCGGCGCGCTTTTCCGATGCTGGCGGCGCATCTCGCCCGACAGGCCGTCGAGGTTCACCCGACCGAGCCTGTCCTCAGGCTGACCGTCGACCGCGACCTGCAGGCTTCGCTCGAGTCGCTGGCGCGCGACCGGGCCGCGGCCCTCGGGCCGAAGCTGTCCATCGCCATCGTTGTCGCCGACCATCGCACGGGCGAGATTCTCGCCTCGGTCGGCTCGGCCGGCCTGCTCGAGGAGGAGCGCGCCGGCCATGTCGACATGACCCGCGCGGTGCGCTCGCCCGGCTCGACCCTGAAGCCGCTGATCTACGGCCTTGCCTTCGAGGAGGGGCTGGCTCACCCGTCGAGCCTGATCGAGGACCGGCCGACCGGCTTCGGCGGCTACGCGCCGCAGAACTTTGACGGTGACTTCCGCGGCACGGTGACCATCCGCGAGGCGCTGACCCAGTCGCTCAACATCCCGGCCATCAAGGTGCTGAATGCGGTCGGGCCGGCGCAGCTGGTGGCCCGGCTCAAGCGGGCAGGAGTCACGCCCGAGCTGCCGCAGCTCTCGGCGCCGGGTCTGGCGGTCGGGCTCGGCGGCGTCGGCATCACCCTTCGCGACCTTGTTCAGCTCTATGCCGCGATCGCCCGCGGCGGCATGCCGGTGACGCTCCGCGACGGTGTTGACGACGCCGCCTATGTGCCGCTCGCCGATGCCGGGCCGCCGGTGCTGTCCCCAGCCGCCGCCTGGCAGGTCGGCGACATCCTTGCCGACGTGCTGCCGCCGGCGAACGGCTCGCCGCACCTCGTCGCCTACAAGACCGGCACCTCCTATGGCTATCGCGATGCCTGGGCGATCGGTTTCGACGGCAAGGATGTGGTCGGCGTGTGGATCGGCCGTCCGGACGGCACGCCGGTGGCCGGCCTTTCCGGCATCATGTCGGCGGCGCCGGTCCTGTTCGAAGCGTTTTCGCGGATCAGCCCGAGGCGGGCACCTCTCAGGCGTCCGCCACCCGGCGTGCTGATTGCCTCCACCGCCGAGTTGCCGCCGCCGCTTCGCCACTTCCGCACGGGCGACGAGACGGTCGTGGCCCGCGACACCGCGCCGGAGATCGCCTTTCCGCTGGACGGCGTCACCGTCGACCTCGGCATCGAGGCCGGCGACCCCTCGCCGCTGATGATCAAGGTGCGGAACGGCGTGCCGCCTTTCACCTTCTTTGCCAACGGGGCCCCGGTCGGCCGCAAGCCTTTCGATCGCTCGGAGCTTTGGCAACCGGACGGACCGGGTTTCGTCACCCTGTCGGTGGTCGATTCCTCCGGCCGTTCCGATCGGGTCACGGTCTTCGTCGAGTGAGCACTTCACTGCTCATGACGTGGATCAATGTTTTCGCGCCCGACACTCTCCAGTCTCCGGCGAGGGGGAGAAGAGGTGAAGCGATGCGTTCTGTCGTCGTCGCAACAATGATGTTGGCCACGGCCGGCGCCGTTCTTGCCGACGAGCCGGGCGATCCCGCGAAGGGATACGCCTATGCCAAGGAGAACTGCACGGAGTGCCACGCTATCGACCGCGGCGACTACGACAGCCCGTTCTACGGCGCGCCGCCCTTTTCCGAGGTCGCCAATGTGCCGGCGATGTCGGAGTTGGCGCTGTTCTCGTTCTTCCAGACCCCGCATCCGACGATGCCGAACCTGATCGTGCCGTCGGACGACGTCCGCAATCTCATTGCCTACATCCGCAGCCTGCGGAAATAGGCTCCGGTCCGAGGCTTGCGATGATCCTTCCCTGCGTGCTTCGAGGCGCGCTCCGCGCGCACCTCGGCATGAGGAAGGTTGTTTAAGTGAAACATAAACTTGCCTTATCCTGAGGTGCTCGGGCGAAGCCCAAGCCTCGAAGGACGCACTGTGGCTTGAGCGGCTTTCGAATCGTCTTTTTTGGGTTGCCTGTCGGGGCAGGCCCTTCCAGGACTGACCCATGGCAAATTCATCCGAGCTCCCTGAACTGACCTTCCGCCCTGTTGACCGCACGACTGTCGCGGACTTCGAGGCGCTGTTCACCGCACCCGGCGCGCCGAAATACTGCTGGTGCATGGTCTGGCGCCGCTCGTCGGCGGAGGCAAAGCACCACGATGGCGAGAGCCGCAAGCGCCAGATGATGGAGCGGATTGCCGCCGGTGTGCCCGTCGGCCTGCTGGCCTATGATCGCGATACGCCGGTCACCTGGGTGTCGATCGCGCCGCGCGAGACCTATCGCAATCTCGGCGGGCCGGAAGCGGCGCCCGGCGACGTGATCTGGTCGATCGTCTGCTTCTTCGTACCGCGCAGGCTGCGGGGTCAGGGCATGACCGCCCGCCTGATCGCCGCCGCGGTCGACCACGCGCGGCGGAACGGGGCCACCGTCGTCGAGGCCTATCCCGTCGACGCGGCGGCGCCGAGCTATCGCTTCATGGGCTTCGTCCGGGTGTTCGAGCGGGCGGGCTTCGCCGAGGTCGGACGCGCCGGCAAGCGCCGCCACGTCATGCGCCTCGCCCTCGACGCGTCGACGTAGCGGCGCGCTGCCCTATCCGTCGCGCACGTCTGCATAAGGCCGGATCGCGTCCACCAGCCGGTCGATGCCCGCGTCGGTGCCCATCGCAAGGATCTGGTAGCTGTAGCCGAACGGCCGGTTGATGCCGACCGCCATGCGCGCCCGCTTGCGGATCCGGGCCCGATCCTCGGCTCCTTCGGCCAGATCGAACACCACCACCGGTCCGCCGCGCGGCTCCGGATAGATCCGCAGGTTCCGGATATCGCTCCAGGGGATCGGCTGTTTCGAGAGGATGTGGTCGTGCAGTCCATCCGGCCCGATGGTGATCGGCGGAGTCGCGCAGTCGGAACAGTGCATAGCCGGCAAATAAGATGCCGATAAGGAACAGGAACAGGGACAGCAGGATGCCGATATAGAAGAAGCCGACCCCGTCGTCGAACAGCACGAAATAGCCGGTCGTTGCGATCCCCTGCACCACGAAGATCAACCCGAGCACGGCGTAGAGGACGAGGACCCGCGGCCGGTCGCGGAAGAGGGTCACCGACTGGGCGTCGCTCGCGTCGGTGTCAGCCGCCATGGTCAGAACAGGCTGCCCTGCGAGCCGGAGGTCGGCTCGGGCTTCCTGGCGGGCTTGCGCGCCGCCGCGCCAGAGGTCGAGACGGCCGAGACGTGCCCGTCGTGGAACTCGATGTCGAGGGCGGCGCCGGTGGCGACCTCGGCGGCGGCATGGACCGGCCGCTCGCCGGCCCGGACCAGCGCAAAACCGCGGGCAAGAACATTGCGGTAGGAGAGGGAGCGGAGAAGCTGGTCGGCCGAGCGAAGCTCCCGCGCCTTGCGCTCGATCACGGCGCCGAAGCAGCGCGTTGCCGCAGTGGTCGCGTCGGCGAGGCGGCGGCGCTCGCGGGCCATGCGTTCGACCAACGGTTCGGCCCGCAGTCGCCCCGCCGCTGCGCTGAAGCCGGTGCGCCTTCGCTCGGCGTCGACCTGCAGAGCGCGTCGGTTGCGCTCGGCGAGGTTGGCCACCCGCTCCCGGTTCTGGTTGAGGAACTGGATGAGCCGGCTCACCGACAGCTGCGCCGCGCTCCGCTCGAAGGCAAGCCGGTGGGTGCGGGCGTTGGCAAACAGCCCGCGCCCGAGCCGGCTGCCGAGATCGTCGAGCGTCCGCCGTGGGATGGCGAGCAGGTCGTCGGCCCTGGGCAGCGCCCGCGCCGCGGCGAGCAGTTCGCGGCGTCCGGCCTCGATCAGGCGGGCGGTGGCGCCGCGATGGCGGGCGGCCAGAGTATCGAGCGCGGCATTGAGCTCGCTCCGCACCGGAACGGCGATCTCCGCCGCGCCGGTCGGGGTCGGCGCCCGGCGGTCGGCGACGTGGTCGATCAGCGTCCAGTCGGTTTCATGGCCGACCGCCGCAATCAGCGGGATGGTCGAGTCGGCGGCGGCGCGCACGACGATCTCCTCGTTGAAGCTCCACAGGTCCTCGAGGCTGCCACCGCCGCGCGCCACGATGATGAGGTCAGGCCGCGCGATGGCACCGCCGGCCGGCAGCGCGTTGAAGCCGCGGATGGCGGCCGAGACCTCCGCCGCGGCAGTGTCGCCCTGCACCTTGACCGGCCACACCACGACGCGGACCGGGAAGCGGTCGCCGAGCCGGTGAAGGATGTCGCGGATGACGGCGCCGGTCGGCGAAGTAACGACGCCGATGACGCGGGGCAGATAAGGCAGGGGCCGCTTGCGCGTCTCGTCGAACAGTCCCTCGGCGGCGAGCTTGCGGCGGCGCTCCTCGAGCAGCGCCATCAGCGCGCCGATGCCGGCCGGCTCCAGCGCATCGATGACGATCTGGTACTTGGACTGGCCGGGAAAGGTGGTCAGCCGGCCGGTGGCGATCACCTCGATGCCTTCTTCCGGCTTGAAGCGAAGCCGCGCCAATGTGGTCCGCCACACCACCGCCTCGATCCGCGCCCGCTCGTCCTTCAGCGAGAAGTAGCAATGGCCGGACGAATGCGGGCCGCGGAAGCCGGAGATTTCGCCGCGGACGCGCACATAGCTGAAGCCGTCCTCGATCGCGCGCCTGACCGCGGCGGAAATTTCCGAGACGGAATATTCGATGAGGTTGGGGGCCTGCATGCTCATGGGGCGACTCCTGCCGCGCGGCGGGGAGTCGGTCAAGGGCAACGCGGCGCGCCGCGGGGCAGCGCCGGCGCCTCACGTCTCCCCGAGACGCCTGATCAGCGCGTTGACCTCGGGCGCCTTTTCCATGTGAACGATGTGGCCGGCATTCGCGATCGTCGTCACCTGGATATGCGGCGGCAGGGCCTCGGCATGCCTTGCCGGCAGGACGCGGTCACTTTCCCCCCAGACGATCTGGACCGGCGCCTGGATGTCGCCGAGCCGCTGGCGCAGCGAGACGCGCTGGGTGTCGCCGGCGAAGTTGGCCTCGGCGATCGCCTGCAGCGCTGCCATCGCCCCGTCGAGGCGTTTGAACTTCAGCACCTCCTCGACCATCTCGGCCGTCACCAGATCGGGATTGGCGACCAGCATTTCGAGATAGGGCCTGAGCTTCCTTGCCCGGCTCTGCGAGATGAAGCCGTCGATGAAGTCGCCGGCGATCTCCTCGCCGAGGCCGGCCGGTGCGACAAGCGTCAGGCCGGCGACGCGCGCGGGCGCGTCGAGGGCGATCGTGGCGGCGATTGCCGCGCCCAGCGAATGGCCGACCAGATGCGCCGTGTCCAAGCCCTCGGCGTCCATGTAGTCGAGGACGGCGGCGGCAAGCGCCTCGACGGAGCCGTCGGAAAGCTCCTTGGTCGAGCCGCCATGGCCGGGAAGGTCGATGGCGTGCACCGGATGCTCTTCGGCGAGCGCCGCCTGGTTGAGCGTCCAGGACGACAGGTCGGCGCCGAAGCCGTGGAGGAAGAGCACCGGCACACCCGTGTCGGGCCCGGCTTTGAGGCGGCGGATACGGCGGCCGCCCGCCTCGACCGTCTCGGGCACGACGGCAGTCGCGCCCCCCTGTTCGGCTGGTTTGAAGTCCGCGAGAAACTGCCTGACGAAATCGTCGACCTCGGCCTCGGGCACGTCGGGCTGCGACACGACGCCGAGCAGCGCGCCGACCGGCACCGTGTCGCCTTCGCCGACCACGCGCCGGCGCAACACGCCGGTCACCGGGCTCTCGAAGACGTTGGCGATCTTCGTTGTCTCGATGTCCATGATCTCCTGGCCGAGCGCAACGGTCTCGCCAACGTCGACTGTCCAGCGCGCCAGCATCCCCTCTTCCATGGCCAAGCCCCATTTCGGCATGGTGATCGGCCGGATAGTGGCCATTCGCTCTTCCTCCTCGACAGGACCACCATCGCCCGCGTCGTCTTCCCACCAGTTGGGGACGCGTCGCGGCTGGTGGCCCTCGATTGTCATTCAGCCGCCACCTTGCTGCCGTGTGACATCGCGGCGCGGACCGCCGCCTCGATCTTGGCGACGCTCGGAATGTAGATGTCCTCCAGCGCCGGCGAGAACGGCACCGGCACGTGCGGCGCGGTGACCAGCTTGATCGGCGCCTCCAGTGCGTCGAAGGCGTTCTCGGCGACGAGGCCGGCGATGTCGCTGGCCATGCCGCAGCGCGGATGCGCCTCGTCGACGACGACAAGGCGCCCGGTTTCTTCGACCGTCTCGAGGATCGTCTCGGTA
>Ga0210144_1000276_pt1 | contig 29534 bp, 34 predicted proteins | sample Muzzi_PWA_D2_FD_185532 | JGI IMG/M metagenome (GOLD analysis project Ga0210144, IMG submission 185532) | Wetland microbial communities from San Francisco Bay, California, USA, that impact long-term carbon sequestration - Muzzi_PWA_D2 (SPAdes) | ecosystem: Environmental > Aquatic > Marine >...
GTGCGTACCGGGTTGGCTCCAACCCGATCACCGTGCGCTCGATTGGGACTTTGACCCCCAATAACGGGGGTAAAAGTCCCAATCGGCTGAATCGGAGCCTCAGCCCGCCGCGTCGCTGCTTTGATCGGAGGCGACCTCCCAGGCGGAGCCGGGGGTGGCCTGGAGCCAACCCGGTGCGCAGAAGTCACCAAGCTAGACCGCCCGGCCGGTCCGGGCTGCGGGGCTCCGACCCCGCCCGGCGCGGGCGATCCCCCCGATCGACGAGCGCAAGCGCCAGCGCCACCGGCAGCGTGGCCGGCAGCGTGTCGACAGCGAAGAAGAGCAGGTCGAAGGCCAGGGCGAGGATCGCGACCAAGGCCGCGGTGCGGAGCTGGCGACGGCGGGAGGTTGCGAGCAGGCAGCCGAGGGTGGCGGCGACGAAGAGGTCGCCGAAGCCCATCACGGCTGAGCCGAAGTGGATCGCCTGCAGGCGCGGCAGGCCGGCCGGGGCGGCTGCGGTGAGGACCGCGTTCGGCCCCTGCAGCAGCTCGGTGGCCACCAGCCAGGTGTCGACCGCGGCCATCGCGTAGATCCCCAGCTTCAGCCAGGCGGCCGGCGCGACCGAGACGAGCAGCCAGCCGAGCCCGACGCAGCCCAGCGCGGTGAGCGCCGTCGCCGCGGCCTCGCCGGCGAGCGAGGAGGGCGCGGCCCAGGCGAGCGCGAACAGCGCCGGCAAGGCCAGCGCCCAGCCGGGCCGAGCGTCCCGGACGAGCCAGCCGAGCGCCAGGGCCGCGAACGGCGGCACCGCGAGCAGCGCGAGCCAGGAGAGCACCGTCGCCGATTCGCCCTCCACGGCGACGACCCCGACCACGACGACGATCGAGAGCGCCGGGACCAGCGCCCACCAGGGGCTGCGGAGCGCGTCGAGCCACGGCGCCTTCCAGGGGCGTGGGAGGGCGACCAGCGCCGCCTGTACCAGGCTGAGAATCGAGATGGAAACCGAGAAGGACGGCAGCGGAGGCCGCTACTCCCACTCGATGGTCGCGGGGGGCTTCGAGGAGATGTCCAGCGCGACGCGGTTCACGTCGCGGATCTCGTTGATGATTCGGTTGGAGACCCGCTCCAGCAGGTCGTAGGGCAGACGGGCCCAGTCGGCGGTCATCGCGTCGTCGGAGGTGACGGCGCGGATCACGATCGGGTAGGCGTAGGTGCGACCGTCGCCCTGCACGCCGACCGAGCGCACCACCGGCAGCACGCAGAAGGACTGCCAAAGCTGCCGGTAGAGCTCCGCCGCGCGAACCTCCTCCTGGAGGATCGCGTCGGCGGCGCGCAGGACGTCCAGCCGTTCCCTGGTCACCTCGCCGCCGACGATGCGGATCGCCAGGCCGGGCCCCGGGAAGGGCTGGCGCCAGACCATCCGCTCCGGCAGCCCCAGCTCGACGCCGACCGCGCGCACCTCGTCCTTGAACAGCATCCGCAGCGGCTCGACCAGCTCGAACTCGAGGTCCTCGGGCAGGCCGCCGACGTTGTGGTGCGACTTGATCGTCTCGGAGCCGTCGCTGCCGCCGGACTCGATCACGTCGGAGTAGAGCGTCCCCTGGACCAGGTAGGCGACCTCCTCGATCTTCAGCGCCTCCTCCTCGAAGACGCGGATGAACTCCTCGCCGATCACCTTGCGCTTGCGCTCCGGGTCGTCGACCCCGGCGAGGCGGGCGAGGAAGCGCTCTTCCGCATCCACGTGGACCAGCGGGATGCCGAAGCGCTCGAACGCCGCGACGACCTGCGCGGCCTCGTTGAGCCGCAGCAGGCCGTGGTCGACGAAGACGCAGGTCAGCCTCTCTTCCACCGCACGGTGGACGAGCAGCGCCGCGACCGAGGAGTCGACCCCGCCGGAGAGGCCGCAGATCACCCGGCCCTCGCCGACCTGGGCGCGGATCGCCTCGATCTGTTCGGCGATCACCGACTGCGGCGACCACTCGCGCTCGCAGCCGGCGATCTCACGCAGGAAACGGGTGAGGACCTCGGTGCCGTAGGGCGTGTGGACCACCTCGGGGTGGAACTGGATGCCGTAGAGCCCGCGGTCCGGGGCCTCTACGGCGGCGACCGGCGAGGCCGGGGTCGAGGCCAGCGCGGCGAAGCCGGGCGGCGGCTCGAAGACAGTGTCGCGGTGACTCATCCAGCAGCTCTGCTCCGCCGGCAGGCCGCCCAGCAGGCGCCCGCCCGCGTTGCGCAGGGTCAGCTCGGCCCGGCCGAACTCGCCCGACTCGGCCCCTTCGACCTTACCGCCGAGCGCCTGCACCATCGCCTGCATCCCGTAGCAGATCCCCAGCATCGGGATCCCCAGCTCGAGCAGCTCGGTCGGGAACGGCGGCGCCCCCGGCTCGTAGACGGACGCCGGGCCGCCAGACAAGACAAGTCCCCTGGGTGCCCTCTCGCGGATCTTCTCGATCGCGGTCGTCGCCGGAAGCAACTCGGAAAAGACCCCGCACTCGCGAATTCGCCTTGCGATCAGCTGCGAGTACTGCCCGCCGAAATCGAGGACGAGCACCTCCTCCACAGCGTTGCTGCCGGCGGGTGGCGTCGCAGGGGGGACCACCCCCGAGGAAGCTTTAGCTACCGCAGGGGGTGGTGGGTCCCCTGCGGCGACAGGACCCGCCGGCCCACCAACCCCGCGGGCATCAGTCATCCGATACAGCCACCCCCGCGGACACGGCAGCCCTGCCGTTCGACCCCATCCCGACCGACTGTTCGTTCTGCAGCTTCTTGCCCTCGCTCTGCAGCGCCGGCGCAACCATCACCTCGGCCCGCTGGAAGGAGCGGATGTCCTCGTAGCCGCAGGTCGCCATCGAGGTCCGCAGCGCCCCCATCAGGTTGAAGGTGCCGTCGTTCTCCTGGGCCGGGCCGAGCAGGATCTCCTCCATCGTCCCGTCCTGCCTGGTCGAGACCCGGGTGCCGCGCGGCAGCGAGGGGTGGAAGGTCGCCATCCCCCAGTGGAAGCCGCGACCGGGCGCCTCCTCGGCGCGGGCCAGCGGCGAGCCGACCATCACGGCGTCGGCGCCGACGGCGATCGCCTTGGAGACGTCGCCGCCCGTGCGCATGCCGCCGTCGGCGATCACGTTGACGTAGTCGCCGGTCTCCAGCATGTGCTGGGCGCGGGCCGCAGCGACGTCGGCGATCGCGGTCGCCTGCGGGACGCCGATCCCGAGCACGCCGCGGGTCGTGCAGGCGGCGCCGGGGCCGACCCCGACCAGGACGCCGACCGCGCCGGTCCGCATCAGGTGCAGCCCGGTCGAGTAGGAGGCACAGCCGCCGACCACGGTGGGCACCGGCACTTCGGCGATGAACTCCTTCAGGTTGAGCGGCTCGACCGTGGTCGAGACGTGTTCAGCGGAGATCACCGTGCCCTGGATGACGAGGATGTCGATCCCCGCCTCGACCGCGATCTCGTAGTGCTCGCGCACCCTCTGCGGGGTCAGCGAGCCGCAGGCGACGGCGCCGCGCTCCTTGATCTCGGCGATCCGCCGCCCGATCAGCTCCGGCTTCACCGGCTCGGCGTAGACCTCCTGCATGACCCGGGTCGCCAGGTGCCTGGGCGCGGCGGCGATCCTCTCGAGCTGCTCCTCGGCGTTCTCGAAGCGCGTCCAAATCCCCTCCAGGTTGAGCACCCCGAGGCCGCCGAGCCGATTGACGAGAACCGCGGTGTCGGGGCTGACCACGCCGTCCATCGCCGCGGCGACGAGCGGCAGCTCGAAGCGGTAGGGGCCGAGGGTCCAGCTGATTTCTATGTCGTCGGGATCGCGGGTCCGGCGCGACGGGACGATCGCGATGTCGTCGAATCCGTAGGCGCGCCTCCCCTTCTTGCCGCGACCGATGTCAATCTCCAAATCGACCCTCCAGGGAAGCTGATGGCTTGAAACAGTCAGCCTACACTTCCGCGTGGACCTCCAGATCGCGCACCTCGACCTCGCCGAGCAGCCGCTCGACGCCGCGGCGCTCGACGGTGCCGGCCCCAAAGTGCTGGGTCGACTCAGCGCCGCAGGCAACCCCGTAGGCGAGACACTCCTCCGGCTCGCGGCCGTCGTAGAGCGCGGCGGCGTAGCCGGCCAGGAAGGCGTCTCCCGAGCCGACCGTCGAAACCGCCTCCAGCGGGCGGGTGCGGACCTCGACGATGCGACGCTCGGCGCCCGCGCCGACCACAGCGACGCAGCCGTCGGGCCGGGTGATCGCCGCTTCGCCGGCGCCCAGCCGGACCAGCTCGCCGAGCCCGTGCGCGAGATCGTCGCTGTCGGCGAACTCCTGGCCGACCAGCTCCTCGGCCTCGCGCTCGTTGGGGGTGACGACCGAGGCGCCGGCGCGCAGGCCGGCCAGCATCGGCTCGCCCTCGGAGTCGAGGATCGTCGTCATCCCGCTGCCGCGCAGGTCACCGACCAGGCGTGCGTAGAAGTCCTCGCCGGCGCCCGGCGGCAGCGACCCCGCGAGCACGCAGATCCTTGCCCCGTCGGCCAGGTAGCGCAGCCGTTCGACGAATCGCTCCACCTCCTCGGGGCTGACCGCGGGGCCGCGCTCGTTGATCTCGGTCTGCTCGCCTGAGGTGGGGTCCACCACCGCCATGTTGATCCGCGTCTCGCCGGCGATCCAAGTGAAGTCGGTGAGGATCGACTCGCGGCGCAACTGCTCGAGCACCCTGCTGCCGGTCGGCCCGCCGGCGAAGCCGGCGGCGATCACCGGGCGGCCGAGCAGGCGCAGGGCGCGGGCCACGTTGATTCCCTTGCCGCCCGCCACCGTGCGGCTCTCCACCGCCCGATGGCGGTGGCCGAGACGGAAGTTGGGGACCGCAACCGTACGGTCGATCGCCGCGTTGAGGGTGACCGTGAGGATCATCGGAATCTCCGCCTCGCTGCCATAGCCACGCCAACCAGTATCCCGAACAAGCCGAGCGCGATCCACCCCAGGTTGGCTTCGGCGAGGCTGCGGGCCCGGTCGAGCGCGCCTGCCTTCGCCACGGCGCGGCCGGCGCGCAGCGGCAGGGCCGCCACCCGCAAGCCGCCGACCCGGACGATCGCCTGCCCGAGCGGGGCGCCGCGCCGGATCGGCCCCTCGACCTCGCTCGGCGCCCGAACCGCGACGCTCGGCCGCTGGCCGCGGCGCACCCCGACCGCGACCCGGCGGGGCGCGCGCAGCGGCAGCCTGCCGCTCCGGTAGCGGATCGAGGGCCGGGCCAGCACCTGCCCGGCGCGGACCGGGACCCGCCTGCGGTACCTGGAGAAGCCGTATTCGAGCAGTTGCAGGACGTCCTCGTAGCGATCTTCGTCGGTTTCCGCTCCGATCACCGCGGCGATCAGCTCGACGCCCTTGCGGCGGCCCGAGCCGACCAGGACGTAGCGGGCGCCGAAGGTGTGCCCGGTCTTGACGCCGTTCACCCAGGGCGCCATCTCCAGCAGCTCGTTGATCGACTCGATCCGCCGCCGCGGGCGAACGCTGCGCAGAACGGCCCGGCGCGAGGCGGCGATCCTGGCGAAGACCGGGATCCGCAGCAGGCGCCGGGTCAGCGCGGCAAGGTCGTAGGCGCTGGAGTGGTTGCCGCGCTGGTCGAGGCCGATCGGGTTCGCGTAGTGGGTGTCGGCGAGGCCGATCGCCGCCGCGCGGCGGTTCATCTGGCGGACGAAGCGCCGCTCCGAGCCGGCGGCGGCGCGGGCGAGGTCGTAGGCGGCGTCGTTGCCGCTGCGCAGGATCAGCCCGTAGAGCAGGTCGCGAACGCTGACCGCCTGGCCGGGGCGGAGGTTGAGCAGCGACTCGCCGTAGATCGGCGTGTAGGGAGCGGCGTGGACGACCTTGCCCAGCGGCAGCTCTTTCAGCGCCACGTAAGCGGTCATCAGCTTGGTCGTGCTGGCGACGGGGAGGTGGCTGGAGGCGGCGTGGGAGACGAGCACATCGCCGCTGCGGGCGTCGATCAGCGCCCAGGCGCGGGCGTCGAGGTCGGGGCGTTGGGCGGCGGGCGCGGCGGGCGCCGCCAGGGCCACCCCGAACAGGGCGGCGAGCAGCGCTGCGAGGAGCCGCAGCGCCCTCACCGCAGCTTCAGCTTTTCGCCCGAGATGAGGATCTGCGGATCGACGCCGGGGTTCAGCGCCACGATGCGAGCCACCGAGACCCCGGTCTGGCGGGCGATCGAGGACAGCGTGTCGCCGCTCTGGATCACGTAGGTCTTCGGCGCCTGGCGCTTGCCGCTGCCTTCGCTGCGCGTCGTCGCCGCCCCGCCGCTCCTCCCCCCGCCGGAGCCTCCACCGTCCCCGCCGCCGCCCAGCGAGGTCGCGACGATGACGATCACGACGAGGAAGCCGCAGACCAGGGCCGTCGCGGCGAGGGCCCGGGCGGGAGCTGAGGAGCGCTGGTTCATGGTTCGGGCGCGGCGATCGGTCTGCGCCCGCAGGATCGTACAGTCGCTCAGCCCGGTCTCATGCGGTCGAGACGTCCCAGACGGCGGCGCGGAGGCGCTCCGCGGCGGCGGCCGGATCGGAGTCCGCGGCGATGCCGCGCGAGGCCGCGACCAGGGCCGCGGCGGCGCCGGGGGCGAAGGCGGCGCCGAGCGACTCCGGACGCCCCCCCTGGGCGCCGACCCCGGGGATCAGGAAGATCGAGCGCGGCATCAGCTCCCGCAGCCGAGCGATGCGCTGCGGCTCGGTGGCGCCGACCACCGCGCCCATGCCGCTCAGGCCGGCCTCCCCGGCGAGGCGGTCGGCGAGTCCGTCGACCAGGGCCGCGAGCCGCTCGTGCAGCGGCCGCTCGGGGGCCGGCAGGTCCTCGACGTCGACGGCGCCGGGGTTGCTGGTGCGGACCAGGGCGAAGACCGCCGCCCCTGCGGCCTCGGCGGCGGCCAGCAGCGGCTCCAGCGCGTCGAGGCCGAGCAGCGGGTTGGCGGTGAAGGCGTCGGCGCCCAGCCCGGCGACCGGGCCCCAGGGGGTCGGCGTCTCGCCGACCAGCGCCTGCCCGTAGGCGGTGGCCGTGACCGGCACGTCGCCGCGCTTGCCGTCGGCGATCGCCAGCAGCCCGGCCTCGGCGGCCGCGGCGCGCACCTCGGCGAGCGCCGCCCAGCCGGGCGCGCCGAGCCGCTCGAAGCAGGCGAGCTGCAGCTTGACCGCGACGCAGGCGGGACCGGCCAGCTCGATCAGCCGCCGGCAGTGCGCAGCGACCGCGGCGGCGGCTCGCTCGGCGGGCGGCGCGGCGGCCCCGGCCGGGTCGAGATCGTCGGGGAGTCCGGCGGGGTCCGGGTCGAGGCCGAGGCAGACCTGGCTGCGGCGCTCCTCGACGAGCGCCGCCAGCCGGTCCGCGAAGGGGCGCGCTGTCAGCCCTTGACCTTGGCCTTCAGCGCCGAGCCGGCGGAGAAGCGGGGGACCTTGCCGCCCGGGATGGTGATTCGCTCGCCGGTGCGCGGGTTGACGCCCTGGCGGGGACCGCGCTCGGCGACGTGGAACTTGCCGAAGCCGGTGAAGCTGACCTCACCTCCGCCGCTCAGCGTGTCGGTGATCGCGTCGAGCACGGCGTCGACCGCGTCGCTCGCGGCCTTCTTGCTGCCCACCCGCTCGTCAGCTGCCAGTTGGTCCAGAAACTCAGCCTTGGTCACGTCGATGCTCCTCCGTCGTCGTTGAGGTCGGCGGCAATCTAACAGCGCGCGCGGGCGTAAGGCGCGCCTGCCGGCGGCGGAAGTCGCAAGGAGCGCTAGGAGCCGCCGACCGTCATCTCGCCGACCAGCAGCGGCGGAGCGCTGACCGAGCCGCCGAAGGGAACCCATCGGGGCGTCGCGCCGGCCGCCCGCACGGCGCGCAGCATCGAGACCAGGTCGCTGGCGATCGTGAACTCGCGCAGCGGCTCGGCGGTCTCGCCGTCGCGGATCGCCAGCCCGGTGGCGCCGACCGAGAAGACGCCGGAGACCGGGTTGACGCCCGAGTGCAGGCCGGCGACGTCGTTGACCAGGACCCCGTCTCCCGCCTCACGCAGCAGCTGCTCGAAGCCGGCCGAGCCCGGGCTGACGACCAGGTTCGAGGCGGCGACCGCGGGTGGCGAGCGGTAGCCGGAGCGGCCCGCGTTGCCGGTCGAGGGGGCTTCGCCGCGGCGGCCCGTATAAGCGTCGTAGAGGTAGGTCCGCAGCTTGCCGCCCTCGATCAGCGGGGTGCGCCGCCGCGGCGTCCCCTCGGCGTCGATCGGCGCCGCGGCGAAGCCCTCCGGCTCGAGCCCGTCGTCGCGCAGGACGAAGGCCTCGCCGGCGACCTCCTCGCCGAGCCGCCCGGCGAGCGGCGAGCGGCCGCGCTGCACGGCGTCGGCCCCCAGCGCCCCGCCGAGCAGGCCGACGAAGGCGGCGGCGACGGTCGGGTCGAGGACAACCGGGCAGCTGCGCGACTCGGGCTTGCGCGAGCCGATCATCTCGGTCGCCCGGCGGGCCGCCTCCGCCCCGATCGCATCGGGGTCGAGCCCCAGCGGCCCCCGCCCCAGGTCGAAGCCCAGCCCGGTCTCGCGGCCCGTTTCGCCCTCGGCCAGCGCCAGGGCGTAGGCGTAGCAGCTCGAGGTCTCGTACTCGCCCCCGGCGCCGCTCGAGGAGGCGATCGCAACCCGCTCGGCGCGGTCGGCGTAGACCGCCTGCTCGACCCCGACCACGCGCCGGTCCGCGCCCAGCGCGGCGCGCTCGACCGCGACCGCCAGCTCGGCGGCGCGCGCGGTCGGCCACCCGCCCAGCGACGGGTCGCTCAGCCCGGCGAGCGCCGGCGCCCCGCCACCGCCCGGTGGCGGAGCGGCAAACTCGTCCTCGTCGGCGACCCGGGCGCCCCCTACGGCCGTGGCGGCGATCGCCGCCACGCCCTCCGCAGAGAGGTCCGTGCCGAAGCCGAAGCCGACCCGGCCGCCGATCCAGGCGCGCACACCCACCCCCCGCTGGGTCGCCGTGGTGAGGCTCTCGACCCCGCCGCCGTGAGCGCGCGCCTCGCGCCGGGTCGTCTCCGAGGCGTAGGCCTCGGCGTCGGCAGCCCCGGCCTGCAAGGCGACCTCCACTGCGCCAGCGGCGAAATCCTGGTCAATGGTGGCTTGCATGAATGCTCCACTCACAGCGCGGTGCCCCCGACCGTCAGCGCGGCGATCCGGACGTGCCCCTGACCGGTTCCGACCGGCACTTTCTGGCCGCTCTTGCCGCACATCCCCGTCTTCATCCGGAAGTCGCTGCCGACCGCGTCGATCGCCGCCAGCGCCTCGAGGCAGTTGCCGATCAGCGTCGCGCCGCGGCAGGGCCTGGTCACCTTGCCGCCCTCGATCAGGTAGCCCTCGCTGACCCCGAAGACGAAGTCGCCGGTTGCCGGGTCGACCTGGCCGCCGGCGAAGGAGGCGGCGTAGAAGCCCTTGTCGACCTCGGCGGCGATCGCCTCCGGCTCGACCTCGCCGGGGGCGATGTAGGTGTTGGTCATCCGCGGGATCGGCAGGTGCCGGAAGCTCTCGCGACGGCCGTTGCCGGTCGAGGCGACGCCGTCGTGCTCTGCTCGCAAGCGGTCGTAGAGGAAGGAGACGAGGCGACCGTCCTCGATCACCCGCGTCCTCTGGGTCGGCGTCCCCTCGTCGTCGATCGCGTCGCTTCCCCACTCGCCTGGCAGGCGGCCGTCGTCATAGGCGGTGAGCAGCGGCCGGGCGACCCGCTCGCCGAGCTTGCCCGCGTAGACGCTCGCCCCCTTCTGCACGTGGTCGGCCTCGAGGCCGTGCCCGGTCATCTCGTGGAAGAGGACGCCACCGAAGCCGCCGCCGACCACGACCGGCATCGAACCGGCCGGCGCGGCGTCGGCGTCGAGCAGGGCGAGGGCCTTGCCGGCGGCGCTTGCCGCGATCTCCGCCGGGTCGTCCTCGAGCAGCTCGAAGCCGCGAGAGCCCCCCAGCGTCTCGGCGCCGGTCTCGACCCGCTCGCCGCGACGGGCGACCGCCTGCGCGCCGATCCTCGTGCGGGTGCGATCGTCGCCGGTCAGCAGGCCGTCGGAATTGGCCACCGCAACCCGGCGGCGGGCCTCGGCGTAGGAGGCGCGCAGCTGCGCGACCTCGCCGCCGGCCGCCCGGCCGCGCTCGTCCAGCTCACGCAGCAGCGCCGCCTTGCGCTCGGCCGGCACCTCCTCCGGCGGCTGCTCGATCGGCCCCGGGCTGGTCGCGACGGCCCGCAGCGGCCGAGGCTCGGCCCGTTCGCCGCGCAGCGCCGCCGCCGCCTCGGACGCGGCGCGCTCGAGGTCGGCGGGGTCGAGGCCGTCGACGTGGGCAAAGTAGGTGGTGCCGCCGCTGAGGACCCGCACCCCCGCTCCCTGCTCGCCACCGGACTGCACCGACTCGATCCGCGACTCGTCGATCGCCAGGCTCATACCGCTGCGCCGTTCGGCGAACAGCTCGGCGAACTCGCCGCCGGACGCCAGAGCGCGGGCGAGGACGGGCTCGGCGACGGCGGGGTCGAGCAGCCCCTCGGGCCCGCTCACGACTTCGATCGCTTCCCGGCGACCTCGATCAGCCGGCCGGCGGCGACGAACAGCTCGCCGCCGACCAGCGAGTCGACGGCGTGGTCCTCGGCCCGGCCGCCGCGGTAGTAGAGGCGGGCGAAGGGCCGCCGCAGGGCACGGCGGCGGCGCATGTAGGCGGCGGCCTCGTCGGCGTAGCCGGAGACGCGGTCGAGCAGGACGCGGTGCGGCTTAAGGGTCATTCGCAAACCCCCCGCGCACGCCTGGCGGCGGCGGACCGGCGCGGTGCGGCGTCCTCAGTCGGCCGAATAGCGCTGCTATTCGGCCTCCCTGCGTCCTTGCCCCGCTTGGTCCGGCGCTCGCCAGCCGCACACGCGGGATTTCCGAATGACCCTGGGCCACCGGGCCTCAGCCCTCCCCGCCGGAGCGCCGCTGTGGACTTTGACCGCCCTCCTGTGGGGCAAAAGTCCGCAGCGGCGTTTCGCCGGCCAGGTCGCGCAGCATCGCGCGCAGGTCGAAGAAGGTCAGCGAGGCGAGCGCGAAGCGCTCGGTCACCGCCACCGCGGCGAGACCGGCGTGGCGCAGGGCGAACACCTCGCCCTGCTCGGTACCGACGTGGACCTGCTCGACCGGCTCCTCGTCGGCGCGGTCGGCGGCCCCGAACAGCGCCGCGGCGTCCTCGCGCCAGCGGTCGGGGTGGCCGCTCGCCGCCAGCACCACGCCGTCGGCGTCGAGGATCGCGGCGCCGCGCAGGTCAGGCGACAGCTCGGCCAGATAGGCGAGCGCGCCCTCCGCAGCCTCGCCGGAGATCGCTCCTGAGCCCGTCTTCGTCGCACCGTCGTCCATCTCGGCCAAAATAGCGGTCCGTGCCAGTCGCCCGCGCCTCCTGGATAGTCGTCGTCGCAGTCTGCGCTGTCGCTGTGGTGCTGCTCGCGATCGGCGACTACACCGGCTACGCGATCACCGTCGCCGCTGTCGGATTGGCCGCGGCGGTCAACCTGTTGCCCAATCCCTAACCCGCCCGGAAGGGGCCCGAGCGCGCCCGGTCGGGGTCGGTCAACGACGTCTCCGGCTCGGCGTGGATCAGCACTTCGCAGCGGGGGATCGCCGTCTCGATCTCGTCGCGCATCGCGTGGGCCAGCTCGTGGGCGCGCTCGAGGCTGGTCCCGGCGCGGTACTGGACGTGGAGGTCGATGTGACGGCGGCTGCCGGCGCGGCGGGCGCGCAGCTTGTGGTAGCCGGCGACCTCGGGGGTGCGGGCGGCGGCGATCGCCGCCTCGATCCGGTCCATCTCCGCCTCGGGCAGCGCTTCGTCGACCAGCACGCCGGAGGAGCGGCGAACGATCCGCAGCCCGGCCGTGACGATCGCCGCGGCGACGAGCAGCGCGGTGATCGAGTCGAAGGCGACGAGGCCGGTGAGCTGGACGAGGACCAGGCCGGCGAGCACGCCGGCCGAGGTGAGGGCGTCGGTTCGCAGGTGCGCCGCGTCCCCCTCCAGGGCCGGCGAGTCGTGCATCCGCGCCTGCCGCGAGAGGACGGTCGAGACGGCCAGGTTGGCGAGCACCGAGAAGCCCATCACCGCGATGCCGACCCCGAGCGCTTCCACGGTGGCCCCGACCGCCAGCCGGTGGGTCGCCTCGTAGACGATGATCCCGGCCCCGATCAGGATCAGCATCCCCTCGATCGTCGCCGCCAGGCTCTCCACCTTCTCGTGGCCGTAGGGATGCTCGGCGTCAGCCGGCTCGTCGGCTTTGCGGACCGAGACGAAGGCCACGACCGAGGCGACCAGATCGATCAGCGAGTGGACCGCCTCGGTGACGATCGCGATCGAGCCGGTGATCGCCCCGGCGGCCAGCTTGAGCGCGATCAGCAGCGCGTTGGAGGCGATCGAGAGCGCCGCCGCGCCGCTCTTGGTGTGGATCATCGCTCCGCCGGCGCCGCCTCGCCGGCGAGATGCCGGGCCAGCAACCGCGCGGCGGCGCCGCGATGGCTGATCTCGTTCTTCTCCGCCTGGCTCAACTCCGACATCGTGCGCTCGTCGCCCGGCCCGGTCGCGTCGGGGACGAACGCCGGGTCGTAGCCGAACCCGCCCTCGCCGCGCGGGGCCTCGATCAACCGCCCCTCGCAGCGTCCCTCGAAGACGTGCTCGGAGCCGTCGGCCCCGACCAGCGCCAGCGCGCAGTGGTAGGCGGCGCGGCGGTCCTCGCCAGCCGCCGCGACCTCGTCGAGCAGCCTCTCGAGGTTCTCCTCGTCACTGGCGTCCGGCCCGCCGTAGCGGGCGGAGTGGATCCCGGGCCTGCCGCCGAGCGCCGCCGCCTCGATCCCGGAGTCGTCGGCGATCGTCGCCCTGCCGGTTGCCGCGTGCACGGCCCGCGCCTTCTCGAGGGCGATCGAGGCGAAGTCCCCGCCCTCCTCGGGCGGCAGCTCGACGCCGTCGGGCAGTCCGTGTAGCTCGAGCTCGGGCAGCAGCTCGCGCATCTCGCGCAGCTTGTGCTTGTTGCCGGTGGCGAGGATCAACTCAACTGCCGGCGGCTCGCTCCTGGACCTGGCGCAGCCGCGAGATCCCCATCTCGGCCAGCTTCAGCAGCTCGTCGAGCGAGGCGCGGGAGAGCGGCGTTCGCTCGGCGGTCGCCTGCACCTCGACCAGACCGCCCTCGCCGGTCATCACCACGTTGGCGTCGACGTCGGCGTTGGAGTCCTCCCCGTAGTCGAGGTCGCAGAGCGCCCGCCCGCCGACCATGCCGACGCTGACCGCCGCCACCGAGCCGGTCAGCGGCATCGCCTCGATCTTCTTCGCGTCGAGCAGCTTCTGCAGGGCGAGGCGCAGCGCCACGTAACCGCCGGTGATCGCCGCGCAACGGGTGCCGCCGTCGGCCTGCAGGACGTCGCAGTCGACGTAGACGCTGCGTTCGCCGAGCGCCCGGAAGTCGACCACGACCCGCAGCGCCCGGCCGATCAGCCGCTGGATCTCCACCCCGCGGCCGTCCTGGCGGCCCTTCGAGACGTCGCGCGCCTTGCGGTCGCCGGTCGAGGCGGGCAGCATCGAGTACTCGGCGGTGACCCAGCCCTTGCCCCGGCCCCCCATCCACCTCGGCACCGACTCGTTGACCGAGGCGGTGCAGATCACCCGCGTGCGGCCGAGTGAGATCAGCGCCGAGCCGTCGGCGGTCTCGACGAAACCGGGATCGATCGTCGCCGGCCGGATGTCGGCCTGTGCCCGGTCGTAGCTGCGCGAGGCCGGCATCAGGGCTCCCGCTCCGCTCGCTGCGCGGTCATGGGCGCGAGTCTGTCACGAGCGGCGCCGTGAGGGGCGGCCCGCGTCGCGCGCCGCCCCTTCTCCACGGCTATTTGAACGCCACCTTGTCGACCGCCTCCTTGATCTTGTCGACGATCAGCCCGGCCAGCTCGGTGCCCTGCTTGCCGTTGAACCCCTTCATCGCGGCGACCATCCCCACCATCAGCAGCGAGACGAGCAGGATCAGGCCGACGTACTCGACCGTGCCCTGACCCCTGTCGCGCTCCGCGAGAGCGCGGATCGCCTCGGTCCTGCGCACGATCGCGGCGTGCGCGTAGCCCAGCAGCAGATAGATCATCGAAGCCTCCTCAGTCGGTTTGAGCCGATGCTGAGGGGCCGTGCGTCACCGATCCAGACGCAAATGGGCCAATTCCGCGGCTCGAATGTCAATAGTGTGCGCTCGTGCAGCGCCAGACCCGGTTCGCAATCGCCCTCTGCCTCGCCGTCCTCGCCCTTCTCGCGACCGGATGCGGCGGCTCCGACGAAGGCTTGGACGAGTTCCGGGTCGGGCTCGAGGCGCCGCTCTCCGGCGAACAGTCGCTGCTCGGCAAGGGGATGCTGAAGGGAGCACAGCTTGCTGCGGCGCAGCTCAACGAAGGCGACGGGATCCTCGGCAGGCAGGTTCGAATCGTCCCGATCGACGACGCCGCCGATCCCGCGACCGGGGTGAAGGCGGCGAGGTCGGCGATCGCCAGCGGCCTCGACGGCATCGTCGGCCCCTACAATTCCGGCGTCGGCATCAAGACCCTGCCCCTCTACATCGACGCCGGGCTCGTCCCGATCAGGCTCACCTCGGACGACTCGACCAGCGGCCTCGGCTTCACTCTGCAGCCGATGACCTACCAGATCGCCCCGGTGGCATCGACGGCGTTGACCGAATGGCTCGGCGCGCAAACGGTCGCGATCGCCTACGACCCCACCCAGAGCTACACCGTCTCGGTGTCGACGGCGCTGAAGGAATCGCTCGAAGACGCCGGGGTCGAGGTGACCGCCTACCAGGAGGTCCAACCCGGCAAGCGGTCCTACAGCGGGACGGTCGACAAGCTCGTGGCCGGAGAACCCGACGTGGTCTATGCCGCCGTCTACTACCCCGAGGGAGGGCTGATCGCCAAGGAGATGCGCGAGGCCGAGGTGGAATCGCAGTGCATCGCCGACTACGCCTCCTACGACACGGGTTTCGTCGAAACCGCCGGCGTCGCGGCCGCGCGAGCCTGTCCGCTGGTCGGCGTGCCGACGCCCGAAGACTTCGTCGGGGCGAGCGCCAAGGTTGCCCGGTACCGCAAAAAGTTCGGCGAGGACCCCGGCACCTGGAGCCCCTACACCTACGACTCGCTTCAGTTCCTCGCCTACGGCGCCCGGAAGGCGGACGACACCGCCCCCGTAAAGCTCGGCGAAGCCCTCGACGGGGTCAGCGGCTGGAAGGGGTGGACGGGATCGGTGACCATCGACCCCGACAACGGCAATCGCCGGCCCGCGACCGTGGTGATCGTCGAAACCGACGCGAAGGGCCGGTTGCGGGTCGACCGCGCCTGGGCAAAGGCGGTCGGCGCCCCCTACTGACGGTCGCCCCGGTCCGCGAACGGGTCCGGATACGCTCAGCTGCCGATGCGGGTGCTGGTCGTCACCAACTTCCTGCCCGATGCCGCCGCCCCCCAGCGCGGCCGCTGGGTGCGCGACCAGGTGGAGGAGGTCCGCCGCCGTGGGGTCGAGGTCAAGGTGTTCGGCTTCCCGCCCGGCTCGCGCCACTACATCCCGGCGACGGGGCGGCTGCGCCGCCTGCTGCGCCGCGAGCGCTTCGACCTGGTCCACGCCCACTACGGGCTGACGGCCTGGTGCGCGCAGCTGGCCGGGGCGCGGCCACTGATCGTCAGCTTCCACGGCACCGACGTGCGGCACGGCGTCGTCGGCCCGCTGTCGCGCCGCCTCGCCCGGCGCGTCGACCTGGTCGCCGCCGTCTCGCGCTCCCTCTTCGCGCCCGAGGACGGCCGGCCGGGGCTGCCGCCGCTGCCCGGCTCGGCGGTACTTCCCTGCGGCCCCGACCTCGGTCGCTTCCGGCCGCTCCCGCGCGCCGAGGCACGGCGCGAGCTGGACCTCGACCCAAACGGTCGCTACCTGCTCTTCCCGGCCGATCCGGGCCGCCCCGAGAAGCGCGCCGACCGGGCGCGGGCGCTCGCCACGGCGACCGGCGCGGAGCTGCTGACCGGCGGCGGCATCGACCCCGACCGAATGCCGCTCTGGGTCAACGCCGCCAACGCCGTCCTCGTCACCTCCGACTACGAGGGCTTCGGCCTCGCCTGCGTCGAGGCGCTGGCCTGCGACGTGCCGGTCCTCTCGACCCCGGTCGGGATCGCCCCCTGGGCGCTCGGGGGCGTGCCGCGAACCCTCTGCGCGCCCTTCGACGAGGCAGCCTGGAGTGAGGCCGTCCGCCCCCACCTGGATGCGCCGGACCCGCGGGTCGAGGGTGGCGCGCGCGCCGCGGCGCTCTCGGCCGCCCGGATGGCGGAACGGACGATCGAGGCATACCGCGACGTCCTCGCGATGGCGAGATAGATTGAGTCCCCGAATGAGCGGCGCAAGCGGAGATCCCGGCAGCGAGGACCTCGGCGCACAGGTCGAGGCGGCCGAGCGCCGTCTGCGCAAGGCAACCGAGTCGGCCGCCGCCGCCGAGGAGCGCGCCGCCGCCGAGATCCGCGAGCTCGAATCGAACCTGGCCAAGGAGCGGCAGCGTGCCGCCACGGAGCTGGAGGACATGCGGCGCGCCCACGCGGAGGAGCTGGCGCGCGAGCGCGAGACCAGGGACCGGGCGATCGCCGCCGCCGAGAGCCGCCTCGCCGAGATCGAGACGCAGGCGGAGGCAGCCGAGAAACGGGTCGAGGAGGCCGAGCGCCGCGCCGCTGCGGCGCAGGGCACCGGCGGCGGCGGCGGCGAGGTCCGCGCCCGCGAATCGGCCGCCGCCTGGTTGCGCGGTCAGATCGAGGCGATCAGGCGAGAGGCGGAGCGGCGATAGCCGCAGCGGCCGAGTACGACGTCGCCGTCGTCGGTGGCGGGGCGGCGGGGCTGTGGACGGCGCTGCGCGCCGCCGAGCAGGGCGCCGCGGTCTGCGTGATCTCCCGCACGCCGCTTTCCCAGAGCGCCAGCTTCTGGGCCCAGGGCGGCCTCGCGGCGGCACTCGAGTCGGGCGACTCCGCCGAGCGACACGCCGCCGACACGATCGCCGCCGGGCGCGGCCTCTGCCGTCCCTCCGCGGTGCGGGTGCTGGTCGAGGAGGCGCCGGCCGCGGTGCGCGAGCTGCGCGAGCGGGGCGTCGCCTTCGACCTCGACCCGGACGGCGGGCTGGCGCTGGGGCTGGAGGGCGGCCACACGCGGCGCCGTATCGTCCACGCCGGCGGCAGCCAGACCGGCCATGAGATCACCGCGAAGCTCGCGGCGATGGTCGCCGACGAGCCGCGGATCGCGGCCCGCGAGCGGACATCGGCGGTGGCGCTGTGGAGCGACGGCGAACGCTGCCACGGGCTGCTCACCGAAACCGGGGCGACCGCCGCCGCGGCGACCGTGATCGCGACCGGCGGCGCCGCGGCGCTGTGGCGGCGCACGACCAATCCCTGGGGCGCGATCGGCGCCGGGCCGGTCTTCGCCGCGGCGGCGGGCGCCGACCTAGCCGACCTCGAGTTCTGCCAGTTCCACCCGACCGCGCTGGCCCTCCCCGGCACCCGCTTCGACGGCCTGCTGGTCACCGAGGCGGTGCGCGGTGAGGGCGCCGTCCTGCTCGACGCCTCCGGTCGCCGCTTCACCGACGAGCTGGCGCCGCGAGACACCGTCAGCGCGGCGATCTTCGACCGGATGGAGGAGGAGGGCATCGACAACGTGCGGCTCGACCTGCGCAAGGTCGACGCCGACCGCTTCCGCAGTGTGTTCGAGTCGCTCGGGGAGGCGGGACTCGACCCCCACGTCGAGCCGGTCCCCGTCGCCCCCGCCGCCCATTACACGATGGGCGGGATCGCGGTCGACCTCGACGGCCGCTCCTCGCTGCCGAACCTGTACGCCGTCGGCGAGTGCTCCTGCACGGGATTGCACGGCGCCAACCGACTCGCCTCCAACTCGCTCAGCGAGTGCTTCGTCTTCGGCAGCCGCACCGCCCGCGCGACCCTGAGGGAGAGCGGCGCGGCCCGCCGCGCGGCGCCGGGCAAGTGGCGCTTCGAGCCGCCGACCGAAGCGACCCGCGAGGCCGTCTGGCGCCTCGCCGGGCCGATGCGGCGCCCCGAGCAGCTGAGCGAGCTGCGCGACGACCCCTACCCGCTGGCCGCGGCGATCGCCACCGCCGCCCTGGAGCGCCGCGAGTCGCGCGGCGGCCACCTGCGCGCCGACCACCCCGGCATCGACCCCGATCTCGACGGCGTCCACATCGTCCTCGGCCCGGACGGCGGAACCCGGCGCGAGGAGTGGCGCTGACCGCCGTGCGTTCACACCTTTGCTCCGTATGCGGGCGTAACTGCGAACGCACCCGGTAGCTTCGGCCCATGCTGCTCGGCGTCGACGTGGGTGGGACCTTCACCGACGCCGTCCTCTTCGACGGCGAGACGGTGCACGCGGCGAAGCTGCCGACCACCCCCGAGGACCAGTCGGTGGCGGTGATCGGCGCCGTGGAGGAGGTGCTGCGGCGGGCCGGCGCCGGGCCGGGTGAGGTCGAGTCATTCGCCCACGGGATGACGGTCGGGACCAACGCGCTGCTCGAGGAGCGCGGCGCCCGCACCGCGCTGATCGCCACCCGCGGCTTCGCCGACCTGCTCGAGATCGGCCGCCAGGACCGCCCCGAGCTGTACCGGCTCTGCGCGCCGAAGCCGGCGCCGCTGGTGGCCCCGGAGCTGCGCTTCGAGGCAGTCGAGCGGGTCGGGCACGAGGGCGTGGTCGAGCCGCTCGGGCCCGGCGAGCCGCAGCGGCTCGCCGTCGCGGCGCGCGAGAGCGGCGCCGAGTCGGTGGCGATCTGCCTGCTCTTCTCCTACCTCGACCCCTCCCACGAGCGAGCGATCGCCGAGCGCCTGCGCCGCGAGCTGCCCGGCGTCCACGTCTCCGCCTCGCACGAGGTCCTGCCCCGCTTCCGCGAGTACGAGCGCTGCTCGACGACGACGATCGACGCCTACCTCTCCCCCCTGCTCGACCGCTACCTGGAGCGCCTCGGCCGGGCGGCCGAGGCGGCGGGGCTGCCGCGCCCGGTCGTCATGCAGTCCTCGGGCGGCGTCGCCAGCGCGGCCGAGGCGGCGCGGGCGGGCGCTTGGAGCGTCCTCTCCGGCCCGGCCGGCGGCGCGGTCGGGGCCTCGCTGCTGGCCCGCGCCTGCGGCGACGGCAACGCGCTGGGCATCGACATGGGCGGCACCTCGTGCGACGTCTGCGTGGTCGAGGGCGGCGAGGTGCGGCGGACCGACTCGCGCCGGATCGGCGGCCGCGTGATCCAGCTGCCGATGGTCGACGTGCACACGGTCGGGGCCGGCGGCGGCTCGATCGGCTGGCGCGACCCGGGTGGGGCGCTGCGGGTCGGCCCGCGCTCGGCGGGCGCCGAACCGGGGCCCGCCTGCTACGGGCGCGGCGGCAAGCAACCGACCGTCACCGACGCCAACCTGCTGCTCGGCCGGCTGGCCCCCGACTCGACCCTGGCCGGCGGCGTCGCGCTCGACCCCGAGGCGGCCCGCGCCGCCGTCGTCGCGCTCGCCGACTCGCTCGGCGTCGGCGAGCTGGAGGCCGCGGAGGGGATCCTGCGGGTCGCCAACCAGGAGATGGTGCGGGCGCTGCGCGTGGTCACGGTCGAGCGCGGCGTCGACCCGCGCCGCTTCGCGCTGCTGCCCTTCGGCGGCGCCGGCCCGATGCACGCCGCGGCGCTTGCCGCCGAGCTGGGCATCGACCGCATCCTCTGCCCGCGGGCGGGCGGCGTCCTCTCGGCGCTCGGCCTCTGCGCCTCCGACCGCCGCCGCGACACCGCCCGCACCGTGATGCTGAGCGGCGCCGACCTGACGGCGAAGCGGATCGCCGCCGAGGTCGACGAGCTGACCGCGCGGCTCGACGGCGAGCTGGCCGGCGCCGAACCGGAGGTCGTCTACGAGATGCGCTACGCGGGCCAGGCCTTCGAGCTACCGGTGCCGGGACCGACGCGGCCCGACCCGGGGGACCTGGAAGCGCGCTTCGAGCAGGCCCACGAGGAGCGCTACGGCCACCGCGATCCCGACGGCGAGGTCGTCCTCGTCCACATCCGCCTGGCGCTGGTCGCGCCGGGGCCGCGGCCGCGACCGGCGGCAGCGGAGGGACGGCTGGAGCAGCTGGCACGCGAGGTCCGCTTCGGCGGCAGCTGGGTCGAGACGCTGGTGATGCGCGGCGAGCCCGCCGCCGGGCTGCTCGCCGAGGGACCGATCGTCTTCGAGCTGCCCGAGGCGACCTTCGTCCTCCCGGCGGGCTGGAGCGCTGAGGTCGACGACACGGGCACGATCCGCGCGGAGGCCGGGAATTGAGCGCGCCTGGCGCTTTTCTGCCGGTATGCGGCACAAAGTCGCCAACGCAGGCAACGCGATGAGCCTCGACCCCGTAACGCTCCAGGTGATGATCGGCGGTCTGCGCGCCGCCTGCGACGAGATGGGCGCGGCGCTGATCCGCTCCGCCTACTCGGCCAACATCAAGGAGCGGCACGACTGCTCGACCGCCCTCTTCGACGCCCGCGGCGAGCTGGTCATGCAAGCCGAGCACATTCCCGTCCACCTCGGCTCGATGCCCGACGCAGTCGCCGCGGTGCTGGACGAGGAGCAGCGTCCCGGCGAGGCCTGGATTCTCAACGACCCCTACCGGGGCGGCACCCACCTCCCCGACGTGACGCTGATCTCACCCGTCTTCGCCGCCGACGCGCTGCTCGGCTTCGCCGCCTGCCGCGCCCATCACGCCGACATCGGCGGGCCGAGCCCGGCCGGGATGCCGGCCCGTTCGCGGACGCTCGACGAAGAGGGCGTCGTGATCCCGCCCACCCGCGCCACCGAGGTCGAGCTGGAGCGGCTGGCCGCCCGGATGCGCTCTCCCCACCAGCGCCTCGCCGACCTCCGCGCCCAGGCCGCCGCCAACCGGATCGGGGAGCGGCGCCTCGCCGAGCTGGCGGAGCGCCACGGGCTCGAACGGCTGCGCACCGGGATGGAGGAGATCCTCGCCTACGCCGAGCGCCGCACCCGGGCCGCCCTCGAGGCGCTGCCCGACGGAAGCTACGCCGCCGAGGACGTGCTCGAGGACGACGCCGACGGGGGGCCGCGCGATGTCGCCCTGCGGGTCGAGGCGACGATCCGCGGCGACCGCCTCGTCCTCGACTTCTCCGGCACCGACCCGCAGATCGACGGCAACCTCAACTGCCCCCTCTCGGTGACCAAGTCGGCGGCGTTCTTCGCGGTGCGAGTCCTCACCGACCCCGACGCGCCGCCCTCGGCCGGCGCCTACCGGCCGATCGAGGTGATCGCCGCCGAGGGCTGCCTGCTCAACGCCCGCTTCCCAGCGGCGGTGGCGGCCGGCAACGTCGAGACCTCGGGCCGCGTCGCCGACCTGGTGATCGCCGCCCTTGCCGGCGCCCGCCCCGTCCCCGCCCAGGGCCAGGGAACGATGAACAACCTGACGCTGGCCGGCGAGGACTTCACCTACTACGAGACGCTCGGCGGCGGCCAGGGCGCCTGCCCCGACGCGGACGGGCCGAGCGCGATCCACGTCGCGATGTCGAACACGCTCAACACGCCGGTCGAGGCGCTGGAGACCGAGTTCCCGCTGCGAGTCCGCAGGCTGGCGTTGCGGCGCGGCAGCGGCGGCACCGGGCGCCACCGGGGCGGCGACGGGATCGTCCGCGAGCTCGAAGCGCGGGCGCCGATGCGCTACACGCTGATCGGCGAGCGGCGGCGCCACCGCCCGCGCGGCCGCGACGGAGGCGGCGACGGCGAGACGGGCAGGGACCTGATCGACGGCGAGCCGCTGCCCGGCAAGACGGAGGGGAACCTGGCCCCCGGAGACGTCCTCAGAATCGAGACCCCGGGCGGCGGCGGCAGCGGCTGAGGAAGTCGCGATTTGGCGATTTGGCCGACCTCGTCTAAAATGCCTCGCCTCGGGCGGGGGCCCGCCTAGATGGGGTCCTGGGCGCCGAACCTGCCAGTCACAGATTCCCCAACCTCTCCAGGTGGAGCTTAGATGCCGATCGCATTAAAGGAATGGGCAGTAACGGTGCGCGCCCTCGCCGAGGGCGAGCAGCTCCTCACCCTGCGCAAGGGCGGAATTCGCGAGGAGAACAAGCACTTCGAGCTCGAGCACGAGCGCTTCTTCCTCTACCCGACCTTCGACCACCAGCGCAACAACCTGGTGCGCGAGTCCCACCATCCGGAGCTGGGCCGCGCCCTCGAGGAGGGCGTCTGGCCCGACGAGGAACCGCCGCCCAGCGCCCTGATCCGGGACGGCGGCATCCCGCAGCCCGAGCGGGTGCGGCTGCGCTGCTGGGCCGAGGTGACCGACCACCTGACGATCACCAACCCGCGCGTCGTCGACGAACTCTCTCCCTTCTACGTGTGGACGCCCGACTACGCCGAGAAGCGCCTCAAGTGGAAGCGACGCCACCCCCTGCACATCCTGCTGCTGCGGGTCCACCGCATCCCCCGCCCGGTCACCGTCCGCGTCCGCGAGGAGTACCACGGCTGCCGCTCCTGGGTCGAGATCGACCGCGACCTGCCCTTCGAGGGCACGCCGGTGATGGCCGACGAGGAGTTCGACCGCGCCCGCCAGGAGATCCACGGCGTCTGCTCGGCAACCGAGCCCGTTCTGGTCTAAGGCTGTCTGACCGGCGCATATCGGCGTCCTCGCTCGGCTCGCGTGCAGAGCACGCCACGCTCCAGCGACCGTAGGGAGCGGTGCGAGCGCGCAGCGCGAGTTCCTTGATCTGCTTGGTCAGACAGCCTTAGAAAGTAGTCTCGGACCATGCCCTGGGTGGAGACGCAATCGCTGAGCTTCACCGCGCGTCACGACAGCGGCGACGCGGCCTTCGCGGAGCGAATCCTGGACCGGATGGAGGAGCTGCGGCTGCGACTCGAGGACCGCTTCGAGGCCGTGCCCGGCGACGTCACCGTGGTCGTTCACACCAATCCCGCCCTGCTGTCGATGGCCCACCCGTTCCTGCCCGCCGCCCGCTGGTCGGCAGCGGCGTCCGGCCGGCGCTACCTGGCCGGCTGGGCGATGGCGACCGAGCTGCACGTCCTCAACGATCCCCACATGGAGCGCCGCGCCGCCGGCGAGGACTCGCGCGAGGCGCTGCGCGGCACGGCCGAGCGCCTCTACGCACAGCTGGTGATCGCCACCAACAATCCCGACCTCCCTCCCTCCTGGACGCCGCGCCGTTTCGCCCGCTACCTCGCCTGGGCGTGGCTGATCGAGGGCGCCGCCCAGTACTTCGCCCGCCAGGTCGGCCTCTACCGCGCCGCGGTGATCCGCCGCCTGCGCGAGAGCGCCCGGCCCTCCTTCCCCCCGTCGCGCCGCGACGCGGTGATCCTCGGCGGCACGATCTTCGACCTGCTGGAGACCGAGCGGGGCCCCGAAGCCTGCGAGCGCCTCGCCCTGAAGCTCCTCCCCGGCGGGGCGACGCCCACCCTGGAAGCCGCCTTCGAAGCACGGGCCGGCGAAGTCGAGGACGCCTGGCGCAGCTACCTGAGGGCGGTGGCGCGCCCGGGCGTCGAATAGCCGACCGCCTCGAGGGCGAGCCTGCTCGCCTCCAGGGCGCTCGCGACGGAGACCTCGGAGAGCAATCCCGGCGCGGCCACCATGTCTCCGGCGAGGAAGATGCCGCCTCCCCGATCGATCGCGGGGCGGTCACGCCAGCTGGTGCCCGGCGGGTCCAGGGGCCCGGTGCGACCCTCCATCGCCTGGCGACGCCGCCAGGTCTCGCGCTCGCGCCAATCGGGCAGCGACTGGTCGAGCAGTCGCTCGAGACGCAGCCCCGCCTGCTCGGTGCCCTCCCCCGGGCGAATCGGCATCTGCGCCTGCACGAGCTCCTCACCGCGGGGGGCCAGGGAGGGATCCGGAGCGCTGAAGCGCTCGACCCACCCCGCCTCGTCGAGGTCGGAGACGACGAAGGGATCGCCGCGCCGCCGGGTCAGGCCGAGGTCGATGCACACGGTGCGTCCACTCGGCCAGTCGAGCGAATGGTCGTCGAGCAGGGCACGCGCCTGGCCCAGCTCGGTCGCCAGGATCGTCGGCGCCTCCGGCAGAGAATCGACCCGCCGGCCCGTCTCGATCTCGACGCCGAGCTGACGCGCGCGGCTCTCCAGCGAATCGACCAGCGAGGACCAGCCCCCGATCAGGTAGCGCGCGGTGGGCGGCGGGCTGAGCAGCACGCGCACGGTGTGGCTCCAGACGAAGGCGGCCGAGAGCTCCCCGGGGTCGTGGTGGAAGGTGTAGACGCCCGCTGCCGCCGAGAGCATCTCCGCGGTGCGCGAGTCGGTGTGGCTCGCGGCCCAGCTGCGAAAGTCGCCGTCGATCGGCGCCTGGCGACCGCGCAGCCGCAGGACGGACGGGATCGTGCCCAGCGGAGGCGTACGACGCGCGACCCCCTGCCAGCGGAAGCGGACGCCGGCCAGCGGCAGGCCCGCATAGGGCGGCAGCAGATCCCGCTCTTGCAGCCATCCCCAGAACGGGCCGTCCTTGTAGAGGACGTGCGGCCCGAGATTGGCCTTGTAGGGGCCGCCGGTGCTGCGGGCGCGCCCACCGAGCGAATCGTGCGCCTCGACCAGGCTCACCCTTGCCCCACCCTCGGCGCAGGCGATCGAGGCGGTCAGCCCGGCCAACCCGCCTCCGATCACCGCGATCCGATCCATGGCCCCCACCTTACGGGAATACTGGCTCGATATACAGTTCCAGTAATGGTAAGTTCTAGAAGGCCAGTTGGCTCGTCGAGCCTGCTGGTGGAGATCGATCGCGGCGCCGAGCTGCCGCTCCACGAACAGATCGAGGACTCGATCCGCGCGGGCGTCCGCGCCGGCCGGCTGGCCGCCGGGACGCGGCTTTCCTCCTCACGGGCCTTGGCGGCCGAGCTGGGAGTCTCGCGCGGCGTCGTCACCGAGGCCTACGGGCAGCTGAGCGCGGAGGGCTACGTCGTCACCAGGCAGGGCGCCCCGGTCCGGGTGGCAAGGGTGGTCGGCAGTCCGCAACCCCGCGCAGAAGCGCGCTCTCTCCTGCCCAGCTTCCGCTACGACTTCGATCCCGGCCTCCCCGATCTGAGCGGCTTCCCTCGCGACCGCTGGCTGCGCTCGCTGCGGGCGGCCTGGCGCCAGACGCCCCTCGATGCCGTCGGCTACCCGGACCCGCGTGGTGCGCCGGAGTTGCGCGAGTCGCTCGCCGACTACCTCGGTCGAGTCCGCGGCGCTGCGGCCGACCCCGAGCGGACGCTGATCTGCACTGGCTTCGCACAGGGCTTCTCGATGATCTGCCGCTGGCTGAAGGACCACGGCGTCGACCGCGTTGCCCTCGAGGATCCGGGCTGGCACCCTCACCGGCTTGCGGTCGAGCAGGCCGGCCTCGAGGTCGTGCCGGTGCCGGTCGATGTCGACGGCATCCGCGTCGATGCGCTCGACTCGACCGGCGCCACGGCGGTCGTCGTCACCCCGGCGCACCAGTTCCCGACCGGATGCGTGCTGAACGCAGCCCGGCGGGCCGCCCTGATCGAGTGGGCAGAGGAGGGCGAGCGGTTGATCGTCGAGGACGACTTCGACGCCGAGTTCCGCTACGACCGGGCAGGTGTCGGCGCGCTGCAGGGCCTGGCCCCCGAGCGAGTCGCCTACATCGGCTCCGCCAGCAAGCGCCTCGTGCCGGGCATGCGGCTCGGGTGGATGCTGATGCCATCCTGGCTGACCTGGCCGCTGATCTCGACCAAGGCGGTCGAGGACGGCGGCTCGGAGGTGACCGGCCAGCTGGCGCTGCACGACTTCATCGTCCGCGGCGAGCTCGACCGCCACATCCGGCGCATGCGCCTGCTCTATCAGAGGCGGCGCGAGGCGCTGCTGGAGGCGCTCGCCAGATGGCTTCCGGAGGGCCGGGCGAGCAACGGCGCCGCCGGCCTCTTCGAGACGGTCGAGCTGCGTCGCGACGTCGACGAGGCGGCTCTGATCGCCACCGCGGCGGCACACGGGGTCGGCCTCCAGGGCCTTGCCCTGCATCGCTTCAGCGCCGGCGGGCCGCCCGGACTGGTGATCGGCTTCGGCAGCCTCTCCGAGCCGGCGATCGAGCAGGGCGTCCGCTTGATCGGGCAGGCGCTGGCTGCCGCGACGTAGGCGTTCGACGCCCGGCACGATACGGTCGGCCCATGCAGGTAGCGATCCTCATATTCGAGAAGCTCACCGCGCTCGACGCGATGGGCCCTACGAGGTGCTGCGCTCGGCACCCGGCTGGGAGGTCCGCTTCGTCGGGCCTCGCAAGGGGACGGTGCGGACCGACAGCGGCGCGCTCGGACTGAACGCCGACTACTCGCTGGAGGAGGTCGTCGAGCCGGACATCGTCCTGGTGCCCGGCGGCAAGGGCAGCCGGCCGCTGATGGCCGACGAGGCGGTGCTCTCATGGCTGCGCAAGGTCAACGCGCAGACCAAGTGGACGACGTCGGTCTGCATCGGCTCGCTGGTGCTCGCGGCGACCGGACTGCTGGACGGCAGGCGGGCCACCTGCCAACTGGCTCTTCCTCGAGCAGCTCCGCGAGCTGGGAGCCGACGCGGTCGGCGGCCGCTTCGTCGAGGACGGCAAGCTGATCACCGCGGCGGGCGTCTCCGCCGGAATCGACATGGCCCTGCACCTGGTCGGCCGCGAAGCCGGCCCCGAGGTCGCCCAGGCCGTCCAGCTCGGGATCGAGTACGACCCCCAGCCCCCCTTCGACGCCGGCTCGCCCGCCAAGGCCCCGGCCCCGATAGTCAAGGCGGTCTCAGGCTCGACCGACGAGCGGCAGGGCAGCTAAGACGCCCCCGGCGTTCCCTCCAGCACCGCGCGGGCCCGCGCGGCGATCTCCTCGGCCACCAGGATCTGGCGGGGGCCGGCGGCGAGGAAGTCCGGCACGTCGAAGCCGGCGGCGCGCTTCAGCATGCTGGGGATGCCGTGCTCGGAGAGCAGCCCCTGGATCATCTCCGCCTCCGCCTGGTTCTGGGCGTAGGCGACCTTGACCAGCTTGCCGCTACCCGACGACGAGCTCGGCATCGGAGATCTCTCCGTCACGGATCCAAAAGCCCATGATCTCGGGCGCTTCGGCGTCGGCCAGCGACGCGATCAGGTAGACGGCGTCGGGCCAGCCGGCCAGGTTGACGTCGGTCTGCGAGGGATAGGCGGCGCTCTTGGTGTGCGAGTGGTAGATCCCGACCAGATCCTCCCCCGCCTCCTCGATCGTCTTCATCAGCCGGAACTGCTCGGAGGCGTCGATCGAGTAGCGCAGCGGGCTCGCCTCGGCGTTCGCCGCCCGGTAGACCGTCCGCGCCTCTCCGTCGAGCCCCCCCACCATCCCGCAGCACTCGTTGGGGAAGTCCTCGCGGGCGTGGGCGACGATCTCGTCGACGAGGCGCTGGGGGATGCGCATCGCGCTCACGGGCCGGTCGGCGCGCCCGCCTTGCGCGCGATCACGATCTCGGTCGGGAAGCCGAGCTGGGCGGAGTACTCGCGCTCGACGCCGATGAAGCCCAGCTCCGCCAGGACCGGCGCCGCGAGGACGCCGCGGCAGTTGGCGGTCAGCACGATGCCGCGAGCGTAGAGCGCGTCCCAGACCCGGTGCAGGCGACGCTCGCCCAGCGTCATGTTCGACATCACCAGGCGACCGCCGGGGCGCAGCAGCCGCCTGAACTCGGCCAGCACCCGGGGGATCTCCGCGCGCGGCAGCAGGTCGACCATGTAGCTGTTGACGATCAGGTCGAAGCTCGCATCGGCGAACGGCAGCTCGCGCGCGTCGGCACACAGCACCTCGACCTCGGTCAGCCCCCGACCGGCGAGGCGGCGGCGCGTCTTCGCCAGCATGCCCTCGGCGACCTCCACGCCGACCGTGCGCCCGCGCGGGTTGCGGCGCGCCAGCTCGACCAGCTGGACTCCGGTGCCGGTGGCCACCTCGAGCACGTCCTCGGCCGGCCCGGGCGCGGCCAGCTCGAGCACCCGGCGGCGCGCCCGCGACTCGGTGAGCCGCGCCCAGATCTCATAGACCGGCGCCAGGCGGTCGTAGGTCGAGGGGACGTCGTCAGGGGAGCGCTTGACCTCGAGGATCTCCTCGCGCCAGCCCCTGTCGCCCGCCTCGGCGACCTGATCTGCCGGGCCTACCACCAAACGGTGGAGTCGAGGTTCTCGATGTCGTCGATCGGCTTCGTGTAGACGCCGGAGGAGAGGTACTTCCAGCCGTCGTCGGGAACCAGGAAGACGACGTTGCCGCCGTCGAGCTCCTCGCCGATGCGGACCGCGATGCGGGCGATCGCGCCGGAGGAGACGCCGGCGAAGACGCCCTCCTCGTCGAGCAGCTTGCGCGTCCAGACGATCGCGTCGCGGTTGGAGACCATGATTTTGCGATCGATCAGCGAGAGGTCGATGATCGGCGGGATGAAGCCGTCCTCCAGCGAGCGCAGGCCGTGAACCATCTCGCCCTGCATCGGCTCGGCAGCGACGATCAGCGTCTCGGGGTCGTGCTCCTTGAGGCGCCGCCCGTTGCCCATCAGGGTGCCGCCCGTGCCGAGGCCGCCGACGAACGCCGCCACCTCGTCCAGCTCCTCGAGGATCTCCACCGCGGTGCCCTCGTAGTGGGCGCGTGGGTTGGCCTCGTTGCCATACTGGTAGGCCATGTAGTAGCGCGAGTCCTCGGCCATCTCCAGCGCCACCTCGACCGCGCCGTTTGAGCCCTTGGCGCCCTCGGTGTAGACGATCTCCGCCCCGTACATCTCAAGCAGCTGGGTGCGCTCCTTGGTCACGTTGTCGGGCATCACGACTTTCAGCGGGTAGCCCTTGCGGCGGCAGATCATCGCCAGCGAGATGCCGGTGTTGCCGGAGGTCGGCTCGAGGATCGTCTGCCCGGGCTCGATCAGCCCCTCGGCCTCGGCCGCCTCGATCATCGACTTGGCGACCCGGTCCTTGACCGACCCGGTCGGGTTGCGGCCCTCGAGCTTCGCGTAGATCCGCACGTCGGGCTTGGGGGCGAAGCGCGGCAACTCGACCAGCGGCGTGTTGCCGATCGACTCGACTATGTCGCCGAAGCGTCCCCCGCAGGGTCGGTTGAGTAGGTCCTCCTGCATTACTTCAGAAAGTATAGCCATGGAGCGCCAACAACGGCCTGGGGCGCGTTATTGGTGATATCCCAGAAAAAGGCGCCCCGCCGGCTCAACCGCCGGCCATGGCGGGCATGATGATGACGGTATCGCCCGCGGCGACGGCGGTGTCGAGTCCGTCGAGGACGCGCACGTCCTCGTCGTTGAGGTAGACGTTGACGTAGCGATTGAGGTCGCCGTCCGCGCCGAACAGCTGCGACTCGGTGTCGGGGTGCGCGGCGGTCAGCGCCCGCAGCACCTCGCCGACGCTGGCGCCCGCCGCCTCGACCTCCGGCTGCCCCCCGGTCTGGGCACGAAGGACGGGTGGAATTCGAACCGTTGCCATTAGAAAACGATCCTATTGAAGGCCGTGAAAACCAAGCAGGTTGGGGGATGCAGGGAGGCCGGTGAGGGGAGCGCACAATTAGTGCGTGACCCGATCCGGCCGACCGAAGACCCCGAGATGCGCCGGTTTGCAGCGGGGTCACGTCGGTAGAAGTGGTGTAACTGGCCCGCAGT
>Ga0210144_1000277_pt1 | contig 29523 bp, 23 predicted proteins | sample Muzzi_PWA_D2_FD_185532 | JGI IMG/M metagenome (GOLD analysis project Ga0210144, IMG submission 185532) | Wetland microbial communities from San Francisco Bay, California, USA, that impact long-term carbon sequestration - Muzzi_PWA_D2 (SPAdes) | ecosystem: Environmental > Aquatic > Marine >...
GCCATTTCAGTGCGTGCGGTGCGGTAGTCGGTCAGTGCCTGGATCTCGGCGAGCCGGGCGGCGGCCAGGTCGTTCTGGCGTGTGAGGACGAGGAAGTTGGTCGACAGCCCGACGTCGAAGCGGTCCTGCTCGGCGGAGAGCTGGACCTCGGCCGCTTTGCGGGCGGCGCGGGCCGCCTCGATGCGGGCTCCGGCGGTTTCGGTGGCTGCGGCGGCGTCCAGGACCTCGGCGCGAATCGCCTTGCGCAGGCGGGAGACGTCCGCCTCGGCCTGGACCTGGGCGCTCCGTGCGACCTCCGCATCGGCGCGCGCCGCCCGGTTGCCGATCGGCACCTGGAGCTGCAGCGCCACGCGGGCGTCGTCGAAGTCGCCGTTGGCCAGCTGGCTGGTGGCGTCGCTCAGATCGCCTTCGAGGCCCGCCGGCACGTCGCCGGAGAGGCCCGGGATGTCGGAGCCGGCCGGGTTGCGCGAGCCAGCCAGGCCGAAGCGGTCGTAGGAGACCACCAGGTCGAGGGCGGGCCGGATCCGGTCCTTGGCGAACACGGTCTCGACGCGCCGGCGCTCGACGGTGGCCTGGGCCGCGTCGAGCTCCGGCCGGGAGGCGAGCGCCCGGTCCATCGCCGCGGCGACGTCGACGGGTTGGATATCGGTGGCGATCTTCTCGACCGGCTCCAGCCGCTCGGCCCAGGCCGCCGTGTCGTCGCCGAGGATCAGGCTCTTGAGCGCCGTCTCGGCGCGGGAGGCGGCTTCGCGCGCGGCCAGCAGGTCGCCCCGGCGGCGCTCGAGCTCGGCCCGCGGCTGGGCGGCCTCGGTCTCGGGCGAGGCACCGCTCTCGATCCGGGTCTCGGTCTCGTCGAGCTGGCGCTGGGCCAGGGCGACGGTCTCCTCCTGGACGCCGACCGCCTGCCGGGCGGCGACCAGCTTCCAGTAGGCCTGCTCGACGGCGGCCGTGGTCTCGATCAGCTCACGGCGCAGCGACGCCGCGGCACGGTCCCGGTCGGTGGCGGTCACCCGCAGGGTGAGCCGAGCCGGGTCGATCGCCCGGTCGCGCAGCAGCGGCTGCCGGAGCTCGACGCCGAGCTGGGCCTGGTAGGCCGGCGACAGGAAGGCGAACGCGCCGTCGGTGGTGGCTCGCGAGGAGCCGGTGGTCACCGAGACGACGGCGCCGGTGGGCAGGAGCTGCTCCACCCCGGCGCTCTCCTCGGTCGTCCGATCGGTCGGCGCCGGCTCGCCCGCGGGTGCTCCGGAGAAGGCGGAGTTGACCGGGGCGGTCACCGAGCGCCAGCCGGCGCCGACGGTGAGCAGTGGATCGTAGGCCCCGTGGGCGCCCTCGGCGGCGGCCGTCGCGGCGTCCAGCGCCGCGCGCTCGATGCGGATGCCGTCGTTCTTCTCGAGCGCCCCGGCGATCGCGTCCTCGAGGGTCAACGGCCGGCCGGTCTCCCGGGTCTCGGGGGAGGCGACGGCCGGCGGCCCGGACGGTCGTTCCGGGCTCGCGGCGGTGGCCGCGCAGGCCGGGCGGGCGGTGGGGGCCGCCGCGCTGGCGAGGAGGACGAGCGTGAGCGCGATCCGGCGCGCCCGGGCTCGTTGGATGGTGGTGAAGGTCACGAATGCTCTCCCTGAAGCTCGACTTTCTGGATGCACGGGTGGAGGGCCTCGACGAAGCGCTCTACCCGGCGCGGATCGATGGCGACCAGGGCTCGCCGCTCGCAGTCGTTGAGCTCCATCCCGTCGTCGAGGAGGGTCTGGAGCGTCTCGTGGGGGGATGCGGTGAACCGGCGGCGGAAGCCTTCGTCCGTCACCAGCCGTCCGATCACACGTTCTACGCAAGCCTGGCTCATCGGTTTCTTTCTGCTCTGTGGTCGAACCGGGTGCCGCACGATCGACACCTGCGGTCCTCTGGCCTATCCCAAGGACCGTGCCAGGGGGGTCGGGGAGGGGGGAAGTGGCTGGGGATGCTTGAGTTAGATGGTCAAGATGGAGGGGCGGGTGGCAGGGGGGAGGGTGTCTGAAAATCGACACCCTGTCGAAAAATCGACGATTCTCGCCGGAGCAGGCCGGGAGGGGGCGTCCCTTCCTCCCCTCCTAACCGATCCCGTACTTCTCGAGCCGCGTGTACAGCTGCGAGCGGGTCAGGCCGAGCAGCCTCGCGGCCTTGGCCTTGGACGGAGGGACTGCGGGGAGGGTTCCTCGCCTGCCCGGCGCCCGCGACAGGCCGCCCTTCCCTCCGAAGGGACCTCGCGGGCGCGGGCGCCGAGCACCCCGTGGAGTCCCTCCCTCCCGGACGCTCCACATCCGAAACGCTCGTCCCCCCGCCCTGGATCACGAGAAGTTGGGAGAAGACGGGTGGAGGCAGGCGTCCTTCTTTCCCCGTGAGGGGGGAGAAGGAACGAGGATGAGGGGGGCGATCTTGTGGATTGCGGTTGACGGCCTCCCCGTGGAGTCCCTCCCTCCCGGACGCTCCACCCGCGCATCGTTCGTCCCCCCACCCCGGATCACGAGATATTTGTAGGCGACTGGTGGGCGGTGATGCCTCTCTTCTCCAGTGGAGGGGGGAATCCGAGGGTGTTGGGGGATCTTGTGGATGGCGGCCGACGGCCAGGGAGGTGAGATCCGACAGTAGTGCGGGGGAGGTGGTATCGTCGAAGGGCTCAGTCCGCGATGTCGTCAGTCGATCGTATATTGATCTTGACAGGTCATCCGGTTGTCTGTATTGTCTCTCCGACAAGGAGATAGAGCGATGGCATCTCAGATGACAGACAAGACAGGCGGCTCCCTCATTGAGTTCTTGGAGAGGGCGGCAGAGAAGGGCTGGATCAACAAGAACACCGCCGCGGGCTATCGAGCCGCATGTCAGAGGATATTGGAAGTAGAGAGCGACTGGGAGGGGATGGACCTTTCCAGGATCGACGTGGAGAGTCTCATTCAGCGTTTCGTGAAGCTGAAAGGGGGGGAATACAGCCCGAGATCGCTTGAGACATACAGGTCCCGTTTCCAGAACGCGATTCAGACCTACCTAGAGTGGGCAGACGACCCTGCTGCATGGAGACCTCCCTCTTCGGCGCGCCGAAAAAGAACAGAGGGGGCGTCGTCGAGCCCGTCACAAAGCGAAGAGACGGGAAGGACTCATGGCAATGAGCAGCGCCTGCCGAAGCTCTCTTCAGGCGGTAGCATGATCACCTACCCTTTCCCACTTCGAGAGGACATCGACGCTCAACTCGTCTTACCGAGAGACCTCAAGGCTGAAGAGGCCAAGCGGCTTGTTGCATTCATCAACGCACTTTCGTTCGAGGAACCGGCCCGCTAGGAGCGGCGAGACAATGATGTCGCCATCCTTTGCGCTCCACCTTCAGCCCCTGGCCGCGGAGCAGTATCGGGATCTCGATACCGAAGTGCGCCGTCGGATTCGAGAGAAGCTACTCTGGCTAGCCGATCACGCCGAAGCAATCAGACATCTACCCCTGCGGAGAGACTTGGCCGGAATGTACAAGCGCCGAGTGGGGGACTATCGGATCCTGTACCAGGTGGTTTCTGCGGAGAGAGCCATCGTCGTCCACGCGATAGGCCATCGGAGAGAGATCTACCTCGGTAGTTGAGGCGGCAGATGTGCTGGGGGGCTCAGTCCGTGATCTCGGCGAGAGTGACGCCAAGATCTCCTGCCCGTACACGTTCCATCTGCTGGACAAGGCGCGCTCGCAGCTCGGGTCGAATCTCCAGGTCAGAGTCCGGATCACCCAGAATCTCTTCCAGCTTTTCGTCGAGCAACTCTCCGATGAGCTCTCGGAGATCGTCGACGTTCATTTCTGCGACTGTGGCGCTCATTGGTCTTCCTCCGCGCGGCCGGAGCCGTCCAGCGTCGGCTTGAGTATAGCAGTCGTGCTGTCCGGAACGTCTAAGGCTCGGGGGTTGAAGGCATATCGAGTCTGGCCGCCACCGTGCTCCAGCTCATCGCATCCCGTACTTCTCGAGCCGCGTGTAGAGCTGCGACCGGGTCAGGCCGAGCAGGCGGGCGGCTTTGGCCTTGTTGCCGCGGGTCTGGGTCAGGGCCTTCTGGACGAAGTCGCGCTCGACGTCGTCGAGGTCGACGCCGCCCGGGGGCAGGGGAGCGTCCGGATCGAGGTTGGGGTCGAGGGCGGCGCCGTTGCCGTTGCGCGCGCGGACCAGCTCCGGCCGGCCGATCACGGCCGGCAGGTGCTCGCGGGTGATCAGGCCGCCGTCGCACAGCAGGATCGCCCGCTCGACTGCGTTCCGAAGCTCGCGCACGTTGCCCGGCCAGGGGTAGGCGAGCAGCCACTCGCGGGCGTCGCGGGAGATGCCGGCCGCCGGCCGCGGCATGGTCGGGGCGAGCTCTTCGAGGAAACTCTCGGCGAGCGGCAGGATGTCCTCGCGGCGCTGGCGCAGGGCCGGCACGTGGATCTCGAAGACGTTCAGCCGGTAGTAGAGGTCCTCGCGGAACTGCCCGCGCGCCATGGCGGTGGCCAGGTCCCGGTTGGTCGCGGCGATCACCCGCACGTTCACCTGAATCGTCTTCATGCCGCCGAGCCGCTGGAGCTCCCGCTCCTGGAGCACCCGCAGGAGCTTCGCCTGGAGGAGCGGGCTCATCTCGGCGATCTCGTCGAGGAACAGCGTGCCGCCCGCTGCCTGCTCGATCCGCCCGATCTTGGTGGCCACGGCACCGGTGAAGGCACCCTTCTCATGACCGAAGAGCTCCGACTCCAGAAGCTGCTCGGGCAGGGCGGCGCAGTTGATCGCCACGAACGGCTTCTCCGCCCGCGGCGAGCCCTGGTGGATCAGCCGGCTGACCACCTCTTTGCCGGTGCCGGACTCGCCGGTGATGAGCGCCGTGGTCTCCGAGGCCGCCACCCGGCCGACCTGGAGCAGCACCTCCTTCCAGGAGCGCGAGACCCCGACGATCCGGCTCTTGCCGCGGGCTTCGAGCTCCCGGGTCAGGGTGGCGACGGTCGCTTCGAGCGCCCGGGCGCGCTCGCACGCCTCCGCCGCGACCCGTGCTTCCTCGGCCAGGCGGTGGTGCGAGAGCGCCAGCGCGATCCGGTCGGCGATCCGCCGGGCCACCTCCACGTCCTCCTCGGCGAAGCGCGCCGGCTCCCGGTGGAGGAAGACCAGCGAGCCGCGCACCTCGCCCCAACGCCGCACCGGCACGCGCAGCCAGGAGCGCATGCCGCTTTCGATCACCCGCCGGTTGCGTTCCGTATCCGGTGTCAGCTCGTTCGGAAGATCTCGCAGGATCTCGAACTCCCGGGAGCGGCTGGCGATCTCTTCCGGCGTCAGGCGGAATCGTTCGGAGGGGATCTGCGCCTTGTCCTTCCCCGCGGTGGCGACCAGGCGGAAGCTGGTGCGGTCCTCCAGCTCAGTGAGCACGAGCGCGTTGTGTGGCAGGACCGGCTGGACGGACTGAGAGATCCGTTCGAAGACCTCGCGCACGTCCAGGGCCTCGGCGAGGGTGCCGAAGAGCACCTCCAGCCGGTCCAGCCGCTCGCGCCGCCGCCGCTCCGCGTCCCAGATCCGCCAGTGGTCGACCGCCGAGCCGAGCAGGGCCGCGAACGGTCCGAGGATCTCCTGGTGCTCGTCGGTGAAGGCGGCGGGTTGGTAGGCGGAGAGCCAGACGCCGCCGCTGAACGCGTCGGCCGGCCGGAACGGCTCCCAGAGCGCCGAGCGGACGCCCCCTGCCAGGATGTCGCGGTCGCCGGGGAAATCCGCGTCGAGCTCTTCGAGGGCGTCGTCGATCCGCTCCATGGGCCCCGAGCGGGGCCGCATGCGCGGCGACCAGGAGGAGAGCGGCAGTGGGCCGGAGCAGACCGGCTCGTCCACCTCGCACGGCACCGTCGTCGCGTGGAGCACGGCCCGGTCGCCGTCGACGATCCGCACCACCCCCATGTTGTCGAACGGGATCACCGTCCGGATCGACGAGGCGACCCGGTCGAAGACCTCCTGGAGGTCCAGGGTCTCGGCGGCGGTCTCCGCGACCTCGGTCAGCGCGTCGACGATCGCTCGTTGGTCCATGGAGCCCAACATTTTACTGTGTCCGGCGGTGGCGCTGGAAATCGGGCCTTCCCGGTTCGGACCACGAGTTGCGCCTCGTGCGCGCGCCGCGGGCTGGGGGGGCGCTCAGCACTCGATGACGTTGATCGCGAGACCCCCGCGGGAGGTCTCCTTGTACTTGCTCTTCATGTCGGCGCCGGTCTCGCGCATGGTCTTGATCACCCGGTCGAGGGAGACCTTGTGGGAGCCGTCGCCGCGCAAGGCGATCCGGGCGGCGTTGATCGCCTTGACCGCGCCCATGGCGTTGCGCTCGATGCACGGGATCTGCACCAGGCCGCCGACCGGGTCGCAGGTCAGGCCCAGGTTGTGCTCCATGCCGATCTCGGCCGCGTTCTCGATCTGGGCGTTGGTGCCGCCGAGGACCTCGGTCAGGCCGGCGGCCGCCATCGAGCAGGCGACGCCGACCTCACCCTGGCAGCCGACCTCCGCACCGGAGATCGACGCGTTCTCCTTGAACAGGATGCCGATGGCGCCGGCGGTCAGCAGGAACCGGACCAGGTCGCCGGCGGAGGTGCCGGGGACGAAGCGGTGGGTGTAGAGCAGCACCGCCGGCACGATGCCGGCGGCGCCGTTGGTCGGCGCGGTGACCACCCGGCCGCCGGCGGCGTTCTCCTCGTTGACCGCGATGGCGAAGAGGTTCACCCAGTCGAGCAGTCCCAGGGGGTCGGCCGGCGACGGCGCGCCGCGACCGGATAACTCGAGATAGAGGCCCGGCGCGCGCCGGGGCACCCGGAAGCCGCCGGGGAGCGTTCCCTCCTGGTGGCAACCGCGCTCGATGCACGCCTCCATCGCGGCCGAGATGCGCCGGAGCCCGCCGCGCACCGCCTCCTCGCTCCGCCAGGCGCGCTCGTTGTCTAGCTGGAGCTGCCAGATCTTCTTGCCGGTGCGTTCCCCCATCTCGAGCAGGTCGGCGCCGGTGTGGTAGGGGTGCGGCAACGGCGTGTGGTCGGCCACCAGCTCGTCGGCTCCGGCGGTCCGCTCGTCGACCACGAAGCCGCCGCCGACCGAGTAGTAGACCCTCTGGTCGAGGAGCGCGCCGTCGCCGTCGAAGGCGGTGAAGCGCATGCCGTTCGGATGGAGTGGCAGGCTCTTTCGCCGGTGGAAGAGGAGGTCCTCGGCGACGTCGAAGGCCACCGTGTGCCGGCCCAGCAGGTGGAGGTCGTCGCCCTGCTCGATCGCCTCGACCCGGGGGCCGATGTTCGCCGGGTCGACGCCCTCCGGCGTCTCCCCCTCGAGCCCCAGGAGCACCGCCTTGTGGGTGCCGTGACCCCGGCCGGTGGCGCCGAGGGAGCCGAACAGCTCGGTCCGAACACAGGCTGTGCGCGCGAGCCGGTCCTCGCGCTCCAGGGTCTGGACGAAGCGCAGGGCGGCCCGCATCGGCCCCACCGTGTGCGAGCTGGATGGGCCGATCCCGATGGTGAACAGGTCGAAGACGCTCAGGCTCATGTCGGATCTTTCTCCCGGGGGTCGCGTCGGGTGACGGCGTGACGTTTCCCACTCCGGAGGCGAGCGACTCTATCGAAGGTGGTCGCCCTGCGGGACCGACTCGAGCGTGCGAGGATCACGCCAACCCGGATCACTCCAGGTACCCGAGGCCGCGGAGGGTCTGGAGGGCGTTCTCGTCGCCGGCCGCGTTCGCGCGTTCCGGCTCGGCCCGCTCCATCCACCGGGAGAGCAGGCGGCCGAGGCGGTGGGTCGGCCGGCGCTCTTCGGCCGAGCGGTCGCTCCGCTCGCCGGGGTCCTCGGCCAGGTCGAACAGCTCGATCTTCCCGGACCGGAGCGTCAAGATCAGCTTGTAGCGCTCGCCGGTCGCCGCGCGCGCCCCCGCCCATGCCGAGAGGACGGCGTCGTGCACCGGCCGGTCCTCCTCGATCGCCGGCCGCAGGCTCCGACCTTCGAGCCCGGGGTCCGCGGCGGGCAGGCCGAGGTAGTCGAGCAGCGTCGGCACCAGATCGAGATTGGCCACGCTGTGGGTGATCCGCCGCGGCGGCGGAGGGTCGAGCACCTGCGGCAACCGGATCAGGAGTGGCGTGTGGATCTGGTTGTCGTAGAGCGAGTAGCAGTGCTTGACGTGGCCGTGCTCGAGGAACGCCTCGCCGTGGTCGGCGAGCAGGACGACGATGGTGTTCTCCAGCAGGCCCCGGCTCCGTAGCGTGTCGACGAGCTCACCCAGGCGCGCGTCGAAGTAGGCGACCTCGTCGTCGTAGAGGTCGCGCAGGTGGGCAACGGCGGCGGGGTCGACGCTCCCCGGGTCGTGCTCCTCGTAGACCGCGCGCACCAGCTCGCTCGGGTCGCCCGCCGCGACGGCCTCGCTCGCCGGAAAGGTCGCTGAAGCGAACCGCCGCTGCCAGTCGCCCGGCGGCCGGTACGGGTCGTGGGGGTCCATGTAGTGGAGGTAGAGGAAGAAGGGCTGCGGCAGGGTCTCGAGCGTGCTCCGTGCCACGTCGTTGACGCACCGCGCCGCGCGCCACAAGCAGCTCTCGTCGAACCGGTCGAAGCCCCGGTCGAAGCCGCCGTGGGGGTTCTCGTCGCTCGGCGTCTTGCGGACGATCGGGCTTGCCGAGATGGCCGCGGTGGCGTAGCCCGCCGCGCGCAGACGCTCGGGCAGGGACGTCAGGCCCTCCGGGATGCCGAGGAAGGTCTTGTCCGGGCGGTCGAAGAACGCCGTCGGCATGACGCCGGTGAGGATCGAGTTGACCGACGGGAAGGTGCACGAAGCCTGGGAGCGGGCCTGCTCGAACAGGAAGCTTTGGCGCGCGAGCGCGTCGAAGTGGGGCGAGGTGTCCCGCGCGGCACCGTAGGCCCCCAGGGCGTCCGCCCGCAGGGTGTCGACCAGGAGGACCAGCACGTTCGGCCGGGCCTTCGGCGGCGTGGGGGCCGCGCAGGCGAGCAGAGCCAGCAGCCCGGCCGCGAGGAGGCCCGCCGCCCACCGGGCGCGGGGGGGAGGGTTCGTGCTCGCCATGGGCCGGGGACATTCCATCGCGGGGTGTGGACGGGCTCGCCTAGATGCGCGCCTGCACGGTGTAGAGCTTGTGGTAGCGGCCCTCCTGGGTCATCAGCTCGTCGTGGCGCCCGCGCTCGACGATGCGGCCGCCCTCGATCACCAGGATCAGGTCCGCCCGGCGGATGGTCGAGAGCCGGTGGGCGATGACGAAGGTGGTGCGGCCGCGGAGCAGCTCCTGGAGGCTCTCCTGGATGAACGCCTCGCTCTCCGTGTCCAGGCTCGAGGTCGCCTCGTCGAGCACCAGAATACGCGGCGCGGCGAGGATCGCGCGGGCGATGGTCACCCGCTGGCGCTGGCCGCCGGAGAGCTTGACCCCGCGCTCGCCGATCACGGTCCCCAGCCCGTCCGGGAAGCGGTCGGCGAACTCGAGCACGTGGGCGCGGCGGGCGGCGTCCTGGACCTCCTCGTCGCTGGCGTCGGCGCGGGCGAAGAGCAGGTTCTCGCGGATCGTGCCGTCGAACAGGAAGTCGTCCTGGAGCACCAGCCCGAGCTGGCTGCGGTAGGTCGCCAGCTCGACCTCCGCCAGGTCGATGCCGTCGACCAGCACGCGCCCTTCGTCCGGGGTCAGGAACGAGGCGGCGAGGGCGGCCAGGGTCGACTTGCCGGAGCCGGAGCTACCGACCAGCGCGACCACGGTTCCCGCCGGCACCTCGAACTCGATGTCGTGGAGCACCGTCTTGCCTGGGTCGTAGGAGAACCAGACGTGGTCGAACCGGACCCGCCCGTCGACCGGCGGCATGGCCACCGTGCGCCGCGGGTCGTCGTCCTCGCCCGGCTGGGCGAGGAGCTCCGCGGTGCGGTCGAGGCCGGCGAACGCTTCGGTCATCTGGGTGCCGATGTTCGCCATCTGGAGGATCGGCGCGACCAGGAAGCCGAGGAACAGGGTGAACGAGAAGAGGTCGCCCACGGTCAGCTGGTCCATGAGGATCAGGTGTCCGCCGTAGCCCATGATGAGCACCCCGGCCAGCCCCATGAAGAAGGTGCCGAGGCTGGTCACCGCCGCCGAGGTGGTCAGGGTCTTGCGGACGTTCTCGAACAGGCGGAGCACGCCGGCCTCGAAGATGTCTCCCTCCTGGTCGACGGCGTGGAAACCCTTGATCACCCGGATGCCGCCGAGCGCTTCGGTGAGCCGGCCGGTGACCTCTGCACGGATCGCCCCGCGTTCCCGGAACGCGGGGCGGAGCGTCTGGAAGGCGCGGGTCGAGACGACGCCGAAGAGTGCCAGCGGCACGATGGTCAGCGCCGTCATGATGGCGTTGATGTGGATCAGGAAGCCGAGCGCCACCACCGCGGTCAAGGTGCCGCCGACGAGCTGCACCAGGCCGGTGCCGACCAGGTTCCGGACCCCCTCGACATCGTTCATGATGCGCGAGACCAGCTCGCCGGACTTGGTGTTGTCGAAGGTGCGCACCGGCAGGCGCAGCACGTGCCGCTGGACCTGGCCACGGAGCTGGGCGATCAGGTGCTGCGCCTCGACGCTGAGCAGCCGGGTGAGCGAGAACGAGGTCGCCGCCTGAAACGCCACCGCTACCCCCACGCCCCCCAGCAGGGGCCAGAGCAGGGAGGTCTTACCCCCTTGGAGCACATCGTCGATCACGTACTTGGTGGATGCCGGCAGGACCATGCCGGCGAGGCGGTTGACCAGGATCAAGACGAGCCCCAGGAACACCAGCTTGCGCCGCGGCCAGATGATCTCGTGGAAGGCGCGGCGCAGGCTGGTGACGGTCGGTTTCGTTCGGTCGGCCATGGGAGGCGATAGCGTACACCGCCACCGCCGTGGCGGCCACGGTACGTTTCGGCACTTGCGCCCTGCTTGCCAGAGCGTCGGAGGACCGTTACAGTCCGAAGAGAGCCTCGATCCCCCCTCTGTCCACGCCTTCCGGGGCGGGTCACCCAGATCGCACCAGGGGCAAGGAGCCCCGAGGAACGCCTTGCGCAGACCATCGAAAGCTGTCCGCTTCGTCACCGTAGCGAGCCTGCTCGCTGCCGCGCTGATCGCCCGCCCGGCCGGGGCGGAGGCGGCCGGATCCACCGACCCGGGCTGGCAGGAGCTGGATCGCCACCCCGGGAACGGCGAGCAGTGCCTGGTGTGCAGCTTGCCGATCGAGGGCGAGACCGCGGTGGCGATCCGCTACAAGGGCCGGGTGTTCTTCGTCAAAGAGTCGATGTTGGACGACTTCCGGGCGGACCCGGACGCCTACTTCCACAAGATGCAGGCCCGCTCGGGTCTGTTCGACGAGGCGGCGATGGAAGGCCGGCCGATGCGCCGCGGTTGGCTCTTCGCCGGTCTCTACGTCGCCGCCGGTCTGGTCTTCGGCGCGCTCTGCGCCAGCATGGCGCTCGCGCGCTCGCGCCGCGTCCTGCCCTGGTTCTTCGCCGGCCTGGCGGCCAACGTGTTGGCGCTCGCGGTGCTCCTGCTCCGGGGCCAGCCGGCGGGCGCCCAGGCGGCCCCGGGCGGATTCGGCAAGGTGCCGACGACCCGGTCGCCCCGCCGGTGCCCCCACTGCGGCGCATCCAATCACCCGGCCGCTGCCACCTGCTCCGCCTGCGGCGGCGCGCTCGAGCCGGTGGTCCAGGCCGAGACCGGCCTCCTTGGGGCGAGAGAATCGACGGAAGGATCGGCGGGATGATCGACCTGCGCGCCAAGCTGGAGACGCTCCTCGGGAGCGGTAGCACGGAGAGCCGCCGCCCGGTCCTGGACAAGCACAACCAGTCGAACGTCAAGGGCCTCTATGTCGTCGGCGACCTGGCGGGGGCGCCGGTGATCAAGCTCGCCATGGCCCAGGCGGCCGAGGTGGTCGAGTACCTGGCCGGCCGGCCGGAGCGGGCCGGAGCTGGCGGGGGAGGCCGCGGCGGGGACGATCCACTCGATCTGATCATCGTGGGTGCCGGGGCGGCCGGCCTGAACGCGGCCCTCGCCGCCCAGGAGGCGGGCTTCTCCTTCGTCGTGCTGGAGAAGGAGCGCATCGCCAGCACGATCGACGACTTTCCCGAGGGCAAGTGGGTCTACGCCGAGCCGGACGACCTGCCGCCCAAGGGCAAGCTCTGGCTCGACGGGGCGCGCAAGGAGGACCTGGTGGCGCGCTGGCACCAGATCGTCGAGGACAACCGGCTCGACGTCCGGACCCAGGAGCCGCTCGAGGGCCTGGAGAAGCGGGACGGAATCTTCCACGCACGGACGCCCAAGGGCACCTACCGGGCGCGCCGGGTGATCCTCGCCAGCGGCCAGCGCGGCAATCCGCGCAAGCTCGGCGTGCCGGGCGAGGAGCTGGAGCAGGTCTACCATCGCCTCTACTCGCCGACCCGCTACCGGGACGAGGAGATCCTGGTGGTCGGCGGCGGCAACAGCGCCATCGAGGCGGCCCTGACCCTGGCCGAGCGCAACCGGGTGGTCCTCTCCTACCGCCGGGAGGCCTTCAGCCGGATCTTCAAGGACAACCGGCGGTTGCTGGATCAGGCTGTCGCCGATGGCCGGATCGAGGTCGTCTACCGCTCCCAGGTCCGCGCGTTCAGGCCCGGCGAGGCGGTGCTCGAGGTCGAGCGGGACGGCCGGCGGGAGGAGCGCACGGTCCGCGCCGATCACGCCTTCGTTCTGATCGGCGCGGAGCTGCCGGTCGGCTTCCTCCGGAGCCTCGGCATCCGGCTGGAGAACGACTGGCGCCAGGGCAGCGTGCTCCGGGCCCTGGCGCTCGGTGCCGCGGCCCTGGTCGGCCTCTGGTTCCTGGGCCCGGCGGTGGGCGGGCCGGCACCGCTGGACGGCGCGCTCGGCGCCGCTGGGACGATCCTCGGCGGCGTCCTGGCCTGCGCGGCGCCTCTCCTGCTCGTCTGGCTCGGCACCCGCGGCGACCGGTGGTCCTGGCTCGCCCTGTCGTTCGTCGTCTGGTACACGGTCTACGGCATCAAGGTGGGCAAGGGCACCGAGCTCTGGCCGTTCCGCGGCTGGGGCTACAAGTCGCTGTCGTTCGGCGGCCGCTCGTGGGCCTTCTGGTACACCGTGCTCTACACCACCCTGATGACCGTCTTCGGCCTCCAGGCGCTCAAGCGGTGGGGGATCGACCGCCGCGACCGGTTCCAGATCTGGCGCTACACGAGCCTGTTGACGTTCCAGTGGGTGTTCTTCTTCATCGTGCCGGAGTTCCTGTTCCAGTGGGCGGTCAAGTACCGGTGGGTGGGTGAGTCGCTGGCGTCGAACCCGCAGTTCGCCGACCAGGCGTGGCGCGCCTACGGCATCGTCTATGCCTGGCCGCTGTTCTTCTACACCTGGTTCTACGACCCCCACCAGATCTGGGTGATCTGGGGGATCGTCCTCACCTTCGGCCTGATCCCACTCCTGGTGCTCTTCCACGGCAAGCGGTACTGCTCGTGGATCTGCGGCTGCGGCGGGTTGGCGGAGACCTTCGGCGACCGCTGGCGCCACCTGGCGCCCAAGGGCAAGAGGGCCAAGCGTCTGGAGGCGATGGGGCTCGTCATCCTCGCCTTCGCGGTGGTGGCCACCGCCCTGATGCTGTTCCGGGACGCGCGGGGCTGGTACCAGGCCGCGGACCGGAGCGTCGGGCTTTACCGGATCCTGGTCGACGTCTGGCTGGTGGGGATCCTGCCGGTGACCCTCTACCCGTTCCTGGGCGGCAAGGTATGGTGCCGGTACTGGTGCCCGCTGGCCAAGATGATGGAGCTCACCTCGCGCCTGGCGACGCGGCTCGGATGGTCGCGGTTCCACATCGTGGCCAACGACAAGTGCATCGCCTGCAACGAGTGCTCCCGGAACTGCCAGGTGGGCATCGACGTGATGCAATACGCTCTCAGGCAGGAGACGCTCGACAACGCCACGTCGTCGTGCATCGGCTGTGGCGTTTGTGTGACCGTCTGCCCGATGGATACCCTGTCGTTCGATCCCCGAGCGTCCCGCAGAGGCGCGCCGGAGATCCGGTCGGCGTCCCCAGGCGAGCACTCGGCTGCGCGTTGAGACTAAGATAGGGGGACTTGCATGTTTGATCGATCGACCACCGGGGCTTCCGCGTTCCCGGCAACCATGAACCCAAGGAGGGCAGCAGCGTGAACAAGAGCGAGATGGCTGACAAGCTGGCGAAGAAGTGTGACCTGTCGAAAGCCAAGGCCCAAGAGGTCGTCAACGCGATCTTCAGCACCGATGCGGGCCACGGAATCATCGCGGTGGAGCTGGACGCCGGCCGCGAGGTCCAGATCACCGGCTTCGGCACCTTCGACTCCAAGAAGCGGGCCGCCCGCCAGGGCCGCAACCCGGCCACCGGCGCGACGATCCAGATCCCGGCGAAGAAGTACCCGACCTTCCGTCCCGGCAAGGGCCTGAAGGATCGGGTGGCGAAGTAGCCGCCGCCGGCCGAACCAAGGGACGATCAGGGCCCGGAGGAGGTTCCATCGACGGAACCTCCACCGGGCTCTTCGTCTTTGCGGCGGGCGCGGGTCTTGCTTCGACGACCGGAGGGACCGGGCGCGGGCCCCCCCGCCCCTGCCCGACACCCGACAACCTGCCGCACCACGCAACCGAGCATCCCGAGGAGGACCCATGACTGCAGCTTTGACCCCCGACGCGACCGCCAGCGGAACTTTCACGATCGGCGGTGACCTGGAGATCCACCGCCTGGGCTACGGCGCCATGCGCGTCACCGGCGAGGGCATCTGGGGGCCGCCCGCCGACCACGGCGCGGCGCTCCGCGTGCTCCGGCGCACTCTGGACCTCGGGATCGACTTCATCGACACCGCCGACTCCTACGGCCCCGAGGTCAGCGAGGAGCTGATCGCCGAGGCCCTCCACCCCTACACGGACGGCCTGGTGATCGCCACCAAGGCGGGCCTGGAGCGCCCCGGCCCCGGCAAGTGGGAGCCGAACGGCCGCCCCGAGCACCTGCGCGCGGCCTGCGAGGGCAGCCTGAAGCGCCTGCGCCGCGAGCGGATCGACCTCTACCAGCTCCACCGGATCGACCCGGAGGTGCCGCTCGAGGACCAGCTCGGTACCCTGGCCGCCCTGCGCGACGAGGGCAAGATCCGCCACATCGGCCTCTCTGAGGTCGGCGTCGACGACATCCGCCGCGCCCGCGAGCACGTCGACGTGGTGAGCGTCCAGAACCGCTACAACGTGACCGACCGCCAGTGGGAGGACGTGGTCGACTACTGCACCGGCGAGGGCATCGGGTTCATCCCGTGGTTCCCCCTCGGGAGCGGCGACCTGGGCTCGGATAGGGGCGACGGGAATGCGCTCTCCAAGGTCGCCGCCAAGCATGGCGCCTCACCGATGCAGGTCGCCCTCGCCTGGCTGCTCCGCCGATCGCCGGTAGTCCTGCCGATCCCGGGAACCTCCAAGGTAGAGCACCTGGAGGAGAACACCGCCGCGGCCTCGCTCGAGCTCTCGGACGAGGATCTCGAGGCGCTCGAGACCGCGGCGGGTGCCTGAGGTTGCCGGGGGAGTGCCCTACTCCTCCGCCTTCTTCTGCTGCTCGAACACCTGGTTGCGGGCGAAGGCCTCCACGTCCCAGGGGGCCTCGCCGCCGCCCAGGTACTGGTGGAACCAGTCCAGATGGACGTCGTAGTAGAACGCCATCTCGTACCAGCTCGGCCAGTGGCCGGAGTTCTTGTAGACGACCAGCCGTGACGGCACGCCCCGCTTCTGGAGCGCCGTGAAGTACTCGAGGCTCAAGGTGTAGGGCACCCGGAAGTCCTGCTCGCCGGTGATCACCAGGCAGGGCGTCTTGAACTGCTCGACGAACTCCGACGGCGACCACTTGGTGTAGAGATCGGACGTCCAGGGCGTGCCGTGGAGGTCCCACTCCGGGAACCACAGCTCCTCGGTGGCGCCGTACATCGCCGGAAGGTCGTAGACGCCCATCATCGAGGCGCTCGCTGCGAACCGGTGGGTGTGGCCCTCGAACCACATCATCATGTAGCCGCCGTAGGACCAGCCCATGGAGCCCATGCGGGAGGTGTCGACGTAGGGTAGCTTCTCCAGCGCGTCGGTCACCTTCATCAGGTCGTCGAACACCCGGCCGCCCCAGTCGCCGCTGATCGCCTCGGTGAATTCCTGGCCGTAGCCGGTCGAGCCGGTCGGGTTGGCGAAGGCGACGATGTAGCCTTTGCCCGGATAGACCTGCCAGTCGCCCCGGAAGGAGTCCATGAACTGGCTCTGGGGGCCGCCGTGGACGTTCAGGATCAGCGGGTACTTCTTCGCCGGATCGAAGTCGTGGGGCTTGATCAGGAAGACGTGCACCTTGTAGTCCCCGGCGCCGTCGACCCACATCTCCTCGGCCGGCCGGATGTCCACCTCCTGCTCGACCTTCTGGTTGAAGTGGGTGAGCTGGCCGGCCGGAGCCTTCCCGGCGGCGGACAGGTCGGCGCGGAAGAGCTCTGTCGGATGGCCGATGGTCCGCCGGACGTAGACCACGTCGTCCGAGCCGGGCACCAGCTTCCAGCCGTCGATGGTGCCGTCGGTCAGGAGCGGCTGGACCGCGCCCCCGTCCTTGCCGTCGAGGGCGATCCGGTAGAGCGGGTTCCTGGCGTGGTACTCGCCCTGGAAGACGATCGAGCGGCCGTCCGCGGACCAGGCGATCTCGTCGACCCAGTTGTCGAACACCTTGCGGTCGGTCAGGTACCGGGTCTTGCCACTGGCCAGGTCGAGCACCGCCACGCGGTAGAGGTCGGACTCGTAGCCGTTCCTCTCCTGGCTGCGGTAGGCGATCGAGCGGCCGTCGGGCGACACCAGGGGCGAGCCGTCCCAGCCCAGGTTGCCCGCGGTCAAGTCCTCGGCCGTGGTCTCGGTGATCTCCCCCGTGAGCGGCACCCGCCACAGGTCGGAGTTGGTCGACGACTCGGGATCTGCCTCGTGGTTCGAGACGTAGACCAGCCACGACGAGTCCGCCGCGAAGTCGTAGCCGCGGTCGCCGCCCAGGGAGAAGGTCGGGCTGTCCCAGCGGCCCGGGGTCAGGTCCTTGACCACCTCGCCGCTCGCCGCGTCGACCAGCAGGATGTGGGTATAGGTGCCGTCGCGCCAGGAGGTCCAGTGGCGGTAGAGCAGGTGGTCGGCCAGGTGGACCTGCAGCTTGCCGTCGTCGATCCCCTTCTCGAGCTTGGCGTTGCAGTCGCCGTCGGCACCGCACTCGGGGAAGACGTCGGCGGTGACCGCGATCCACTTGCCGTCGGGCGAGACCCGGGGGTCCGAGAGGTCGAGGGCGAAGTCGGTCAGCTTGCGGGCCTCGCCGCCGTCGACGGGCATCACGTAGAGCTGGGTCGTGTCCCCCTCGCGGTCGGAGGTGAAGAGCAGGTGCTTGCCGTCGGGGAGGAAGATCGCTCCGCTGTCCTGGTGGTGGCCCCTGGTCATCTGCTTGAGGCCCGAGCCGTCGGGGTGCGCCATCCAGATCTCGCGCCAGTCCTCGCCCTTGGGCAGGTCGTATCGGTGGACGGTGAACGCCACCAGGTCGCCCGCGGGCGACACCGCCGGCGACTCGACCGTGGCGGTGCGGTAGTAGTCGGCGATCTCGAACGCCCGCTTGGCGGAGCCCGCCATCGCCGGCGGCTGCTCCGCCCGGGTCGCGGGAGCCGCACCGGCGAGGAGTGCCACCGCGAGGACGGCGACGAGGCCGCCGAGCCGGGTCCGGTGGAGTGGCCCGTTGCCGCGGCGGGGGCCGGCGAGTGTGAGCACAGGAAGGTCAGGATGCTTCGGTTGCATGGCTGTCTCCTTCGGAAGGGAGGCCGCCAGATCCTGTGGGCGGCCGTTCGACCGAGCATCCCATCGCGCGCGGCATGACGCAAACCGCGGGCACGGGCGAAGGGCGACTCCGCCCGCGCCGTGGTGATGCGTTCTAGGGCCGGCGGTGCCGGGGGATGAGCCGCACCCACCGTGGCACCTGGCGGGCGTACTGGCGGTACTCGTCCCCGAACAGGCGGCGCAGGCGGGGCTCCTCGTAGCCGAGGATGGTCAGCTCGAAGAAGGCGAGGCAGACCAGCACGTAGAGGTAGAGGGCCGCCTCGCCGAACAGCAGCGCCTCCCCCAGGACGATGGCGGTGTAGCCGACGTAGATCGGGTTGCGTGACCAGCGGAAGGGGCCGGAGACGACCAGACGGGTCGGCGGATCGGTGGGGACCGGGGTGCCGGCACCCCGGCGGACCATGAGCGCCATCGCGTAGCCCACCAGCCCCGCGCCGGCCATGATCAGGAGGACGCCGCCAATCCGCGCCAGGGGGTGCTCGCCCACCGGCCAGCCCCACGACCGGCTGGCCTTCTGGACCTCATGGGGCCAGTAGACGAAGAGGAGGAACAGGAACGTCACCCCCAGGGCCGTCGACAGGACTCTACGGATTAGTGAGAGCGGACGCATCAGAGAGCTCGGGGTGGGGCTCATCGGAGACCTCGGGGCCTCGGAGCCTCGGGCCTTCGTCACCGGCCCTCGTCCGGAAGCGCGGCGCGCGTCACTTGCCGTGGGGGTTGGAGAAGTTGAACTTGATGCTGTAGGGGATCGGCGTCGGCTTGCCGTCGAGCCGTGCCGGCTTGAACCGCCAGTTGGCGAAGGTCCGGACGGCGATCTCGGTCAGTCCGAGGGGCAGGCCGCTCTCCGGGCGGACGCAGATCGGCTGGCCTTTGGCGTCGATGATCGAGGTCAGCTCCACCGTCCCTTGAAGCCCGGCGTGCCGCGCCGCTTCGGTGTACTGGGGATGCGGGGACTCGATCGGCTGCGGGGGCTGTAGGCCCGGGGCGCTCGCGACCGTTCCGATGTTGTCGGGGAGAGAGGCGTTGAGGCACGCGCTCAGCCGTTCGGCGTCTCCGTGCAGGGTCTTGGGGTCGACGGTGGACAGGTACCGGTCCAGCACCTCCCGCGCCTCGTCCTTCTTGTCCCGTTCCGTCAGCACCAAGGCCAGCCAGAACGCATCCCGCGGATTCCCCTGCGGGGCGGTCACCAGATCGCGGAACAGGGACTCCGAGGTCTCGAGCGCCTGGTCCCGGCCGACCCTGGCCAGCTCCGGGGTGGGGCCGCCGCCGCGCGCGGTCAGGTAGAGAGAGATCGCCAGCACCCGGTTCATGCGCTGGACCAGGGGGTCGACCGGTTCGTCGATCGGTGCCGGCGGCTTGCCGTGGCGGTCGAGGGCCAGCCGTGCGATCCGGATCGCCAGCCCGTAGCGCCAGAGCTGGAGATCCAGCTCGGCGAGGTTCGCGAGCTGGTCGGCCGGGAGCTTGGTGACGTCCCAGTCGGCGTCTTCGAGCAACTGGTACGCGTGGGCCGCGTTCCCCTGGGTCAGGGCGGTTCGGATCTGCTCCAGGCGGTCGGCCGGAGCCAGGGGCGCGTCGCCCGCCGCCCGGACCGGCACGGCGAGCGCCAGGCAGAGGAGCGCGGCACAGGCGATTAGCCGCGCCGGCCCGCCGCGGCGGCGCGGGAGTCGGCGAGAGGGGTCGCCCTCCCGCTGGGGGTCGTGCTTCAGTCGTTTCGTCCTGCCCGATCGCTGGTCTCTCACCACAGTGCCTCCTGGAGTTCGGTTGCAGGGCCATCGCGGCCCCGCTAGAGAGTAGCAACACCGCGGCACAGTGTTCGAGAGGCGGGGGATGTCGGGGGCCGCTCGCCCTTCGGGCTCTGCGATCTTTCGTTGCAATGAAGAGATGTGCTATAAAGAAGATGCGAATCATCGATAGGTAGAGAGTACAGAGCTCCCCGGACCAATCCAGAAAGGACGGAGGACGATGCGTTCATTCTATGGACGATTCTTGGTCATCACTGCGGTGTTGGCGGTGGCGTCTCTCGGTACGATGGTCCACGCACAGCAGGCCGCGCCTGCTCCCCAGGTGCTGCCGGAGCTGATGGCCGGCACCACCGGCTTCCTGGTCCAGGCCAGCCACGGCGGCTCGATTCCGGACCCGGGAGAAGAGACGGTTTGCAACGCCCGGTGCGACGACGGTAGCTACGTGACCTGCTGGGGGACGAGCTGCTCGGCCTATGATTCGAACTGCAACAACAACTTCAAGGGCTACTGTACGGGCACGAGCACCGGCCGGAGAGACTGCACGGCGAGCTGTACCCCGACTCCCGTCTGCACCGCATCTCAGACCTGCTCAGGCGGCACATATATCTCGTGCACGAGCTACAACGCCAACGACTGCTTCTCGTTTCAGGACTGCTGGGTCTACTGCGACGGCCAGTACACACTTTGCCCCGGTGCGGGTTCGGGGGGCAAGATCTGCCCCTACTGAGTGACGCGCTGCTGAAGTGAACCAACCGGCCGGCGGCACGCGACAATCCCGGGGAGCTCGCGTGCCGCCGGCCGTGCTGTCTCACCGCCCGTCGGGCCAGAGCCGCTTCCACCAAGGCTCCTTGCCCGGCGGCTTGCCATCGAGGTCCATCTTCTGGCGGATCTCCGCCAGGTCCCATCCGGTCAGATCGGCCAGGGTCTCCGCGTCCCGCTCGTGGCGCTGGGCGAGATCCTTGCGGTAGGTCTTGGCGGCCTCGCAGTCGTCGGAGCCGGTCCACGGGTGCCGCAGCACGTAGCGGCCCTGGAAGTTGCTCCGGTCGCCGGTGGCTTGGAACTGGAGGTCCTCCGGGAAGTGGCTCCGGTCGTAGCGCAGGTGGAGGCGGGTGACGAAGACGTTCTGGGGCTGGGGCAGGGGACCGGGACGGGGGACCACCTTCCCGGCCATGGGCTGGGGCGTCGGTCCTCCGTCGAGCCAGAAGACCCCCAGGCCGCGGAGCTCGTCCCGGGCCAGCGGCTGCGCCGCGCACGGATCGCACCAGGACATGTCCCAGGCGTACTCCAGGAAGACGGCGCGCATGTCGTTTTCCTCCACCTGGCGGGAGAAGAGCGCCTTGTAGAAGTCGCCGAACTCGTCCTCGACGAAGAGGGGAACGTCCATGCCCGACGGTAGCTTGACGGTCCGGTAGTTGGTCGTCTCGACCCGCCCGTTCCGGGTCAGGGCGAAGACGAACAGCTCCTGGGGTCCGTGGGCGTTGACCGTGCCCAGGCGGATCGGCAGCATGAACTTCGGCGTCTCGTAGGCGACCTGGAGCGGCCGCAGGAAGGAGTACCCGAGCCGCTCCTTCTCCCCCAGATTCACTTTGGCGACGAAGAAGTGCATGCCCTGCTTGAGGTAGCTCCCCAGGACCGCGGAGGCGCCCGCCGGGATGCGGTAGCCGTTCTCGGTGAGCCAGGTCTCGAGCCCGTCGCTCTGTTCGGCCGACAGGATCAGGATGTCGTACTCGCCCACCGTGTAGGAGGCCTCGATGGTCACGCCCAGAGCCTTGGCCCGCGCGGCGTCGGTCGCCGGCGCCGCCGCCTGCGGCATGGCGCGGAGCTCCTCGTAGACGAGCTGCTGGCAGGGGTTCTGGTCGTAGTACTCGACCAGTCGCGGCGCGGTGTAGGCGTCCAGGTGGTCGATGGCGGCCTGGTTGCCGACGTGGATCTGGCCGCGCTCGATGAACGTCGGCACCGGCACCACCAGGGCGAACTCCTGCGGCTCCCCCTGGTAGTCGCTCGCCATGGTGAGCACCGTCCGGTCGCCGTCACGCACCAGGACGACCTTGGAGGCTTCGTTGAACAGGTCGGTGTCCGCCTTGGCGACGTAGAAGCCGCAGAAGGCGGCGGCGGGCGACGGCGCTCCGAGGAGGCACGCCGCGACGAGGGGCAGAGCGGTCAGGACGACGGACGAGATGCTGCGGCCAGGGGATTTCACGAAACACTCCTTTCGCTGAGGGAAACGGCGGCGAGTCGCGCCGTGATCGGCCTCCCGGAGGAAGCGGACGTCCGGGAGGAGGTGACGGCTGTCGCCGCCCGGCCCGGCCAGCGGTAGCGGTGGCCCGGGAGCAGGCGGTCGATCACAGGCACCAGCGGTGCGCAGGCCGCCAGGGACCAGAGCAGGCCGTTCGGACGAAACAGGACGAACTGGACGAATCCGGCACCCGCTGCTACCAGGCAAGCGAAGAGCACCCGCCCGGCGCGGGAGTCCGGCGTGGTCTTCGGGTCCGAGATCATGAAGAAGGCGAAGATCAGGAAGGCGCCGCTGGCGAGCTGGTGGAGTGGAATGGCGAGCGGGTCGCCCAGCCACAGGGCGCGGCCGAAGACCACCGCTCCGTAGGCGCCGAGGAAGGCCCAGGTGACGTCGCTCCGGGTCGCGCGGCGGACCACGACGAAGCCGAGGCAGGCGACGGCGAACGCGCCGAGCACGGCCGAGCCCCACTGCCCGGGAGAGACCCAGGCCCGATCCGTCAGCAGCAGGACGGCGACGATGCCGAAGTTGGTCGGGTTGAAGACGTGCTTGCCGCCGCGTCCGCCGGAAGCGCTGGGCACCCGGAGGACGAACTTGCTGCCGATCGCGAGCACCGCGGCGAGGGCGGCGACCCAGACCGACGTGGTGCGGAGGAGCAGCGTCAGCGACAGCGCCGAGATCAGCGGGCTCCGCGGATCGAACCGGGGCAGCTTCGCCCAGCGGGAGCCCAGCCACTGGGTGCCGAGCGCCGTCGCCAGGATCGCCAGGGCGATCCCCGGCCGCACCTCGAGGTCGAGCCCGAGCGCCCCCCACAGCAGGAGCGTCGTGAGCATGGCGACCTGGAAGTGCCGCGGATCGCGGCACAGCCGCCGCCAGGACGGGGCGTCGGCGACCGCAGGGAGGGACGAGCTGAGGGAGCGCGCCATGCCCCATTAGACGCGACCGGCGCCGAAAATGAAACCGTCCTCTCGGAACGCCGTGGCCGGTCGGTCGAATCCGACCGGCCACGGATTTGGGTGCGCGCTACTTGGCGCAGAGCCCCGCGTAGGACCCGGTACAGGTCGTCTCTCCCGTACAGACGTTCTCCATCTCGTGGTACAAGAGGCCGCCAGAGCAGCAGGTGGAGGGCATTTCAACCCACTGGCAGTTACCTCCACCGCCGCCGGGAAGCTCGTTGCTGGCCGAAACCGTCTGTGGGGCCACCAGCAGAGCGAGGCTGAGAATCAGGACGGCAACTGCTCCGCAGACGAGTAGGGCTCTCTTCCAATTCATGATCGACTCCTTCCAATCTCGGCGGGGGTACCCGACTCGTCGGCCGGTCCCCCCCCCCGCATCAACAGGGTTCCCTGAGACGGCTCGTGACGGCGCGCACTGCGCCGGTCGATGCGCCTCTGGGAGTTGACTGCGTTTGAAGAGATCGGCGACAGGGGGGGAGAAAACCCCTCATGGCGAGAAAGTCTGGTGAACCGGAGCGCCTGCGGAGGGTGTGCGCAGACCCATCGCCGCGGCATCTTCATTTGTTGGTATGCTGGAATGACGAGCCGAGCGGCGCGCCGCTCGCCGGCGTCGCCGTGAAACGGCCGGGGAGTGTGCCATGTCTCGGGTTCCTTTGATCCCGCCCGCCGGTCGCGCGGTCCCGCGCGCCGGCGCCCCACCGACCGCAGGATCTCTCTGCACCCTCATCGTCCTGTTGCTCTTCCTCGCGGGAACCTCGCCGGCCCTGGCCGGGGTCGATCGCTGGACGGCAGCCGGTCCGCCCGGGGGGCAGGTCAGAACGCTGCTCGCGGATCCGTCCGCCGTCGGGCACCTCTACGCGATCCACAGCCAGGGGCTCTACAAGACCCTCGACGGTGCCCGGTCCTGGCTGCCTCTGGGGAGCGGGTTGCCGGCCGGCACCGTGCTCTACGTCGTCCTCGATCCCCTCCACCCGGCGACCGTCTTCGCCGAGATCGCGGACGAGAGCACCCCAGAAGCCTGTTGCGGCCTCTACCGCAGCCTGGACGCGGGGGCGACCTGGCAGCACCGCGGGGACCACACGTTCTGGTCGGCGCTGGTCGTCGTTCCGGGGGAACCGGACACCCTCCTCGCGGTCGGCGCCGGCGACCCGGAGCTCACGACGCTGGCGCTCTTCCGGAGCGAGGACGCGGGAGCCACCTGGGAGCGGCTGCTCGATCTGCCGGACGTGCTCGCCTTCCACGGCCTGGTGGCAGGTCCGGGTCCCGGCGGAGCGGTCTACCTGCTCGAGCAGGACCGGTTGCGCGCCAGCTTCGACCAGTGGGACACCTGGGCCGACATCGGGCCCACCTCCGGGCCGGACGGCGAGCCGCCGTCGAACCTGCTCTCCCTGGCCGTCGCGCCGGGCGATCCGGAGGTGCTCTACCTCTTCGGCTTCGCCGACGGATACCGCAGCGAGGACGGCGGCGCGAGCTGGCTCGCGCTCGGGGCTCCGCCGTGCGCCTCCCGCACGCGGGTCGATCCCCGGGATCCCTACACCGTCTACATCGTCTGCTTCGACCGCGTCGTCCGGAGCCATGACGGCGGCGCCACCTGGGAGACCGTCCCGGTCGAGCCGGCCGGGGCGCAACCCATCTTCCGCGACCTCGCGATCGATCCCATGGCGCCCGACCACCTTTACGTCGGAGGCGACGTGCACGGCGTGTTCGCCAGCCCCGACGGCGGTGCCACCTGGCAGCGGGCGAGCGCGGGGCTCCGGGGCATGCCGGTGGATTCGATCGCCTTCGATCCGCGTGCGCCGGGCACCTGGTATGCGATCACTCCGGGGATCTTCCAGGACCCCGGTGACGGAAGTGGAACGGTTTCGAGCGTGAGCTGGCTCTGGCGGACCGGCGACGCCGGTGCCACCTGGAGCCGCTGGCTGATCGGCTTCGAGGCTCCCGTCTACCAGGTCGTGCCGGTGCCGCCCGGCCTCGGCCCCACGACGGGTCAGGTGGACCTGGCCACGAGCGACGGGCTGTTCGTCTGGGACGAGGCGAGCGGGACGCTCCGCCAGGTCTCGAGCCAACCGCTCGATGGGCTGGCGCTGGACGCCGCCGATCCGGACCTCCTCTACGCGATCACCGGCCGGGGCGTCTCGTGGAGCGGAGACGGCGGCAGCACCTGGCACGAAGGACTGGTCCTCCCGGCGGGCTCGAGCTGGGAAGGCTACCGGGTGGGCAAGCTCCTCGCCGATCCCGCGCTGCCCGGTCGCGTCTATGCCCTGGTCGAAGAGTGGGTCATCGGGGCCGAGAGTGGCTTCTACCTCGAGCACAGCACCGACGGCGGCCGCACCTGGAGCCGCCTCCCCGAGTGGCCCGACTCCGACTCCGATCTGCATTTCGGGGCACCGGCCGCTCCGGGGGCTCCGTCGACCCTCTACGCGGATTCCGAGGTCAGCCGGGACGGCGGTGCGACATGGCAGCCGACCGGCTTCCCGGGCTCCGTCGTCCTCGCTCTGCCCCGGTCGGGTGTGCCGACAACCCTCTACGCCCAGGGGGAGGGTGGGTTGTTCCGGAGCGGCGACGGCGGCGGGACCTGGATGCACCTCGAGCTCGCGGGGGAGCGCGGTGCCGGGTGGGGCGAGATCCTCGCCGCCGATCCCCAGGCCCCGGAGCGGCTCCTGCAGATCGGCTCTCAGGGCACTTTGCCGTTGCGCGTGGCCCTGGCCGTCGGTTCGCGCCCGCTGGCTCTCCAGGGCGGCCGCTTCGAGGTGCGGGCCGCGTGGCGGGACGCCGAAGGCCGCTACGGCCCGGCGCGGCCGCTGGCCCTCTCCGGGAGCGCCGGGGCCTTCACGCTCCCCGGGCGGGAACGGGTCGCCGCCGCCGTCGACCTGCTCGACCGGCGCGCGGAGGACGGCCGCTTCCACCTCCTCGGCGCCGGCCTGTTGCCGGTCGAGACGACGGTCACCGTGACCGACAGTGCGTCCGGCCGCAGCCGCGACCTCGTCTTCCCGGGAGATCGGGCGGTCAGCCTCGCCCTGCCGGATACCTTCCCGGCGCTCCCCGAGCCGCCCGGCTGGGGGCCGACGGGGCTCGCCGCGCGGTACAGGTGGACGGATGGGGGCGGACCGGATGGGGCGGGACCGATGCGTGGCGGAACGGAGCTGGCCGGAGGCGGGCGGGTCCCAACAGGACAGGCCGTCACGACCCCGTGCGAGCCGGGGGCGACCAGCCTTTGCCTGCTCGACGGACGGTTCCGGGTCGAGGGGGTCCGGCTGGTGGGCGAGAGCGGCCCACGGCAAGCACCCCTGGCCTGGCCGGCTTCGGTCGAGCCGCTGATCTGGCAGTCCGGGACCGCGTGGCTGGATGGTCCGGAGGCGCCGTCGGCGTTGATCCAGATGGTGGACGGGAAGGCGATCAACGGCTTCGTCTGGGTGCTGATCGGCGGCCTGTCCGAAGCGCCCTACGCGGTCCGGGTGACGGACACGCTCTCCGGGAGGAGCCGCCTGTACCTCCACGCCGCCGGGGAGCCCGCGAGCGTCGCCGACCTGGCCGCGTTCTGAGTGGCAGGAGGTTGCGTGGCCGGGCGGCGCGTCCGCGTGCACGCCGTCCCGCCGCGCAGACTTCCGGACCTTGCCACCTCCGGGCCACCTCCGGGGAGAAAGCTGTCGCGGTCCGAGCGAGCCCCTGTCCGAGCGGATCACGGCCGGCCGCGCCGCGGGCGTCGCTGAAGTAGACTCACCTCCCGATCGTCACGACAGCCGACCCGGGGAATCGCCTCGCCTCACGAACCGACCATGCGGCAAGACCTGCAGCAGCTCGCCGACCGCGTGCTCCCCCTCCTCCGGGGGCACCCGTGGGTGTCCTTCCTTCTCTCCTTGCTGGCGACCCTGTTGGTGGCCAAGCTGGTGGACTGGGTGCTGACCCGGTGGGTCCTGCGCTGGACCCGCCGGACGAAGACGAAGCTGGACGAGCGCATCGTGGAGCTCCTCCATCGGCCGGTCCAGGTGACCATCGTGATCGTCGGCCTCGGTCTGGCGACGCCCCTGCTGGCTCTGCCCGAGCACCTCCAGACGGTGACGCTGTCGCTTCTTTGGACCGTGGCGATCCTGGTCTGGACCGGCTTCGCCCTGCGCTTCGTGCCCCTGGTGCTGGAGGCGCTCAGCCACTGGGAGGAGCGCTACCGGGTGGTGGAGCCCCGCACCCTGGCGCTGTTCCAGAACCTGTCGACCGTCCTGCTGTTCGGCCTGGGGATCTACTTCCTCTTCCTGGTCTGGAACATCGACGTCACCGCCTGGCTCGCGTCGGCCGGCATCATCGGCATCGCCGTGGGCTTCGCGGCCAAGGACACCCTGGCCAACCTCTTCTCCGGGGTGTTCATCCTGGTCGACGCGCCGTACAAGGTGGGCGACTTCATCAACCTCGACACCGGCGAGCGGGGGCGGATCACCCAGGTCGGGTTGCGGACCACGCGGCTGCTGACTCGGGACGACGTGGAGATCACCATCCCCAACGCGGTGATCGCCAACGCCAAGATCGTCAACGAGTCGGGCGGCCCGTGGCAGAAGGAGCGGATCCGCGTCAAGGTCGGCGTGGCCTACGGCTCCGACCTCGCCGAGGTCCGCCGGGTGCTGCTGGAGGCGGCGACCGAGCATCCCGACGTCTGCACGGAGCCCGCTCCCCGGGTGCGCTTCCGCGCCTTCGGCGATTCGGGCCTCGACCACGAGCTCCTCTGCTGGATCGACGAGCCGGTGCTCCGGGGCCGGGTCAGCGACGCCATCAACACGGCGGTTTACGAGAAGCTGAATGCCGCCGGGATCGAGATCCCGTACCCCAAGCGGGACGTCTACCTGCATTGGGCCGAGGGGCAAGCGCCCCGGCCCGAGTAACTGCAAGTCTGGGTCGTTCTTCCGCGGTCGCGCCGGTCGCCACGGGACACGAGGCGAGTGCGCGAGCTATCGCCTCATCGCAAGAAAACACTTCATGATATACTGAGAAGATAACTTGCAGTCAGGACCCGGGCGCGGGGGCCCTCCCCCCGACGCCGTGACATCTCCACCTCGTGTCGCGTGGGCATCCACCTACGCAGAAAGGGAGGCACCTGATGAAGCTGTCCGTGATCCTCACCATCGCGTTGCTGCTGACCGCCGGTCTGGCCTGGGCGGAGGAAGCGACGCCCTCCGACGCCACACCGGCGGCCGAGCAGACCGGTACCGCGCCCGCCGATCCTGCCGACGGCGGCGGCTGCATGCTGCCCGACCTCGGCGGTCTGGGCAGCGACGAGGCCCAGTCTGCTCTCCTGAAGGAGGGCTTTGGCCTCTCCTCGACCATCGACACCGCCACCCCCATGTGCCCGGTCAAGTTCAGTTGCTCGAGCATCGTCAACTGCGGCGCCGGGTCGCTCTGCGTAGCGGCCGACATCGGCCCCTGCTGCGTGACCAGCAGCGGTCTCACCGCCTGCTGCATCCAGGGCACCATCAAAGTGCGGAGCTGCCCCTGCGTGTGTACCGGCAATCCGTGCAACATCCAGTGCCCCAACAGCACGGACGTCAAGTGGCGCTGTTCGTGAGCCGCTGAGCTCGATCTCCGAGCTCGGGGAGGGGGCGGTCCCCGAGGTCTGAAGGGCGACAAGACTCCCGGGTCGCCCCCTCCCCTCGTTCGCGCCAGACCCGGAGCGTTCCACGGAAGCGAAGCGCGAAGCTCCGAGCCGCAGCAGTGCCTCCCCACGAAGCGCCGCCTGTGCGGCGCTATCATGTCGTCTGAAGCGAAGCTTCCTGAATCACTGAACTGCCACTCGGCGCCGGCCCCTGCCCCGGCCGGCGGCCGGATCGGGAGGGAGCGCCATGGACGACACGATCGACCGAGACCCCGCACCGTTCAAAGACCGCCGCAAGCGCCTCCTGGTCGGCGGCATTCTCCTGATGCTCATGGGTTGCGGCGCGCTCTTGCTGGGGCTCGGGAGCGCGGCGAGCGTCCTGATGATGCAGCACCTGCCGGAGACGCAGCAGGTCTCACACCTGAGGCCCATCCAGGCGATTCCCGGCTTCTTGATGTACTGCGGGATCGGTGGCGTTTTGCTGGTCCTGGGCTTCGGGTCGGTGCTCCGGCGCCGGTGGTCCCGGCCGCTCATTCTGATCGTCTCCTGGGGCTGGCTGGCGATGGGTTTCTTGACCCTGTTCATGGCCGTGGCGATGGTCCCGGTGCTCCAGCAGAGCCTGCCCGCGGAGCCGGGGGTGGGAGCCGTGGTCTACGGCTGCTTCGGCGTGACCTTCGGCCTGTTCGGGATCGTCGTGCCGGCGATCTTCCTGGTGCTCTATTCGCCGCGTGACGTGGCGGCCACGCTGGCCGCGCTCGATCCGGAAACCCGCTGGACCGACCGGATTCCGACGCCTCTGCTCGGGCTCGTGCTCTGGCTCGGCTTGACAGCCGGCGCCATGGTCCCCTCGTGCCTCTACGCCCTCCTGCCGGTCGGGGGGACGTTCGTGACGGGACCGATTGCCGTGGCCGTCTACCTCGTCGCCGGCGGGATCTTCGTCGCGGTGGCCGTCGGGCTCGCCCGGCGGAGCCGTCTGGCCTGGTGGACCGGCCTCGCCACCATCGTGGTCTGGGGCGGATGGTCGGCGGCGACCGTCCCGCGCATCGACTTCGACGAGGTCATGCGGCACATTGGCATGGCGCAGCAGCCCGGCGTTCCGGACATGGGGGCGATGTACCACTCCCCGTGGTTCCTGGGACCCATGGTCCTGATCTGGCTCGGGCTAGTGGCGTACTTCCTGTTCGCCCGGCGGTACCTGCGCTAGCCTGCGCGGCAGAACCGCGCGG
>Ga0210144_1000280_pt1 | contig 29393 bp, 29 predicted proteins | sample Muzzi_PWA_D2_FD_185532 | JGI IMG/M metagenome (GOLD analysis project Ga0210144, IMG submission 185532) | Wetland microbial communities from San Francisco Bay, California, USA, that impact long-term carbon sequestration - Muzzi_PWA_D2 (SPAdes) | ecosystem: Environmental > Aquatic > Marine >...
CATTCCTCGCAGACGAGGTGATGGTGGTGCTCGCCGGCGTCCACCCGCTCGTAGCCCGCGGCGTCGCCGCCGATCTCCACGCGCTGGACCAGGTGGAGCCGCTCGAGCTGGTCCAGCGTCCGGTAGACGCTGGCACGTCCGACCGAGTCGAGCCTGCGGTCGATCTCGAGCGCGGTCACCGCGCAGCGCTCCCCCGCCAGCAGCTCGACCACCTGACGCCGCGCGGCGCCGCTTCGGTAGCCGGCCTCGTCGAGGCGGCGTGTGGCGTGCTTGGCCCAGCCCACGGCGGGACCGTATCAGATAATGAGACCTATTCTCAGCTGTAGCGGTCCCAGCGTTCGAGGAAGGGCAGCGGATCGATCGGGCTCCCCCCCTCGTACCAGCCGGGAGCGGTCCACATCTCGAAGTGGAGGTGGCAGGCGGTGGCGTCGCCGGTCTGGCCGACCAGGCCGATCGGTTGGCCGGTGCGGACCGTCATCCCGACCTTCAGCGGCGACGGTTCGAGCAGGTGCATATAGGCGGTATCGAAGCCCGTTCCCTTGCCGTCGATCACCAGGTAGTTGCCGGCAGCCCCCTGGTAGCCGGAGTAGCGGACGCGGCCGCCGCGCGTGGCAATCAGCGACGTCCCGCACTTTGCCATCACGTCCTGACCCTGGTGGGTGTGGCCGGAGCGCCCCGCGCCGAACCGGCCCCCGGTGCCGCCGAAGTCGTGGCGGCCGAGGATCGGGAAGGCGAAGGGGTAGAGGGCGAAGCCGAGGCCGATCGCGGTCGAGGACTTCGACGACGAGGAGCCGCTCCGCCTCGCCGCTCGTGCCAGCCGGTTCACCGAGCGGCGGAACGCCTGCCGCGTCGCCGGGTCGCCGGCCTGCGGCAGGATCCGGAACGAGTAGCGACCGCCGGGCGCCGGGCGGTCGCCGTCGACCGTGCCGTCCCAGGAGACGCTGTCGGGGGTGTTGGGGGCGATGTCGTTGCGGTAGTAGCTCTTGACCACTTCGCCACCCGGCCCGACGAGGTCGACGCGGAGGTCGTTGCTCGGCTGGTCGCTGGCGATTTCGTAGCGCAGCCGGGGGGTGCGGACCCCGTAGTAGAAGGCCTTGCGCGGCCAGGCCTTTGCCGAGACCAGGCTCAGCGTGCCGGCGCTCGGGGCGGGGTCGGGCGTGCCGCTGGGGCTTGCGGGCGGGGGTGCGGCGCTGGTCGGGGTGGGGGCGCCGCCGGTCGTAGCCGAGGCGGTCGCGGCGAGGCTCGCCAGGAGCGCCGCTATCGCGATCGTCGATGCAGATCCGGCCAGCCAAGCACTGCGCGCCACGTGCCCTCTCTTTCGTTCGCCTGCGGAGTTAGCTGTCGGGCTCGCGCTGAAAGAGATGCGCTACGGACGTGTTCTTCGTCCGATTCGCCCCCGGGACCTGCAAAGGCCCCTTCGGGTCCCCCGCTCCCACCCGCATGTCCGGGTGGGATTCGGCATTGCGTGGGCGGCAGTATAGACAGCCGGACAGCTATCATGCGCCAGCCGCGCCGGGTCGCCCGCGCGGCCTTTTCACGATGAAGACCTATGTCGCGACACCCACCGATCGCCAGCGAGACTGGTACGTCGTCGACGCCGAGGGCCAGACCCTGGGCCGCCTCGCGACCCGGATCGCCGACGCACTGCGCGGCAAGCGCAAGCCGCAGTACACGCCGCACGTCGATACGGGTGACTTCGTCGTCGTCATCAACGCCGAGAAGATCCGCGTCACCGGCGACAAGCTCGAGCAGAAGCGCTACTGGCGCCACAGCGGTTACCCGGGCGGGGTCAAGTCCCGTACCCTGGCCGAGATGCTCGACCGCCGCCCCGAGGAGGTGATCCGCAAGGCGGTTAGGGGGATGCTTCCCCGCAACCGCCTCGCCCGCAAGCAGCTGACCAAGCTGAAGGTGTACGCCGGGCCGGAGCACCCGCACGCAGCGCAGAAACCGCAACAGATGGAGATTGCCTGATGGCAGACGAGCCCCGAGACGCCGAGACTTCAGAGGGGAAGGAGGACGCCCCTCAGGACGAGAAGGCTCCGGCCGCGGGTCCTGCCGCGGAGGAGACGTCACGGCCCGAGGACGAGGCTTCCCCGGAGGCGCCCGAGGCTGAGCCAGGTGAAGCCGGCCCGACCGCGGCGGACGCGAAGCGGAGCACGCGGGCGGAAGGTGACGGGGAGAAGAAAAAAGATGTGATCCCCGGCGCCGACCTGGAGCCGATCGCGGTCGAGCCGGAGGAGCGGCCGCTCAGCGCCGAGGAGAAGGCTCGGCTGGAAGCCGAGGAGGAGGAGCGCAGGCAGCGAGAGGCGGTGCTGGCCGGCGAGCCCGAGGACGAGGAGGGGGCAGCGGGCCGCGCGCCTGCCGAGATGGCGGGCGACTCGCACTACCTGGCGACCGGCAAGCGCAAGCACTCGATCGCCCGCGTCACCCTGTTGCCCGGCAGCGGCAAGTTCGAGGTCAACCGGCGTCCCCTTGAGGCGTTCTTCCCGCGCCCGCTGCACCAGACGATCGCCCGCCAGCCGCTTACCACCACCGGCTACGAGGGAAGCGTCGACGTTCGCGTCCGGGTCCAGGGCGGCGGGGTGAGCGGCCAGGCCGGTGCGGTCCGGCACGGCATCGCCCGGGCGCTGACCGAGGTCGACCCGGAGCTGCGCGGCGAGCTGAAGCGACGCGGCTTCCTCACCCGCGACGCCCGCGCCAAGGAGCGCCGCAAGGCCGGACTGAAGAAGGCCCGCAAGCGGCCCCAGTTCTCGAAGCGCTGACGGGGTCGGCGTGACGCCGGGGCGCAAGCTCTTCGGCACCGACGGGGTCCGAGGAGAGGCCGGGAGGTTCCTCACCGCCGAGCTGGCGCTGGAGCTGGGCCGGGCTGCGGCCGCCTCACTGCCGGCGAAGCAGCCGCAGGTGCTGATCGTCCGCGACACGCGCGAGTCGGGGCCGATGCTGGAAGCGGCGCTTGCCGCCGGGATCGCCGCGGCGGGAGGCGACGCGCTGCTCGGCGGTGTGCTGCCGACGCCCGCGGCGGCGATCCTCACCCGCCGCCTCGGACTCGACCTGGCCGCGGTCGTATCCGCCTCCCACAACCCCTATCGCGACAACGGCATCAAGTTCTTCGGTGACGCCGGGACCAAGCTCGACGACGAGGCCGAGGCGAGGATCGAGTCGCTGCTCGGCGAGCGCGGTGGAGGTTTCGACCGCCCAACGGTTCAAAAGTCGACCGCGGTGCCGGCGCCGGGCCGCGTGCTCGAGCTGCAGGGCGGCGCCGACGACTACCTGCGGGCCCTGGAGTCGGCCTTTCCGCTCGACCTCGCGGGGCTCACGGTCGCCCTCGACTGCGCCAACGGCGCCACCCACCGGGTCGCTCCGGCGATCTTCGAGCGGCTTGGCGCCACCGTCGAGGCGATCGCCGCCGAGCCCGACGGGCGCAACATCAACGACGTCTGCGGCTCCACCCACCTCGACAGCCTGGCGGCGCACGTGGCGCGCTCGGAGGCGACGGTCGGCTTCGCCTTCGACGGCGACGGCGACCGGGTGCTCGCCGTCGACGGCGCCGGCCGGCCCCACGACGGCGACGAGCTGATCGCCCTGCTGGCCCGCGGCAGGGCGGCTCGCGGCGAACCGCTCGACGGCGTCGTCGTCACGGTGATGAGCAACTACGGCTTCCACCGCGCGATGGAGGAGGCCGGGATCGAGGTCGCCGTCACCAAGGTCGGCGACCGCCACGTGCTCGACGAGCTGCGGCGACGCAGCTGGCCGCTTGGCGGGGAGCAGTCGGGTCACATCATCGACACGGACTTCGCACCGACCGGCGATGGGATCGCCGCGGCGCTGATGACGATGCGCGACCTGGGCGGACGTGACCTGGGAGCTGCCGAAACGATTGAGAAGCTGCCGCAGACGCTGGTCAACGTCGAGGTCGCCGATCGCGGCGCGATCGCCGGCGCGACCGCCGTCTGGGAGGCGGTCGAGCGCGAGGCCGCCGGGTTGGAGGGGCGCGGCCGCGTCCTCCTGCGCCCCTCCGGCACCGAGCCCCTCGTCCGCGTGATGGCCGAGGCCCCGACCGCCGAGGAGGCCGATGCCGTTTGCAACCGCCTTGCCGACCTGGTTCGCGAGGAGCTGGGCTGAGAGCCCTGGCCGTCTACCCTGTACGGCCTCCCATGTGCGGAATCGTCGGATACGTCGGGGCGCGCTCCTGCCGCGACATCCTCGTCGCCGGCCTCGAGAAGCTCGAATACAGGGGCTACGACTCGGCCGGCGTCTCGGTGATCGAGGATGGCGCGGTCGACAGCGTGCGCGCGGTCGGCAACCTCGCCAACCTGCGCACCGCAATGAAGGAGCGGGCCGAGGCCGGGGGCGGCGTCGCCGTCGCGGCGCCGCCGGCGACGACCGGGGTTGCCCACACCCGCTGGGCGACCCACGGCCGGGTCACCGAGGCGAACGCCCATCCGCACAGCGACGGCTCCGATCGCGTCCACATCGTGCTCAACGGGATCGTCGAGAACCACGCGGGGCTGCGCGAGCAGCTCGAGGCCGAAGGGCAGGAGTTCAGCTCGGAAACCGACGCCGAGGTGGTCGCCCACCTGATCGCCGCCCATTACGACGGCGACCTCACGGCCGCGGTCCGCGCCGCCTTCGCCGAGCTGCGCGGCCATTACGCCTTCGTCGCGATGCACGCCGACCGGCCCGACCAGCTGGTCGGGGCACGCAGGGAGTGTCCGCTGGTCGCCGGGGTCGGCGACGGCGAGAGCTTCCTCGCCTCGGCGATCCCCGCCTTCCTCGCCGAGACCCGCCGCGCTGTGGCGATCGAAAACGACGAGGTCGTCGCGATCGACCGCTCCGGGGTGACGATCACCGACGCCGCGGGCAACCGGGTCGAGCGCGCCGCGGAGGAGATCGACTGGGACGAGGCCGCCGCCGAGAAGGGCGGATACGAGACCTTCATGCTGAAGGAGATCCACGAACAGGCCGACGCGGTCGCCGAAACGATTGCCGATCGGCTGCCCGGCGACGACGGGGTCGACCTCTCCGAGGTCGAACTGGAGGACTCCTTCCTGCGCGACCTGAAACGGATCGTGGTCGTCGCCTGCGGCACCTCCTACCACGCGGGCCTGGTCGGCCGCTACGCGATCGAGGAGTGGGCGCGCGTCCCGGTCGAGATGGACATCGCCTCCGAGTACCGCTACCGCAACCCGGTGATCGGGCCCGGCGACCTGGTGATCGGCATCACCCAGTCCGGCGAGACGGCCGACACGTTGGCGGCGATGCGGCTGGCCCGCGAGTGCGGCGCCAAAGTGCTGGCGGTCACCAACCTGATGGGCAGCCAGGCGACCCGCGACGCCGACGCGGTGCTCTACACCCGCAGCGGCCTGGAGATCAGCGTCGCCGCGACGAAGACCTTCGTCGCCCAGGTCGCGGCGATGTACCTGATCGGCATCAGGCTGGCCGAGCTGCGCGGCTCGCTGGCGCCACCGCGGCTGGCCGAGCTGGTCACCGAGATGAAGTCGCTCCCCTCGAAGGTCGAGGCGACCCTGGCCGGCTGCGAGGAGCGGGTGCGGGAAATCTCTGCCAGACATGCCGAGCAGCAGTTCTTCCTCTACCTCGGCCGCCACATCGGCCTGCCGGTCTGCCTCGAGGGGGCGCTGAAGCTGAAGGAGGTCTCCTACATCCCGACCGACGCCTACGCGGCGGGCGAGATGAAGCACGGCCCGATCGCCCTGCTCGACGAGTCGACCCCGGTCGTCTGCGTGGCGACCGAGAGCCCGGTCCTCGACAAGGTGCTCTCCAACGTCGAAGAGGTGCGGGCGCGCGGCGCCAGGACGATCGCGATCGTCACCGAGGGCGACGAGCGGGTCGCCGCGGTCGCCGATGAGGCGATCGAGGTGGCGCGCAGCGACTGGATCCTGCAGCCGATCCTGGCGATCCTGCCGCTGCAGCTGCTCGCCTACGACATCGCCCGCGCCCGCGGCCTCAACGTCGACCAGCCGCGCAACCTGGCCAAGACGGTGACGGTCGAGTGAGAGCGAATAGGATGCCGCCCGCATGAAGCTCCCTCTCGCCCTCCCGGTCGCCGCTCTCGCCGCGCTCGTCCTTCCGGTCGCCGGCTGCGGTGGCTCTTCGGCCCCCGACGTGGCTGACCTGGCGCCCCCGGGCGCGCCGGTCTTCGTCGAAGGAGCGGTGCTCCCCAGCGGCTCGCTGAAGGCGAACACCGACGCGGTGGCCAAGCGGATCGCCGGGATCGACAACCTGGGCGATTTCGTCGTCTCCGAACTCGAAAGCTCGGCGCGGGCGGACGGCGAACCGTTCGACTACGAAAAGGAAGTCGAGCCGTGGCTCGGCGAAAGGGCGGGCCTCTTCTTCGAGAAGCTCGAAGGAAGCAACCTCTCCAGCCTGGGAATGATCGTCGGGTCGACGGATACCGGCGCGACGCAGGAATTCGTCGACGCGCAAGTCAAGGGGAGCAAGGTCCCCTACAGGGAAGGCTCCTACGAAGGCGTCGACTTCTGGGTCGGCGGCAAGGAAGGGAACGCGATCGGCGTGGTCGGCGACTTTCTCGCGGTCGGCGAAGACGAACGGGTGTTGAAGGACATGGTCGACGCCTCGAGCGGCGACTCGCTGGCCGGCGAAGACCGCTTCGCGAAGGCGATCTCGGCGGCCTCCGACGGCAGTCTCGCCGACGTCTACGTGGACGTGGGCAGCCTGATCGAACAGTCGGGCGGGCAGATCGACCCGACCGCGCGCCAGATCCTCAAGAACGCCGGCATCGACCCGAGCGAAGCGACCGCGGTGGCCAGCGTCATCCCCGGCTCCGAACAGCTCGAAGTCGAGCTGAGCAGCGACCTCGGGGGCCAGAAGCCGCCCAGCGGCGATGCCTCGGCGCTGCTCGGCTCGCTGCCCGCCAGCCCGTTCGCCGCGATCGCCGTCTCCGGCTTCGGCGAACAGCTGAACGAAGCGGTCGACAGCCTCGACGCCGAAGGGATTCCCGGAACGATCCCGCCGCACCAGCTGAAGAAGGGGCTGAAGGAAGCCGGGATCGACCTCGAAGGGATCGCCGGCTCGCTCGAAGACGCCGCCGTCTTCGCGGTCGGCAATAGCGAACGCAGCCTCGGCGGCGCTCTGGTGCTGACCACCAGCGGCTCCAAGGCGACCGAGGCGGTCGCCAACATCGGCCTGCTGCTGCGCAGCGTCCGCGTGAAAGGCGTCACCGTGCTGAAAGGCGGCACCAACGGCTTCACGATCCGCAGCCCCGAACTCGGCAACAAGCCGCTTGTCGTCGCGGCCAAGAAGGGCCGGGTCGCGATCGGCTACGGCTTGCCGGCGACCCTCACGGCGCTCGCCGCGGAATCCGGCAAGACGCTCTCCGACAACCCGACCTACAAGGAAGCGGTCTCCGCGCTGGGCGGCACGCCGATCGGCGGCTTCGTCGACGGTGGGGCGGCGATGAAGCTCGCCGAAGCGCTGGTTCCGAAGTCCGACCAGGGGTTCCAGGAAGCGAAGCGGTTTCTGAACAGCATCGCCTACCTGGCGATCGGGACGGGCACCGAAGGCGAACTGGCGACCGCCAAGGTGATCGTCGGCCTGAAGTAGCGGCGGGCGGGTCGGCCCGAGCGGCGAATTAGGCTGACGAGCATGGAGAGCTGGCTCAGCCCCCTATACGACGCCGCCGGCATGCGGGCGATCGATGCCTGGGCGATCGAGGGGGCCGGGGTTCCCTCGCTGCAGCTGATGGAGGTCGCCGGGCGGGCCGTTGCCGAGGCGGTGGCCGAGCTGGCGCCGGAGGGGCCGGTGCGGGTGGTCTGCGGGAAGGGGAACAACGCGGGCGACGGGTTGGTGGCGGCTCGGCACCTTGCGGGGATGGGTTTCGCGGCGGAGGCGCTGCTGCTCTGGCCGGCCGAGGAGCTGAGCGGAGACGCAAAGGCCAACCTGGAGCGGTTCCAGGCCGAACACGTCGGTGCCGACCTCGAGCCGCGGCTGACCGGCTCCGGGGCGCTCGTCGATGCGATCTTCGGGACCGGGTTCTCAGGGGAGCCGCGCGGGCCGGCCCTGGGGGCGATCGAGGCGATCGGGGCGTGCGGCGCGCCCGTCGTCGCCTGCGACGTCGCCTCCGGCGTCGACGCGTCGAGCGGCGAGGTGGCGGGAGCCGCGGTCGAGGCCGACGTGACGGTCAGCTTCCACGCCGCCAAGCTGGGCCACCGGATCGCCCCCGGCAAGTGGCACACGGGGGAGCTGCGCGTGGCGCCGATCGGGATCCCCGACGGCGCCCCGGGCGAGCCGGTGGCAGGCGTGATCGATCGCTCCGTGCTGGAGCTGGCGCCGCGCCGCGGCGCCCGTTCGACCAAGTTCAGCTCCGGCCAGGTGACGGTCGCAGGCGGCTCGCGGGGTCTGACCGGCGCGGTGCAGATGTGCTCGCGGGCGGCGATCCGGGCCGGAGCCGGCTACGCGACCGTCGCGGTGCCGGCCGACCTCGAGCCGATCTTCGAGGCAGGCCAGCCGGAGGTGATGTCGGTGGGCTGCCCGGGTGGCGACGGCTGCCTCGCCCCCGCCTCGGCGAAGCCCCTGCTGCGCGCCTTCGAGCGCGCGGCCGCCGGGGCGCTCGGCCCCGGCCTGGGCCGCGATCCCGGCTCGGTCGAGCTGGCTCGCGAGGTCCTCCCCGCGATCGAGGCGCCGCTGGTGCTCGACGCCGACGGGCTCAACGCCTTCGCCGGCGAGCTGGGGCAGATCGCCGCCCGCCGGGCGCCGACCGTGTTAACCCCGCACGCCGGCGAGCTGGGGCGGCTGCTCGGCCGCTCGGCCGAGCAGGTCTCCGCGCACCGGCTCGCCGCGGCGCGGGAGGCGGCCGGAGCCTGCGGCGCCGTGGTGGTGCTGAAGGGCGACGACACGATCGTCGTCGACGGCGATCGCGTCGCGGTCAACGCCGTTCCGGCCCCGGGCCTCGCCACCGCCGGCACCGGCGACGTGCTCTCGGGGGTGACGGCGGCGCTGCTGGCGCGCGGGCTCGAGCCGTTCGCGGCGGCCTGCACCGCGGTGCTCGCCCACGCCCGCGCCGGCAGCGAGGCTGCCGCCAGGATCGGTGCCGCGGAGTCGGTGATCGCGACCGACGTGATCGACTCGATTCCCGCCGGCCTGCGGGTCGAATAACCTCGTGGCTGCACGATGAAGACCGCCGCTGAGATCATGGACGCCGAGGTGCCGGCCGTCTCCCCCGACGCCGACGCTCGCAACGCGATCGACCTGCTCGCCAAGACCGACAAGGGGGCGATCCCGGTGATCGACGCCGAGCGCCGTGTGGTCGGGATCGTCAGCGAGTCGGACCTCATCCTCAGCGACGAGAAGTCGGACCTGCACCTGCCCCATTACCTCAACATCATGGGCGGCATCGTCTTCGTCGGTTCGATGAAGGGGTTCGAGATGCGGCTCGAGAAGGCCTTCGCGACCAGCGTCTCGGAGCTGATGAGCGCCGACCCGGTCGTCGTCCGCACCGACGACGACGTCGAGACCGTGGCGAGGACGATCGCCGAGAAGCACCACAACCACCTCCCGGTGGTCGACGGCGAGGGCCGCCTCGCGGGCCTGGTCACGCGGGCCGACGCGCTGGCCGCGCTAGTGGAGTAGCTGTGAAGCGGGCGGTCGCCCGGATCGACCTCGGCGCAGTGCGGGGAAACTGCGCCAGGCTGAAGGCGGAGTTGGGGGAGGCCCCGGAGCTGTGCGCGGTGGTCAAGGCCGACGGCTACGGGCACGGGGCCGACCGCTGCGCCGAAGCGACGCTGGCGGGGGGCGCCACCAGGCTGGCCGTGGCGACCGCGGCGGAGGCCGAGGCGATCGGGCGGCGCTTTCCGCACGTCCCGCTGCTGACCATGGGGGCGCTCGCCCCGGGGGAGCTGGACACGACGCTGGCAGCCGGCTCGGAGGTGGCGGTCTGGCGCTCGGCATTCCTCGAGCTTGTCGCGGAGCGGGCCAGGGCGCAGGGACGGCCGGCCCGGGTCCACGTCAAGTTCGACAGCGGCATGGGACGGCTCGGCAGCCGCTCACCGGAGGAGGTGATCGATTTGCTGCGAGCCTGCGCCGCGAGCTCCGACCTCGAGCCGGCCGGGGTCTGGACCCACCTGGCGACCGCCGACGAACCGGATTCCTCCTTCTTCGCCGAGCAGCTCGATCGCTTTGATCGGGTGGCGGCGGCGGCGCGGGCCGAGTTCCCGGGCATAACCGCCCACGCCGCCAACAGCGCCGCCGTCTTCCGCGACCGCCGCTCCCACTTCGACATGGCCCGCTGCGGCATCGCCGTCTACGGCCTCGATCCCTTCGGGGCCGACCCGGCCGAGCGCGGCCTGCGCCCGGTGCTCTCGCTGCGCTCCTACGTCGCCGATGTGAAGAGATTCGAGCCGGGCGAGAGCGCCGGTTACGGGCGGACCTGGCGGGCGGAGCGCCGCACCTGCGTCGGCGTGCTGCCGCTCGGTTATGGCGACGGGGTGCGGCGCGGCCTCTCAAACGACGCCGAGGTGCTGGTGCGCGGCCGTCGCCGCCCCCTGGTCGGCACCGTCTCGATGGACAACGTGACGATCGACCTCGGCCCCGACACAGATGTCGAGCCCGGCGACGACGCGGTCCTGATCGGCTCGCAGGGCGGCGAGGAGATCCGCGCCGAGGAGCTCGCCGCCCGGCTCGGCACGATCAACTACGAGATCACCTGCGGGATCTCGGCCCGCGTCCCCAGGGAGCACGCGCCTTGAGCCTCGCCGAGCGGCTCGCGGCGGCGCCGCTGGTCGGCATGGCGCGGCGGGCGCTGGAGGACGACGCGCAAGCCTGGATAGCAGGCGGCGCGGTGCGCGACGCGGCGCTGGGTCGCGAGGTGACGGATCTCGACCTGGCTGTGGCGGGCGACGCGTCCGCCGCCGCAAAGGCGATCGCCCGCACCGGGGGCGGTCATGCCTTCGAGCTCTCGGCCGAGTTCGCGACCTGGCGCGCGGTTGCCGCCGACGGCTCCTGGCAGGTCGACGCCACCGCGCTGCGTGGAGGGACGGTCGAGGCCGACTTGGCGGCGCGTGACTTCACCCTGGGGGCGGTCGCCCTGCCGCTCGCCGGCGGTGAGCCGCTCGACCCCTACGGCGGTCTCGACGACCTCGAGCGGCGGCGGCTGCGGGTGGTCGGCGAGGGCAGCTTCGCAGCCGACCCGCTGCGGTTGCTTCGCGCCGCCCGTCTCGCCGCCGATCTGGAGCTGGAGGTCGAGCCCGGGACGGTCGCGCTGGCGCGCTCCGAAGCGGCGCGCGCCGTCGAGGCGGCGGGCGAGCGGCAGCTCGCCGAGCTGCGCCTCCTGCTTGGCGGTTCCGACCCGCTGCGCGGCCTCGCCCTGCTCGACGAGCTCGGCCTGACCGCCGTGGTGCTGCCCGAGGTGGAGGCGCTGCGGGGGGTCGAGCAGGGGCCCAACCACCACCTCGACGTGCACGGCCACACCCTCGCGGTGCTGGAGCGAACCCTCGAGGTGGAGGGCGACTTGGAGCGCTTCGCCGGCGAGCGCGCCGGCGAAGCGCGCGATCTGCTCGACGAGCCCCTGGCCGATGAGATGAGCCGCGGCACGGCGCTGCGCTTCGGCGCCTTGCTGCACGATGTCGGCAAGCCGGCGACCCGCGCCGAGCACGAGGGCTACGTCACCTTCATCGGCCATGACCAGGGCGGGGCGGAGATCGTCGGCACGGTCTGCCACCGCCTGCGCGCCAGCCGTCGGCTGACCGGCCACCTGCGGGCCCTGACCCTCCATCACCTGCGCCTCGGCTTCCTCGTCCACGAAACGCCGCTGCCGGCCCGCCGCGTCCACGAGTACCTGCGGGCCACTGAGCCGGTCGCCGCCGACGTCACCCTGCTCACCGTCGCAGACCGGCTCTCGGCCCGCGGCAGCGGCCCGCTCGCGACCGAGGGGGCGATCGAGGCCCACCTGCGCCTCGCCCGCGAGATGCTCGCCGCGGCGCTCGACTGGCGCCGCGACGGCCCGCCCGAGCCGCTGCTGCGCGGCGACGAGCTGGCGAGCGAGCTGGGAATCGAGCCCGGGCCGGAGGTGGGGGAGCTGCTCGCCGAGCTGGAGGCCGCCCAGTACGCGGGCGAGGTCAGCAGTCGCGAGGATGCGCTCGAGCGGGCTCGCCGCTTGCGCGGCTGACCCCGCGGTCGGGTAGCCTCTTCGCCGCATGGGAAAAGAGGAGAAGATCGAGATGGAGGGCGAGATCACCGAGGCCCTCCCGAACACGATGTTCCGCGTCAAGCTCGATAACGACCACGAGGTGCTCGGCCACATCTCGGGCAAGATGCGCCGCCACTACATCCGCATCCTCCCCGGCGACCGGGTGAAGATCGAGCTCTCGCCGTACGACCTCGACCGCGGCCGGATCACCTACCGCTACAAATAGCGATGGCGCTGGGTGAGCGCGGACGGAATCCGCTGACTCCGCGCAGCACCGCCGAGGGCGCCTGCGCCCTGCGGGCCGCGGGAGCGCTGGAGAAGGACCCCGCGGTTCGCTGCCCTGACGACATGGCAGCCGCGTTTCTCGGCGGCTTCAACGTCTCCACCCTCGCCAAGCGCCGGCTCACCAGACGCCTGTTCCTGCGTGGCGCGAATCGCACCATCCCCGGGGCCTATGGCTACGAGATCGTGCGGGCCAAGTTCATCGACGAGGTCCTGGTCGGTGAGGCGGATGCCGGCCTGGACGAGCTGGTGCTGCTCGGGTCGGGATTGGACTCCCGCCCCTACCGGCTGGCGGAGCGGCTCAGCGGAGTGCGCGTGATAGAGGTGGATCATCCGGACAGCCTCGCCTCGAAGCGCCAGCGGCTGAGTCGGCTGCGTGGGCGCGAGCCCGATCGCGTGACGTATGTGGAGGTGGACTTCACCTGCGACGACCTGGACGCGGCGCTTGCCGCCGCCGGTCACGAGCGCTCGGCCGCGACCCTGTTCGTCTGGTCGGGGGTGAGCATGTACCTGCCGGGGGAAGCCGTGTCGGACATGCTCTCCTGGGTCGGTGAGCACGACAATCCCCGCAGCTCGATCGTCTTCGACGTCATCTGGGCGGAGGCGCTGGACGGCTCACGCGAGTATTACGGGGCAGCGGAGCTGCGTGACGGGACCGCCAAGGCCGGTGAGCCGCTGCGCTGGGGGATGCCCGAGGATCAGGTCGAAGAGACCCTCTCGGGCTTTGGCATCCGCGCCGAGCGCGTCCTGGGCGAGGAGGAGGGGCGCACCGCCTACCTCAGACGCTCAGACGGCAGCCTGCACGATCGCCCCTACGGGTTCGGCGCGCTGATTCACGCTCGCGTCGGTACCTAGGCCAGAGCCCCTCCGGTCTCCCGTGCGGCTCGTCGGCAGCGATCACAGCGCCGCGCCGGCCTCGGCGAGCGGCGGCCACGACTCCACCCAGCGCCGTCCGTTGGCCCGCTCGAGGGCTTCTGCCGCGTCGAGCAGCAGCTCGTCGCGACCCCAGGCGGCCTGCAGCTGCAGGGCTACCGGCAGGCGCTCGGCGGTCAGCCCCGCCGGGACGCTGATCGCCGGGGTGCCGGCCAGGTTGGCGAGCCCGGCGCCGCGCACGTTCGCCTGGTCGGCGGGGAGCGTGCCCGAGGGCAGCTCGACCACGGGCGCCTCGAGCGGCGGCGCCGGGGCGGGGACGGTCGGCCAGGCGAGCACGTCGACCTGCTCGAAGAGGGCGGCGAGGCGGCGCCGCATCATCGTCCTCACGCGGCTCGCCTGGACCGTCGCCGCCGCCGGGAGCAGCATCCGGTACTTGAGGGTGCCGCGGGCGACCGGGCTGATCTCCGGGTGGAGCCGGTTGAGCTGCTGCGGCGTCGTGCCGCTGAGGCTCTCGCCGTTGATCGTGAGGATCGCGGCCAGCGCCGCGGCGCCGAGGTCGGGCAGCGGGACCTCGAGGATCTCGCCGCCGGTCTCGGCGCGCAGCGCCTCGACCGCCGCCTCGCAGGCGTCGCGCACCGCCGGCGTCACATCCTCGGAGACCGCGTCGCTGACGACACCGATCCGCAGCCCGGCGGCGTCGCCGGCGGCCAGCTCCTCCCCGCACAGCACCGAGCCCAGCAGGCGGCAGTCGCCGGCGTCGGCGCAGAGCGGTCCGGAGACGATCGTCGTGGTGACCGGCGCCATGTGGTGGCCCTCCATCGCCGAGCGGCCGAAGGTCGGCTTGAGGCCGGTCAGCCCGCAGTAGGCGGCGGGGAAGCGGACCGAGCCGACGCCGTCGGCGCCGACCGCGCCGGCGACCAGCCGCGCGGCGACCGAGGCCGCCGGACCGCTCGAGGAGCCGCCCGGGCAGCGCTCCACGTCCCAGGGGTTGCGACAGGGACCGTAGTAGGAGACGGCGCCGGTGCTTCCGGCGCCCAGCTCGTGCATGTTGCCGACCCCGACGATCGTCGCGCCGGCGTCGCGCAGGGCGCGGTAGGGCCCGGACTCGCCGGGCACCGCCGGCGCCATCAGCTCGGCCGCGCCGAAGCGCTGAGCCCGCCAGGGCAGCGGCCACTCGTCCTTGATCACCACCGGCACGCCGCGCAGCGGCCCTTCGATAGCCGCCGCCGCCATCTCCCGCGAGCGCTCGGGGAAGGTCTCGACCACCGCGTTGAGGGCCGGGTTGCGCGCCTCGATCCGCGCCAGGGCCGCGTCGAGCAGCTCGGCCGGGCTGACCTCGCCGGCGGCGACCGCGGCCGCCTGGTCGCGCAGATTGAGGTCGAGGGGGGAGCTCACTGCGGCGCCTTCGAGAGGTCGGGGCAGCGCTCCGGCTCGACCTCGCTCGTGTCGAGCGCCAGCAGCTCGAGGATCGCGGGCCAGAAGAATCGGTGCACTGCCGCGATCACCGCCAGGTCGACCTCGTCGGCCTCGATCCCCAGCGAGGCCAGGCCGGCAGGCAGGAACTCGTCCAGAGGAGCGGCGCTCTCCATTTGGCGGCAACCCTACTGACTGCCGAGTGGCCGCGATCCTGCACACTTGGCGGAGGATGGCGCCGAGCCGCGCCGAACGGCAGAATCCTGGGCCGCAACCCTGTCCAAAGGCCCGGGTTGTCGCTTGAGACCTTGCTGAGAGCAGCCGAAAACCAACTCCGCGCAAGGCGCGCCCCGATCGCGCTGGGCTTCGCGTGCGCTCTGGCACTGCTGGTCGTCGCCGCTTGGCCAGGCGCGGCCGAGTCGGCGCCGGCCCGCGTCGTCGTGCTCGGCCAGACCGATTCGACCCCGCGGCCCTCCTGCCCGGGGAAAATCGTCAACAACGTCGAGGTGGTGCCCTGCAGGGTCGAGGGGCACGTGAGCGGTTTCCAGGCGATCGCCGGCGGCGTTCCGCGTCCCTACGAGGTGCCTTTCGACGGCAAGATCGTCGCCTGGTCGATCACCCTCGCCCGCCCCTCCCGCACCGACACCGCGAAAACGACCGACGAGGTCGGCTTCTTCAACGAATTCCTCGGCAAGCCCTCGCGGGCGCGGATCGGCGTCCTGCGCCCGGTCGAAGGCTCGAAGCCGCCCAAGTACACGCTGGTCCGCCAGAGCCCCCTGCAGAAGCTCAACCCCTACTTCGGCAGCACCGTGATCTTCGGCCTCGACCACCCGCTCAGCGTGCTGAAAGGCCAGGTCGTCGCCCTGACGATCCCGACCTGGGCGCCGATGTTCGCCTTCAACGTCTCCGACGAAAACACCTGGCGAGGCAGCCGCCCGCCGAAACACTGCTCCTCGAAGCAGGACATCCAGGGCGGCCACCCCCAGCAGGGGGTCGGCAAGACCAAGACCTACGGCTGCTACTACAGCAACGCCCGCCTGCTCTATACCGCCACGGTCGTCAAGAAACCGTAGTCAGCCGAGCGCGCTCTGGCGCAGGCCGCAGTAGGGGCAGTCGCTGACGTCGAGGCCGATCAGCTGATCGCAACGGCGACAGGCGCGGAGGTTCTCGGGGCTGCGCGGCAGCCCCGAGGCGGAGGGGGCGAGGGGCAGCACCATCGCCACGGGCAACATCTCCTCGCCGGTCTCGCGGTCGAGGTAGGTCTCGCCCGGCTCGGCGTAAGCGAGCGCCTCGCGGCCGGAGGCCGGCGCCCGCATCCGGTAGAGCTGCTTCGGGTTCACGGCGGGGAAGACTAATAGCTTGCGCGGCACCGATGCGTGTTCTGCTGTTTCACGGCTACCTGCTGCGCGGCACCGGCAGCAACATCTACACCGCGAACCTGGCCCGTGCGCTGGTCCGGCTCGGCCATCGGGTCCACCTGCTCTGCCAGGACCGCCGGGTGCGGATCGAGGGCGTCGAGATCCACAACCCGGAGATCGACGGCCTGCTTCCGGTCTACGTCAAGGACCCCTACGAGGGCTTCGAGGTGAAGTCCTTTCCTGAGCTGACCGAGGAGGAGCTGGACCGCTACCTCGACGCCAACGTCGCGGCGGTCCGGCGGCTTGCCGACGCCGTCGGGGGATTCGATGCCGCCCTCGCCGGTCACCTGGTGATGGGGCCGCCGATCCTCGCCCGCGCCGAGGTCGGCGACTTCGCTGCAAAGGTCCACGGCTCGGCCCTCGAGTACACGGTGAAGCCGCATCCGCGCTTCCTGCCCTATGCCGAAGAGGGGATGCGGGCGGCCAACTGCGTTCTGGTCGGTTCCCGGCACACCGCCGCGTCGCTCTGGGCGGCGTTGCCCGGCGTCCGCGGTCTACGGGCCAGGACGCGGCTGGGCCCGCCCGGCGTGGATACGGAGGCGTTTCGGCCGGGGGTCGACGCGGAGGATCGTCCCCGGATCGTCTTCGTCGGCAAGCTGATCGTCTCCAAGGGAGCCGACCTGCTGCTCGCCGCGTGGCCGCTGGTCAGTGCCCAGCACCCGGAGGCGAAGCTGCAGATTGCCGGCTACGGCGAGTACGAGGCCGGCCTGCGGCGGCTGCTTGCGGCGCTGGACAGGGGGGACCTCGACGATGCGCGCGAGGTGGCGCGCCTGGGGTGGGCGCTCGAGGGCGGTCCCGCGGAGCCGCTCTCGATACTGAGCGCGTTTCTGGAGAATCCGCCTCCCGGCTACCGCGAGGCGGCAAGCGGAGCGGCCGGCTCGGTCGAGTTCGTCGGCCGGCTTGAGCACGACGAGGTCGCCGAGCTGCTGCCCGGTGCCGACGCGCTGGTCATGCCGAGCACCTTTCCGGAGGCGTTCGGGATGGTCGCCGCGGAGGCGGCGGCGTGCGGGGTGCTGCCGGTCTCGGCAGGCCACTCGGGGATGCGCGAGGTGTCGCGGGAGCTGGCGGCGGCGTTGCCCGAGGGCGCCGCCGGGCTGGTCTCCTTTGCGGTCGAGCCGGGTGCCGTCGAGGCGATCGCCGACCGCCTCAACCACTGGCTGGCGCTGCCCGATCGGGAGCGGTCTGCGGTGCGAGGGAGGCTCGTCGAGACGGCGCGGCGGCTCTGGAGCTGGGAAGGCGTGGCACGGGCCGCGGTGGCCGCCTCGGCGGGCAAGCTGGGTGAGCTTCCGGCGCCCGGTTAGATAGTGCCGTGCGTCATTTGGGGCGTGAAAACCTCCCGCCGCAGCTTCAATAGAATCACCGCCCGCCGATCATGGGCCGCCTGCCGATAGCGAAGATGCTCGCCGTAACCATCGCGCTCACCGCGGTGATCTCCGCGGTGATGCTGTCGATCAACTGGAACGGACAAGAGGCCTCGACCGCGGCGCCGAAGATCGACGATCTGCTCAACGTGATGATCGTCCTCTCGTCCTTCGTCTTCTCGCTGGTCTTGGTGATGCTGTTCTACGCGCTGTGGAAGTACAGGGCCAAGCCGGGCGACGAGTCCGACGGCGAGCCGATCCACGGCAACACGAAGCTCGAGGTGACCTGGACGCTGATCCCGACGATCATCGTGCTGTTCGCCGCCGGCTACAGCTGGGTGGTGCTGGACGAAATCGAAGCGAAGGACGCGAACCCCCTCACCGTCGACGTCTTCTCCCAGCAGTTCGCCTGGAGCTTCGGCTACCCGGGCAAGGGCAACGTCTGGTCGCAGGGCGAACTGCACGTGCCGCTCGGCCGCCAGGTCGAGTTCAAGATGCACTCCCAGGACGTCATCCACTCCTTCTGGGTGCCCGAGTGGCGGATCAAGAAAGACAATGTCCCGGGGATCACCACGACGGCGGTCGTCACCCCGGACAGGCTCGGCAGCTACCAGCTGATCTGCGCCGAGCTCTGCGGCTTCGGCCACGCCGCGATGCGGGCGAAAGTCGTCGTCGAGCGGCCGGCGCAGTTCCGCAAGTGGGTCGCCGGGCTGAAGCAGAAAGTGCCGCCCCCCTACATGGAGTCGATCCGCCAGGACACGGAAACCAACCCGGTGGAACCGGTCGGCGCAGGCGGGGCATAATGGAGGGCAGGGACTGATGGCGGCAGCGATCAAGCGACCGGGATGGATTCGAGGCGCGCTCGGCCTGGTGGCGGCGTCGGCCTTCGGCGTCGGGCTGGTCGTCGTGCTGCGCACGATCTCCGGCCTGCCGGCGTTCCAGACCGAGCAGACCGGCTACCCACAGGTCGTCGTCCCGCTGATCACCGGCCCGCTCGGCTTCCTCGCCGGCTTCGGCTGCTTCGACTACTGGCTGCGCTGGGCCGCCGGGATGCCGACGATCCCCGAGGACCACTCCCAGCATGGGGCCAGGAGCTGGCGCGACTACTTCCGCTTCAACACCGATCACAAGGTGATCGGCATCCAGTACATCTGCACGAACTTCTTCTTCTTCTTCGTCAGCGGCCTGATGGCAATGCTGATCCGCGCCGAGCTGGCCCAGCCGGGCGCCCAGATCGTCGACGCCAGCACCTTCAACGGCCTCTTCTCGGCCCACGCGGCGATCATGATCTTCGTCTTCATCGTGCCGGTCTTCGCCGGGATCGCCAACTACGTGCTGCCGCTGATGATCGGCGCCCCGGACATGGCCTTCCCGCGCCTCAACGCGCTCAGCTTCTGGATGCTGCCGATCGCCGGTTTGCTCTTCGTCGGCAGCTTCCTCGCCCCCGGCGGGGCCTTCGACGCGGGCTGGACCGGCTACGCGCCGCTCTCCACCGGGGCGCCGCTCGGGCAGTCGTTCTTCAACCTCGGCGTCCAGTTCGCCGGCGCATCCTCGATCGCCACGGCGCTCAACTTCCTGGTCACGATCATCACCATGCGTGCCCCGGGGATGACCTTCTGGCGGATGCCGCTGCTGGTCTGGGCCAACCTCTCGACCTCGCTGCTGGTCGTCGCCGCGACGCCGTTCATCGCCGGCGCCCAGTTCATGGTCCTCCTCGATCGCGCCGTCGGCACCCAGTTCTTCCAGTTCGCCGGCGGCGGCGACGTGATCAGCTACCAGCACATCTTCTGGTTCTACTCGCACCCCGCCGTCTACATCATGATGCTGCCGGGCTTCGGAATCATCTCCGAGGTGATCTCGACCCACGCCCGAAAACCGATCTTCGGATACCGGCTGATGGCGCTGGCGCTGCTCGGGATCGTCGTGCTCAGCTACTCGGTCTGGGCGCACCACATGTTCGTCGCCGGCATGTTCAGCTGGCTGCGCGTGCCGATGATGATCACCACGCTGCTGATCGCGGTGCCGACCGGGATCAAGATCTTCTCCTGGCTGGGGACTCTGTTCTTCGGCAAGATCCACACCTACTCGACCGCGATGCTGTTCGCGCTCGCCTTCATCGTCACCTTCACGGTCGGCGGGATCAGCGGCGTGATGCTCGGCATGGTGCCGATCGACATCCACGTCTCCGACACCTACTTCATCGTCGCCCACATCCACTTCGTGCTGTTCGGCGGCTCGGTGTTCACGATCTTCGCCGGCATCTACCACTGGTTCCCGAAGATGACCGGGCGGATGTACGACGAGAAGCTCGGCCGGGTCCACTTCTGGGGCACGCTGGTCGGCACCTGGGGCACCTTCCTGCCGATGCACTGGGTAGGGATGGACGGGATGCCTCGCCGCGTCGCCGACTACGCCGCCCAGTTCGGCGACTGGAACCTGCTGATCAGCGTCTTCGCCTTCATCCTCGGCGCCGTGCAGCTCGTCTTCCTCTACAACATGATCGTCAGCTGGCGCTTCGGGCCGCGGGCCGAAGCCAATCCGTGGCGGGCGAACTCGATCGAGTGGCAGGTCTCCTCGCCGCCGCCGGTCTTCAACTTCGACGAGATCCCCCGCGTCGTCGGCGGGCCCTACGAGTTCGGCGTCCCCGGCGCCAGGCACGCGATCATGGCCGGCGAGGGCGCCGAGGTGCGCGAGCCGGAGCCGACCGTGGCGGGGTCGCCATGAGCGCGGAGCGAGCAGGCGGACATCTCTGGTTCTTCGCGCCGCGAGCGAAGCCGGAGTCGGTGCAATGAGCGCCAGCGGCGAGAGCCGTCCGCTGCTGGTCTTCCTCAACGAGGTCGCCGGCGGGCGCAAGCTGCTGCAGGCGGTCGCCGAGCGGGCCGAGCGGGTTCCGTTCGTCGCCGTCGCGGCACCGCAGAACCAGCCCGCGGTCGGCCAGCTGATCGATTCGGGCGAACTGCGCGAGGCGGCTCGCGCCCGGGTCGAGGTGACGATGTCGATTCTCTCCGAGTACGGGGTGGAGTCTGTCGGCGAGGTGATGGACCGCGACCCGGCGCTCGCCCTCGACGACGCGGTGCGCGCCCACGAGCCCGGCGAGGTACTGCTCTCCTGCCTGTACGAGACCCGCTTCGGCATCACCCGCAAGGACCTGGTCGAGTGGGCGCGGGCCCGCTTCGAGCCCGAGGTCGCGGTCACCCACATCCCGGTGCGGATCGAAGACGACTCGATCCGCTGGGACGTGACCCACACCCTTGTCGTTGCGACCCAGACGGTGGCGACCCCGGACCTCGTCAGGCGGCTGAAGGAACGGGCCGCCGAGCGCCCGCACCGCTTCACGATCGTCTGTCCGCGAGCCGAGGGCGTCTCGGAGCAGCAGATCGTCCGCGACCTCGCCTCGACCCTGGCCGAGCTCTACCGAGCCGACGTCGACGCGACCGGACAGCCGATGAGCCCCGATCCGTTCCACGCCGTGCAGAACGCGGTCGAGCACTACCGGATCGACGAGGTGCTGATCTCGACCTTCGCGGGCGAGGCGTCGCACTGGCTCGACGAGGACCTGGTCGGCCGCACCCGTGAGATAACCGAGAAGCCGGTCGAGCACCTCGAGGTGGGCCGCCCGGCGGAGGCCGTGGCCGCCGCGGTCGCCGAGGGGGAGGGGGCCTGATGGAGAGCGCAACCGTCGCACTCGGCCACGGCCACGAAGAGCACCACGGGCCCCCCGAGGCGAACCAGAGCTCGCGGATCGACCGCCAGACGCTGGGGATCCTGCTGTTCATCGTCTCCGAGGTGATGCTGTTCGGCGCCTTCTTCGCCTCCTACTTCTTCGTCCGGGTGGTCGTGAGCCCGGCGGCCTGGCCGCCGCAGCCCTACGAGCTGCCGGTCGCGGTCGCCGGCGTCAACACGGCGATCCTCGTCTCTTCGAGCTTCACCGTCCACTATGCGCTGGAGTCGATCCGCCGCGGCAACCGCAAGGGGCTGAAACTCGGCCTGGTGCTGACCTGGATGCTCGGCGCGACCTTCCTCTTCATCCAGATCAACGAGTACGCGCACATCGGCTTCAGCGCCCGCGATCTCGCCTTCGGCTCGATCTTCTACGGCCTCACCGGCCTGCACGGCGCCCACGTCTTCGTCGGGCTGATGCTGCTCAGCTTCGCCACGATCCGCGCCTTCCGCGGCCACTTCGGCCCCGGGGCAAAGAGCCACCTCGGCGTCGAGGTGCCGGGCATCTACTGGCACTTCGTCGACATCATGTGGCTGATCGTCTACACGACGGTCTATATCCTCTAGCGCGCTGAAGATCTCCGAGCAAGCGGTCTTTCGCTGGGTCGTGATCGTCGGGATCGCGGCTGCGTCCGTGATCGCCCTGACGCTGCTGACCAGGCCGCTGGCCGGGGCGCTCTGGGGCCTGGTTCTCGTCGCTGCCGGAGCGCTGCACGGCTACCGGTGGCTGAAACGGCGCTGACGAAAGGCTAGGCACGAGTCGCCGCCGGTCGCGGGGGGGCTTCACGCGACTCCGCCGTGCCCATCGCGGCGGGAGACTCCAGCCCGCGAGGCTCGAGGCGTCCTGCCGTAGCGACGGCCCACAGCATCGCGAGCCAGGTCGTCGTGGCCAGCGCGACGTGAACCCAGACCAGCTCGCCGGGGAGCTTCAGCCACCACTGGACGCCGCCGACCACGCCCTGCAGGGCGAGCAGGGCGATCACCGCGGTCAGGGGCTGGAGGGCCCGTCGGTCGCCGCCGGGGCGGCGCAGGAGCAGCCAGACGGCGATCGCGGCGAAGCCGAAGACGGTGGCGATCGCGGCATGGCGCTGCACGACCCATTCCAGGGTGTCGGCGCCCTCGAAGGTGAAGCGGTGGACGAGCTGGCCGGCGTGGGCGCCTGCGTGGGGCCCCGCGGCGGTGGCGATCGTCCCGGCGAGGATCGTCAGTTGCCCGAAGGGGATCAGGGCGCGCACCGCCCAGACGCCGAGCCGGTCGGAGGAGCGGCGGCGCTCCCAGGGCTCGTAGCGAGAGCACCAGGCGAGCGCGAAGGCGGCGTCGAGTAGCAGCATCGAGAGGATGAAGTGGCTCATCACCAGGCCTGGGGCGAGGTCGAACTTGACAACCAAAGCACCGAGGATCGCCTGGCAGAGCACCCCGAGCGGCAGCAGGGCGCCGAAGAAGGCGAGGTGCCAGCGGAAGGGCCGCCGGAACCAGGCGAGCACGCTGGCGGCGATCACCGCGATCCCGACGAAGCCGGTGAAGACGCGATTTCCGTACTCGATCACGGCGTGGGCGTCGAGCGGCGGCACGGTGCCGCCGTAGCACTTTGGCCAGTCCGGGCAGCCGAGGCCGGATCCGGTGAGGCGGACGCCCGCCCCGGTCAGCACGATCGCCGCCAGGGCCGCGAGGGCGACCAGAGCGACCTGGGCGTAGCGCCGCGGCGAGATCGCGAGGCGGTCTTTGAGGCGGGCGCCCATCGTCCCCCTGATGATGCCAACGGCCGCGCTCCGGCCGCCGCGCTCAACCGCCCTTGCCGCCGCCGGCCTGCGTGCTTTCGATCAGGTACTGAACGAGGTCTTCGAGTTCTTTCGGGGTCAGCGTTTCGCCGAAGTTGGCGGGCATCACGTTGGCCGCGTAGCCCTTGGCGATTGTCGCGTTCGGATCGGCGATCGATTCTTCGATCATCGCCGCGCTCTGGCCCGGCAGCACTTCGTCGAGGTTCGGCCCGGTGACGCCACCCGAGCCGGCGGCGGCCAGCACGTGGCAGCCACCGCAGCCGTTGTTGGCGAACACCTGCGCGCCCGCGCCGCCCTGCACCTGCGGCGGCGCCGCGCCGGGCACGCCGGCGTACTTGCCGACGTAGGCGGCAACGTCGTCGAGGTCCTGACCGGAGACGATGTCGGCAGGCATCGAGACGTTGGCGGCGCCGGTGCTGGGGCGGGGGTTCTCAACCTGCGCCTTGACGATCCCTTCGATCGTCGAGCCGGTCTCCCCGGCCGCGCGGGCCGCGGCAAAGGCATCGTCGAGGTTGGGGCCGATCTGGGCGGTCGTGCCGGCCTGGGCCATTTCGTGGCAGACACCGCATTTCTGTACGAAGAGGTTGCGGCCCCGCTGCACGTCGGCGGTGGTGGTGCCGCAGCCCGAGGCGGACAGCGCGATCGCAGCGAGGGCGGCGAGCAGGAGAAGGAAGCGAGGTGGGTTGAGTCGTTTAGGCATCTGGATTCGGCGCGAGGCGCGCCGGAGTCTATAGGTCGAAGCCCCCCTCGAAGCGGCTTGCGGAACCCGGATAGTCGGTTAGGCTTGATGCGATTCTCACGAAGCCGCGACCCGTGAAAAGGAGGGGAGGTAGATGCAGGTTCGGGATGGGATGTCGGAGGTGGTCCTGACCGTCGGCACGTCGCACACGCTTCGGGAGGCGGCCCGGATGATGGCCGACAAGCGGACCGGCGCGGCGCTGGTCGCCGGGGACGAGCAACCGGTGCCCTGCATCGTCACCGAGCGCGACATCCTCAACTCCCTCGGGCGCGGTGAGGATCCCGACACCGAGTGCGTCCGCGACCACATGAGCGAGGGGGTCGTCGCCGCCTCGCCCGACTGGAGCCTGGAGCGCGCCGCCTCGGAGATGTCGACCCGTGGCATCCGCCACCTGGTCGTCTTCGAGGGAGGGGACATCGTGGGGGTTCTCTCGATCCGCGACATCGTGCGGGTTTGGACCTCAGACGGGGCAACCTCGGGGATGGCTCCGGACTGAGCCGAGCTCAGAGCGTCAGGGCTGCGGAGGGGAGATCGTTTCGACCGGGAGTACCGCCCCGCGGACCTTCTGCCGGCGCGGCCGGCGGAAGTAGTCGCGAGTGGCGCCGCGGATCATGCTGCGCAGGGCGGCGAGCAGCACGACGCCGCCGATGATCGAGTAGATCCAGCCGCGGACCATGAACCCCTCGGCGAAGATGCCGCAGACGGCGAGCGCCGCGGCAAAGGCGAAGATCGCCGGCGCCCAGGAGGGACGCGGCGCGTAGACCAGCTCGCCCGGCTCGGAGACCCCGCGCTCCGCGCTCATGACAACGATTCCCGCTTCGCTCGCGGCGCGAAGAACCAGAGATGCACGCTTGCTCGCTCCGCGCTCATGACGCGATGTAGAGCATCGCGGTTACGAAGCAGAGGGCGAAGACGCCGGCGGCGATGCCGCCGGCAACCAGGCCGGCCGTCAGGTCGCGTCTTGCGGTCTCGCGGTCCACTGCCCGGGATTTCTACTAGACAACCCGGTCGAGCGGCATCGCCAGGAAGAGCAGCGCCAGGTAGGCGAGCGAGAAGAGGTAGGTGCGCAGCGCCCAGCGTCGGTCGGCGCTGCGCAGCAGCCGCACCGCGCAGTAGATGAAGGCGGCGCCGAGCGCCATCGAGGCAACCAGGTACTCGACCCCGAAGCCGCCTGCGCAGAAGGGGAGCTGCGTCACTGCGTAGAGCAGGATCGTGTAGAGGAGGATCTGGCGGCGGGTCTCCGCCTCGCCTCGCGCGACCGGCATCATCGGCACGCCGGCCCGCGCGTACTCGTCCTTCATCAGCAGCGAGAGTGCCCAGAAGTGGGGCGGAGTCCAGAAGAAGATGATCGCGAACAGGTAGAAGGCGGTGCCGCTCAGCCCGCCCGTGACAGCCGCCCATGCGACCAGCGGCGGCACCGCGCCGGCGGCACCGCCGATCACGACGTTCTGCGGCGTCGAGCGCTTCAGCCAGAGGGTGTAGACGAAGACGTAGCCGAGCAGGCCGGACAGCGAGAGGGCCGCGGCGAGCGGGTTGACGGCGAGCGCAAGCAGCAGCAAGGAGCAGAGCCCCAGCAGCGCGCCGAAGCGGATCGCCGCGGCGGGCGAGATACGGCCGCCCGCCACCGGGCGCTCTGCGGTTCGCGCCATCGTGCGGTCGATGTCGCGGTCGAGCGCGTGGTTGATCGCCCCGGCTCCACCAGCCGAGAGGGCGCCGCCCAGGCAGGTGACGAGGACCAGGCTGAGCGAGGGGTCGCCGGCCACGTACATCGTCGTCGCGGTCGTGAAGAGCAGCAGCGACTGCACCTTCGGCTTGGTCAGCGTCAGGTAGTCGCGCAGGACCGATGCAGCCGCAGCGCGCTGCGAGACCGCCGCGGTCGCTTCCATCGTCGCCACCGGCTCAGGCTACCGTCTGGGACTCGCGCGCCCGGGCCTCGGCGCGCGCTGTGCGGTGGCGGATCGCCTCGCGGATGTCGCGCAGCGGCCGGGCGCTGCGCACGTCGGGCAGCAGGTCGAAGTTGTGCGGCTCGGGCGGCGAGAGCGCGAACCACTCGAGCGAGTCGCCGCCCCAGGGATCGTGGCCGGCCTCGGCGCCGCCCCCGCGGCTGAGGATCGCGTTGACCAGGGTCATCAAGATCCCGGCGGCGAGCACGAACGCGCCGATCGAGGAAATCAGGTTGTAGGTGCTGACGCCTTCGCCGGCGAAGTACTTGTACGCGTCGATCACCTCCCCTTCGAGCCCGCCGGCGAGGAAGAGCGGCACGAAGGTGGCCAGCATGCCGATCGCCATCGTCCAGAAGGAGATCCGCGCCAGGCTCTCGCCCATCGTGCGCCCGGTCATCTTCGGGAACCACCAGTACAGGGCCGCGAAGCCGCCGAACACCCCCCCGCCGACCAGGGCGAAATGGGTGGCGGCGCTTGCGTCGACGGTGTTGTTCAGCTGCCAGGCTGCGGCGACCATCGAGTGCTCGATCTCGGCGGCGAGGCCGATCGAGATCGAGACGATCGCGCCGGCGGCGAACAAAAGCGGCGCCCGCATCTGCACCGCGCCGCCGATCAGGGTCGCGATCAGGTTGAAGAAAACGAGCCCGAACGGCACGATCAGGGCCAGCGCCATCGTCATCGCGAAGTACATCCAGCCGATCCCGATCGGCGCGGTCAGCATGTTCTGCATCCAGGCGAGCGTGCAGAGCACCGCGATCGCCGCCAGCGAGCAGATCACGACGCTCCGGCCCGCGAGCGGCCTGCGGGCCAGCGCCGAGACGATTTCGGCGATCGCCGCCAGGGCGAAGATCAGGATCAGCGCGTAGGCGCCGCTGAGAAAGATCCAGCTCAGGTGCTCCCAGAGCAGCGGCGACCCGCCGGCGTCGCCGGCGAAGAAGATGCCGTCGAAGTTGCGGTCGATCAGCAGCATCGTGATCGCCGCCAGCATCACCGGCCCGATCACGACCAGCAGCCAGGAGCAGATCGCCGCCGCCCACGAGAACACCGGCAGCCGGCGCCAGGCCATCCCCGGGGCGCGCAGCGTACGCAGCGTCGCAACCAGGTCGATCGCGATCAGCACGAAGCCAAGCGTCGCCAGGCCGGTTGCGGCGCACCAGGCGTCGACCCCGTTGTTGGGCAGGAAGGCGATCCCGGAGAGCGGCGGCAGCGGGTTGACGCCGGCCTCGGACGGGGTATAGAGGAAGCCCGTGTAGAGCACCGTGGCGCCGGCCAGGTAGAGCCACATCCCGAGCTGACCGAGGCGCGGCAGGGCGGTGCCGCGGGCGCCGATCTGCAGCGGCGCCACGTAGTAGAGGATGCCGAGCGCCAGCGGGATCGCGAAGAGGAAGATCGCCGTCGCCCCGTAGAGCGAGAGCATCCGGTTGAAGGTGACCGGGGCGAGGAAGGTGTTCTCCGGGATCGCCAGCTGCAGGCGCATCAGCAGCAGCTCGACCAGCGCCATGAAGAGGAAGCCGAGCGCGGCGACGACCATCACCCGGCCGATGTCCTTGTGGTCGGCGCCGGTCGCGATCTGCACCCAGCGGCGCCGCTGCGGCGGGAAGCCGTCGACGACCAGCTCGGGCTGCCCGTTTACTGCGCTCACGGCGCTTCCCCTCCTTCGACCAGGCCGACGACGCGGTCCTGGGCCGCCTGGATCTCGTTCTTGCGCTGTTCGAGGAAGGTTTCGTAGGTCTGCGGTGAGACGACTTCGACCTCGGCACGCATCGCCGCGTAGGCCTGGCCGGAGAGGGTTGCCGCCCGGCCGAAGTAGCTGCCTTCTTCGTCGGCGCGGAAGAAGAGGTGGTTGGTCTTGCCCGGCACGGCGTCCGCCTTTCCGGCCAGGTCGGGGACGTTCCAGGTGTGGATGACGTCGGTGCTGACGAGGTTCAGCTCGACCGCGGTGTCGACCGGGACGACCAGCTTGTAGTAGGAGAAGGCTTCGTTCGGGTAGTCGTAGCGCCACAGCCATTGCTGGCCGGTGACGGCGATCTGCAGCGGTTCGGAGTGGGCGACCTGCAGGCCGGCCGTGCCGGTCGGCGCCTTTTCGCGCGCCCGGTCGGTGAAGACGATGCTGAGGACGAGGATCGCGGCGGCGAAGACGGTCAGCGTCGCTCCGACCCGGAACTGGACGCGACGGCTGTCCGCGAGGTGACGCGGCTCGGCGCCGCGCTGGGCCCGGTAGCGCCGCAGGGCGTAGACCAGCCCAACGACGACGGCGACCACGACGATCGCCGCGGCGACGAAGCCGATCCAAAGCAGCGTTTCGATCTGGTCCGTGCCAGGAGAGTGGGGCGCCAAAGCGCGGCCATTCTAATCACGCACGAGGGCGCCCCGTAGCGCGCGCGTCGGTTCGCCGCCCGCCGACCTGCTCCTATACTCGCCGACCTGATGAGCGGGACCGCCAGCCGAGCACCGGCGCTGCGCAAGGCCGCGCGCAGCGGGGCGGCGGCGGCGATCGGCCTCGCGGTAGCCGTCCCGCTGCTGCGCCGCCGGGCGCGCATCCCCGCCGCGGCGACGGTCGCCGCCTGCGCAGCGGGACCGCTGGGCCTCGCCGTCCTGCACCCCCGGTCCCGCAAGCGCGACGTCGCGATGTACGCCCTGCAGATGTGGGCGTTCACGATGGTCCACGAGCTTCCTTACGACGATCCGGAGCGCCTCCGGGCGCGCCTTCGGATCCGCTATCCGATCGTCCTCGACCGGGCGATCGGTCTCGGCCGGCTGCCCAACGCCCGCCTGCAGCGCGGCCTTTCGCGCATGCCCGGGGTAAGGATCTTCAACCGGTTCCTCACCTGGGCGCACTGGCTCTGGTTCCTCGAGCCGTACCTCGCCCTGGCCTTCGTCCTGCTGCGCCACCCGCAACGGTTCCCTCGCGCCGCCCGCCGGCTGGCCGCCGTCTTCGACGTCGGCTGCGCCGTCTACTTCGCCGCGCCCACCGCGCCGCCCTGGTGGGCCTCGGAGCAGGGGCAGACTGGGGAAGAGGTGCGCCGGATCATGATCGGGGTCGGAGAGGAAACATGGAAGTCGGCATGGCCGGCGATGTACGGGGCGCTGGGCGGCAACCCGTGGGCGGCGATGCCCTCGCTGCACTTCGCCACCTCGGTGACGGTCGCGATCTCCCTGGCCGAGACGGGCCGCACCGCGGGCGCCATCGGCTGGGCCTACGCGCTCACCCTCGGCTTCGCCCTCGTCTACCTGGGCGAGCACTACGTCACCGACCTGGCAGCGGGTGCAGCCCTGGTCGTCGCGGTGCGGCGCGGCGAGCCGCTCGTCGAACCGCTGGTCCTGGGCGTCAACCACGGTCTGCAGCGCCTCGAGCGGCTTGCCAGCGGATAGATGAACTAGCTTCCCTGGGGTGTCTCCCGAGCGCTCGGTGAACGGCAACGGCGCCTTCGAACTGCCGCTGTTCACGCCACGACGCGTGGTGCAAACGGTGCTCGTCGTCCTCGCCCTTCTGATCGGGATCTACTTCCTCTTCCCGAAGCTGGTCGGGCTCGGCGACGCGCTGAGCAAGCTGGGCGACGCGGACGGCCTCTGGATCGGCATCGCGATCGCTTTCAACGTGGTGGCAATCGCCACCTACGTAGCCCTGTTCAAGGCGGTCGTCGGCGGCGACGCGCTGCGGTTGACGTGGGCTGAGACCTACGAGATCAACATGGCGGGGGTGGCG
>Ga0210144_1000282_pt1 | contig 29205 bp, 24 predicted proteins | sample Muzzi_PWA_D2_FD_185532 | JGI IMG/M metagenome (GOLD analysis project Ga0210144, IMG submission 185532) | Wetland microbial communities from San Francisco Bay, California, USA, that impact long-term carbon sequestration - Muzzi_PWA_D2 (SPAdes) | ecosystem: Environmental > Aquatic > Marine >...
CAAATCAATATAATTGACCATTTTTTCTTTACTCATTGGATCACCTCTCTAATGGTTAAGAAAACAAAAAGACATATGTTTTGGTTTAGTGGTGAAGGTGAAAAAGCTTGAACTGAGGTAACCAACTCCAAGAGGAACCAGCTTTGAATCCAGGGTCGTAGGAAATTCAGACCAGCTATTAACACTTATAAGATAATATGTTATGAAAGGTCAATCTTTTCCTCGAATCACAAAAGGTCTATATATTCAGATGGCTGTCAAATAAGCTGTTCTGGAATTTGATTAAACTTGAAAGGGATTCTATTTATAATTTGCGAATTCCTATCTTCTATACGTAACGCAGATCACCTTAGAGCTTTTGGCGATTTCGATATGAAATCATCGACTCCAAACCGTTGATACCTGCAATAACGACCAAGTATCAAGTGCTTGATTTTTCTATGATAACATAATACCGTATCACCAATCCATCAATATTATAAAATTGAGTGGCAGATAGGTTATGAGTATCACATCAGCCTGGAATTATTAGATATATGGATTTTTTGCAAGTTATCAAAGGTTTCGAAAAGTCCGACTTCAACGCCATACTCTAAACGTATTACAACAATGGCGAGAATAGAGATACGGAATAGCCTTGATTGATTTGGTTTTAAAGAACTTTATAAAACTCAGCAGGTGAATTTTTACCTTTAACGAATGTGGCAGGGAGTTCCTCTACTTCAAATTCATCCGCTATGCGGGCTCTGCTTTGGGCGCTTATAAGAATATCGGTGTTGAACCTTTTTGTAAGGCCCTGAATACGAGAGGCTAAGTTTACGGTGTCGCCCACAAGACCGTAGGACAACCGATCAGAACAGCCTATATTGGCAGCTACCACAGAACCGGAGTGAATGCCGATTCCGTGACTGAGCAGGACGTGCCCCTGCCTTTCAAGTAATTTGTTCACTTTAATCAGTCGTTGTCGCATGTCCAAGGCGGCCCCAACCGCTTGTCGAGGATGATCGCTTAATGGCATCGGAGCGCCAAAGACCGCGTAAATTTCATCCCCTAAGTATTGCAAGATCGACCCATGTCGAGATAGAATAGCGGGAGCCATTTCAGTGAAGTAACAATTAAGGATCCTCACCATTTCTTTGGGTGGAATGGATTCGGTTAATGGCGTAAAACCCCGCAAATCAGCGAACAAAACAGTTACATCCTTCTTCTCTCCATCCAAAGGAATTCGGCCAGAAAGTACTTCATCTCGAACTTCATGGGATACATACTTGCCAAAAGTTTCCTTTATCATCTTTTTGTGTTCTTTTTCTAGATCACTTAGTCTTTTTCTTTCCAAACAATTACTGATTCTGGCTTTTAATACTACTGGATTAAAAGGTTTTGGTAAGTAGTCATCAGCCCCTATTTCAATGCATTTTACAACGCCTTCCATATCTTTCAATGCCGAGATCATAATGACTGGAATATCACGCCAGGCCTCCTCACTTTTAAGGCGTTTAAGCACTTGATATCCGTTGATACCCGGCATCAGTATGTCGAGGAGAACCAAATCAAAAGGTTGAGAATGGACCATCTCTAGAGCCTGGATACCGTTTTCTGCTGTTACAACATCAAGGCCCTGGCGTTTAAGGTATCTTGATAGCAGGTCGCGATTCATACTATTATCGTCAACAACAAGCACAGAACGTTCGTGATTTGTAGTTAAAGAAGGTCTGTCGTCCGAAATCGGGTAAATGTCATTTCCATCTCCTCCGATTCTGGTAAAGTCAAAAGATGTCTCTGTAATGTTATCTGTGTTATCGGCTTCGACCGGAGCATTCGTTAAAATGGCATTAATGTGTGTTAGGAAGATGTCAGCCGATGTTAGAATTTTCTTAAGATCTCTACCAAAATTTGCGATAATATTCGAATCATATTCTTCCTGGAGCATTTCGCAATACCCAATGACCGTATTTAGGGGGATACGAAGATCATATTGAAGCTTGTTGCCCATTTTCTCATCTTTGAGATTTATCGACTTGGCTGAAGGCTTTGAAGTCTCAAAGAAATCGTTTATCGCATTATGCATTACATGGCCTGCGGTTTGTATCTTTTGCAGATCCGAAACAAGGTTCTCCATGCCTAGTTCTTGAGCGTCCTCCAACAGCATTTCGCTATATCCGATGATTGCATTCAGAGGTGTTCGCAATTCATGGCGTATAGTTGATAGTGGAAAGCGTGGGGTTAAATCCTGATTTGTTTCTTGATGGGATATCGGTTTTAGCGAGGTAGATTTAATCTCAGATTTATTCTCCAGGTAATGATTCTCTTTATCGTTCATGGGGTTTTCTTCTCCATGAGTGTTTTCATCTTTTGCAATAATCGTTGGAAATCGATAGGTTTGGTATCGTAATCGTCACAACCGGCTTCAAGGGATTTTTCCCGATCTCCTACCATGGCATGCGCAGTCAGTGCTATGATAGGAGTTGATCGCGTCTTCGGCGATGTTTTAATCTTACGTGCGGCTTCCCACCCATCCATAATCGGAAGGCTGATATCCATCAGAATAAGTTCAGGTGCTTCGGAATGGGCCATTTCTACACCTTCCTGACCATTGACGGCATTCACAACCTCGAAACCCCTGCGTTGAAGTCTTCGGGAAAGCATGTCCCGGTTTAATTCATTATCTTCCACCAAAAGAATTTTCGTCATGGGTTATCGCCTCCTTTTTCAGTGTCGCAAAAGTGTTTCGAGTACCCGTAGCCAGCACCGTGAGCAGCTCCCGGCCGGCAGTTTGTTTAAACTTCAGAAAATGTTTCCAGCAACTCAGACATTCTGAATGATCTTGCATCAGGTAGTGTTAACCAAAACCGCACGGCTTTGAATCTTTGTGTAAAGGACAGGTCAGATTTTCTCCTCCGTTACCACCATGGGCAATCGTATGGTAAACGTTGTTCCGACACCGTATTCGCTTTTCACGCTGATCTTCCCTCCCATCAATTTGCAGTAGCGTTTACTAAGAGCCAATCCCAGTCCCGTACCGCCATATCTCTTCATCATAGAGGCTTCAGCTTGGGAAAATACGTGGAACAGCTTTTTCTGCTGCTCGGACGTCATACCGATCCCTGTATCGGTCACTTGAAAATAGGCCCATCTTTTGCCGTCATTTTTTTCGAAGAATGCATCCAAGGTTATCGATCCACGAATTGTGAACTTACATGCGTTGCTTAAAATGTTGAAAAGAATCTGACGGACTTTGGTAAGATCGGCATACATGGTGCCAAGGTTTTCAACCAAATTGACGTTTAGATCATTGGAGTTTTTGTCCACCAGAGGCTGAATGATCTTCACCACATCTTCAACAGTATCGATAAGTTCAAATTTCTCAAGGTGAAGTTCCATTTTGCCTGCTTCGACTTTAGAGATATCCAAAATGTCATTTATGAGTATCAGCAGGTGATTACCCGATGAGTTGATTCTCTGTAAGTCGGAGAAAAGATCCTTTTGGCCACGTTCAGTTGCATCTTCCATTAGCAACTCGCTGTAGCCGATAATGGCATTTAATGGCGTGCGCAATTCATGACTCATATTGGCAAGAAACTTACTCTTGGCAAGATTGGCTGTTTCAGCTGCTTTTTTGGCATCTTCGGAATCTGCGTACAATCGGGCATTGTCAATAGCGATGGACGCAAGTTGGGCAAACCGACTCAGCATATCTATTTCATCATGGGAAGGGATGCGGTCCGATTGGTATCCGTAGGCCAGGCTGATTACACCAACGACTCGATGTCTGGATTTAAGTGGAACGCCCATTATAGCGCGGATAGACTTATGCTCGATAGCCGGCGAGCGACCTGCCCAGTTGTCATAATCATTAATCACAAGTGGGTTGCCATCCTGGAAAACCTTTCCAGCCAAACCATGACCCGGTTTGAGCTGTGCCCCTATCCGATTATAAAAAATACCTCGGCCCGCTTCCATATTAAGCACATTTTTAGCTTCATTAAATAAATAGATATTTCCGTGCTCCGTTCCTGACAGTTGGCCGGCATGTTTGATAACAGTTAGCAGCAAATCGCTTAAATCCAGTCTGGATAAAAGGCCTATGGATGTCTCATGGAGAGCGGTGAGATACTCGTTTTGCCTGTGCAGCTTCTCTTCAGCCTTTTTAATATCATCGATGTTTCGGCAAATGCCGACAGTTTCATTGTTCTGTGTCTTATACTCGCTGATTTGAAGCCATCGGCCGTCCGTGAGTTGTTGCTCAAAGGGTCCCTTAGGATGCAAATGCATTTGCATTCGTTTTTGAACCCACTGGTTAATATCTGCGGTTGCTTCTGGAAATATGCCGAGCTCTGCGCCTTTATGCATCAAATGATCAAATTTCACGCCAGGGACAATGAGGTGAGCGATTCTGGCATGCATTTCTCGGTATTTGCTGTTGCACAAAATCAATCGATCTGATGAATCGTACAGGGAGAAACCTTCATAAATGCTTTCTATTGCTTCGCGAAGGTGGGTTTCAGCAGTGTTTTTCTGAGTTTCCAAATCAATAACGAGATCCTTAATCCGGAGTGCCATGTTATTGAAGCTTTCGGATAGTTTGCCGATTTCATCATCACTATTGATTTCAACTTTTACATCTAACGCACCTTCTTCTAAATCTGTGGCAGCCTGCGTCAATCTTACGAGATTTCGAGTAATGCTGTTGTTTAGCACAAAAGCGATGATCACTGACAGCATTACGGCGGTAAAAACTGCTGCCACCACCAAGATCGTTGCATAGCGACTCGTTTTAATAATTTCACTTCGTGCCTGACTAACCTCATTTTGACCCAGCTCAATCAGCGCTTTTGAAATAGGATTGGTTGTGCGTATTTGCAATTTAAAAGCATTTTGAAGCCTTAGGATTTCCGTATCGAGCCAGGCTACTTGCTTGGCGGTTGATTCATATTGTTCCAGATATCCCACTAACCGCTCCAGTTGAGACGAATTGGTAAATGCTGCACGGCTAAATTCTGTTCGAAGAGATTTTATGACTTCCAAAGCCGATATTAATGAGGGACGCTGACGGGTTAATAAATAGTCTTTCTCAAAAGCTGTATATTCTGTTGCCAAACCCAACAGTTTGGTTTTATTTGTTCGTTTTATAGCATTCCGCAATGCCTCTGAATTTTTCAATAGTTGCGGTAATGAGCCGGATCCTTCTTCGCCTAATTCGGCAACAAGGCCAACTGCTTCATCAAACAATGATTCAGATTGATCAGCGGCTTTAAGGTACACCTCCACCGCTTCATCAAAAGTAACCGTCCGGTCTTCTGCTTTAAGATCTAGAAGAAAGCTTACTCGTCCCTTACGTATGGTTTCAGTTGCATTTTCTTCGGAAAGCAGTTTTTTCAGCCTTGAGCTCAAGGTGACCACTTCCAGAATTTGTTTGCTGTGTGTGTCAGCATAAAGTTTGCGGGCTTTTGAAAAACCAATTACTGGCCACTGTTGGAAAAACTCGCTTTCTATTCTGCGTGCGTTTGATAATCCAGCTTCCATTTGCAAAACTAAACGTTGAATTTCTATACTATTCAAAATAGCCGTCTCTGTTTTCTGACGCACTGCTGAAAAGGCAATATAGCCGGTGCATGCTACGAGCAATATCAATATCAGCATTGCACCAAAGGCTAAGCCAAACTTGAGGGTTATGCTAAAATCTCGCCAAATTTGTGGTAAGGATTTTTTCTTGTTCATCTTGCATCCACGACAGAACTTAATTATTAAAGAATAGATCTTAAAGACCTTGTAATACTTGTATCACAGTAACACTAATTTGTTGTCCCATTCAAGTTCCCGTCCATTAAAGGTTTTTTGAAAAATTATTTAGAGCATATTCATTTAATCTAATTTTATTGACCTGATAATTTAATCTTTGAATATTATTATAATCTGTATTGTCTTGCCCGCCAATTATACTACATTGTATCACCTAAAGAGCAGATGTCAACGACACATATTAATAATCTTCAGAACATCTAAAAAACCGCATTGGAAAATCTATTGGAAAACTGCGGTATGGTGATGGACTTCCTGACAATCGGTTGCAGTGGATGGTGATGTCGTGCTGTCACTGAACCGTGGCGTTATGTTCTAATTTTGGTTATGACGGTCTGTGGTATCTGTATTGAAAAAAAACTATCAGTGGCCTGATATTTTGGTGATACTATAATACGATATCAACAAACAACAGTTGTGGCGTTTACTGCTATTGATCACCGGATTTGTAACATTAAAATATTCTGTTTCTTATGATGATATCCGTGAAAGAAGTAAATTACAGATCAGCAATGAGTATCTAAGGGACACGGGACACGGAAAAAATGTCTGATTTTGTCAAAACGCTTTACCGATATTTGTAAGATTAAATATTAGCAATTACAATTCATGTAATATTTAAATTAGCCTTTTTAAAAATGGGGCGCAGATATTCAAGGCTTTCCTGGCCGGCCGACTCGGGGGTATCCGTGTAGGGATAGAGTTCCAGGCTGATGTCGCCCTGGTAATTCAGCTCTACCATGGTTTTGAAGATGTCGAGGAACCGAATTACGCCATGCCCGGCAATGAGATGATGGTGAACCATGGTCGCAGCAATGTCCTCTATATGCACATGGCCTACATATTCAAAAAGTTCCTCAAAGGCCGCCGCCGGATCCTCGCCGGCGCAAAAAAAATGGCCGATATCAAAATTCAGCCCCACCATCTGTGACCGGACATCCTTGATAAAGGGCTTGAACTCTTTTGTATTTTCCATCAACAGGTCCGGTTCGGGTTCCACCAGGATTTTGACGCCCAGTTCTTCGGCTATAGGAATCACCTGTTCCAAACCTTGATGAAACAAAGCTATGGCCTCTTTTCTCGACAGGTTGTTCAACGGCCCGCCAGGTGGAATGGAAATGTTGCTGCATTCCAGTTCTTTTGCAACTTTCAGGCAGTCAAGGGTGTGCTGTATGCGAATGTCCCGCCGTTCTTTTTCCGACTCGATCCAGGAGGGAAGATAGGTGTCGCCCACGGCAAAAAGCGTAAAGCTGTTCAGGTTGGTAACCTTCATGTCGTGCTTATTAAGAATTTCTTTGATGCGGGCCAGATCCGCTGCCTCAAAGTCCGGCGGATAGAGATGGGGCCGGTCACCCATAATTTCCACGCCGCGAAAACCCAAGGCAACGATTTTTTCCAAAGACTCATCAAGAGAGAATTTAACAAAGGCGTTGGTGGAATATCCGAATATCACATCTTTTCCCCTAAGACCTCTGAATAAAACTCCTTTTTGCCCAATTTCTGCGTCAGGCTCAAATTTTAATCCTCGAAATACCTAATGTATGCCTGTGGTTAAAATTTTTGCCTTCCTTGAACTTAAACAAAAATAAGCATTTTTCATAGGCCTCTTGTTTTTGAGATTTTCTAAAAAATCATTTTTTCTATTTTGATGATACCATCAAACTTTAGACATTTTAGCAGCGAAAGGTCATCGCCATGTGTTTTGAAAAAAGGCGATATGTTTATCGATAGCACAATTCTTCGCAGTGGCCCAATATTTAGGATTTATTGCACTGTTTTTTATACGATTTCAAATATTTCACCAATCCTAAATATTGGGCCACGCTGAGATAGCATGGTTCATATCGCCTTTTTTGAAAATATATGGCGATGGTCCGCCTTCGTTTTTTGGCGGACTTGTCTGCCGATACATTGTGGCGGATTAGCTCACTTCTGGTTTCAGGCACCTTTCGTCACATTCTTTTTCAAGCGTCTGGAGGCGATTGACCTGGTCTTGAAAACTCAACGGAGGGTTTTCTCCGATGGGCTTTTTGAAATAAAATCCCAGTTCCGGAACAGACCCGGAGCATCCCGCCATTTTTAGTGCCGCCATCCAGCGTGCCAGATCCAGTACCATGGGTGCGGCCAAAATTGAGTCCCGACCCAGAATATTCAGGCGAAGACTCATGGGCAGGTCAAACAATCCCTGGAAGTCGACCACATCCCAGGCTTCCTTGGCATCACCCCGGGGCGGGTAGTAATCGATACGGACCTTGTGGGTAGGCTCTTGGTAGCGCTCTCCCACGGAATACCCCAAAATCTCATCCAACAGTTCGGTTTTGTTGGCCACCTTGCCGGCAGCCCTGTCAGGATCCATAAGGTTTTTCCCATCCGCGTTGCCCAGAATGTTGAGGCTGTACCAGCCATCCACATAGAGACTCCGGGCTTTCAACGCCGAAGCCAGAACCACTTTGAAATAGGTCTGTCCGGTTTTGCCGTCGCGCCCGGATATGGGAATCCGGTGTTCGAGTGCCTTCTGAACAACAACAGGGATCTCCAGTCGATTGGGTGAAAAGTTCACCACCGGAATTTCAGAGAAAATGGCTGCCAATACATAGGCCAGATCCGGAAAAATCGCAGGATTCGCCTCAGCATAGAGATCGTCCACGTGTTTAACCGTATCAAGGTTGCAGCGAGTGCACGCCGGCAACAGGTCGATCATCACCGGCAGGGCATCGGGATGTTGTTGTTTAAAGTCCTGGATGTCTTTTGTAAGATGCGCCACCTGAGCTTTCAGATCCAAATCCTTCGACGGTGATGGGAGAATGGGGGTTTTATCGAGAGTTTTCTCAAGCGGTTTCAACAAGTTATCCGTCAGCACCCCGTGAGTTTTGATACAATCGACAAGTTTCGCGGGTTGAGTATCCCATCCTGCCATGGTGATATTTTCGGGCTGACCCAGGTAGACAAAACTGTTTCGGGTGATCAGGCTGGGCAGAATAACATCGGGATTTTTTTGCATAGCGGCGACGGCTGCTGCCACGGTAGAACCCACTGCGCCTTTTGCGCCGGCGATCATCAACAGCAGCGATTTCGGTTTGGAATTGTTGGAATTTGTCATCGATAAACCTTAATTCTACCCTGATTGAGCGAAAACGTTCAATTGAAAGGTGTCGGGTTTCGGGTGTCTGGAAAAAATATCAGACCCGGATATTTCACGAAAATATTCGGGCTCAGCCATTTGCCTGCGATAGCTTTCATACAAAAAAACAACCACAATAGCAAATTAATTCCTTGAAAAATTCCGAGTAGTGGATACGTACCTCAATCGAGCGAAAGTCGAGGATGCCCCATATCCGCGGCATCAAGGGCGAAGCCGTAGTCGTTTACTGCGAGTCCTTGATAACAAAGACGCCGTAGGAGTCAGGCCGTAGGCCATGGGGTATCATCGGCTTTCCCGAAGGGTAAACAAAAACGAGATAAAAGAACAGAATTCATATCTCACTGATGGTAGAGATATTAAAACTTAGTAGAATTATCAGAATACTCATTGAAATAATATATTATAATAGTTCTCGGTTTTGTTTACGCTCAATCGAGGCGGACTTTCGTTTCAACAGCACCGTATTTCCGGTGACGCTCAGGCTGCTCAATAGCATGGCACACACGGCAACCAGGGGCGTCAACAGCCCGCTCATGGCTATAGGGATGCTGATGATGTTGTACAAAAAAGAAACCGCGAAATTCTGATGAATCTTTTGATTCACCATTTTTGCCAAATCGAAAAATTCGAGGATCTGGCCGGGATTTCCCCTCATCAGTGTAATATCCGCCGCCTCTTTTCCCAGATGGCTTCCGGAAAAAACTGCCATTGCCAGGTCCGCCTGAACAAGGGCCGGCGCATCATTGATCCCATCGCCCACCATGGCCACTTTTTTCCCGTTTCCCTGAAGGTTTTGGACAAAATCAGCTTTGTCCATAGGCGTCCGGCTTCCATAGACATCTCGTATGCCCAACACGTTTCCGATGGCCCGGGTGGTTTGATTCCCATCCCCTGAGACAAGTGCAATGTCGTAACCCTTGTCCAGTAATGTTTCAACGGTGTTGATTGCCGTGTCTTTGAGTGTATCCCCAAAAGTAAACACCGCACACAATCGATTACCATAACTCATGTAGACTTTAGATTGCAAGGCCCCGTCTTTTTGCCCGGCTTCCAAAACACCCAAGGGCGATGTCAGGTTTTTCTCAACAAAATCCCTGGATCCGATTCTGATTTCTTTTTCTTCAAATTTTCCGGATACACCGTTTTGATGATGACGAACGAATTCAAGTGACATCCCGGGCAAGGCAGCCTTTTGGGCATGTCTTAAGATTTCCGCTGCAATATAGTGGTCCGAATCTTTTTCCAGAGCAGCGGCCAGGGAAAGAATCTGATTTTTTAAAAAAGGCTCTTTGGCATACACGTCAAGTAATGTCCAGGCCCCTTGGGTCAGGGTGCCGGTTTTATCGAAGACAACGGCATTTATTGTTTGGGCCTGTTCAAAAGCCGTGAAATCCCGAACCAGGATTCCTTTTTTCCCGGCAAGGGAAATTCCGGCGACCCGTGCCATGGGGATGGCAATGCCCAGGGCACACGGACATGCGATCACCATGACAGTTACGGATCTGATGAGGGCATTTTCCAAGGAAAGCCCTGAAACCATGCAAACCAAACCGGATCCCGCCGAAAGCAAGAGAATCAGGGGTACAAAAAAACGGAGAACTCGATCGGTTTTTCCCTCCAAAGGAAGTTTCTTTCCCAAAGCGCGTTCCATAATTGAAATCATCTGACCCAGAGTCGATTCATCCCCCACACCCTCGGCCTTAACCTTCAAGATCCCCTGAGTCAACCGGGTTCCGCTTTTGATGCGATCCCCGGCTTTGAGTTGAACGGGCAGAGCTTCGCCGGTTAGCGAAGATTCATCCATTGATCCTGAGCCTTCCAATACGCGGCCGTCTGCCGGAACAATTTCGCCTTCCTGTACCATAAAAACATCATCTTTTCGAAGCACTGTTGCGGAAACATAGTGGCCGTCGGGAAATTCATCACTGATGATTTGGACCTTGGTGGGCCTGAGCGAAAAAAAATTGCCAAGGTCTTCCTGAACGCTGTCTTTGGCTTTCCTTTCAATGGCCTTGCCGAGCAGGGTTAGGGTAATCAGCATGGCGGAAGTGTCAAAATAGAGATGAATGCTTCCTGAAAACAGGTTAAATGTGCTGTAAAAAAAAGCGCTGAACGCCCCTAACGTGATCAGGGTTTCCATGCCAAAAGCTGCGGATTTGAAGCCGGCCCAGGCTTTTCGATAGATCTTAAAACCTCCGTAGAAAAGAACGACACCGGCCAGAACAAAAATGGGCACAGAGATTTTATATACGGCGTCTTTGGTCAGCTCGGTAAAAAAGCCGGAATAAAGAGCAAAAGAGAGCATCATGACATTGGCGGTAAGAAATGCGGAAACAGCGAAACGAATAAAGTCCTTTTTGGCTTCGATTGCTTTGGCATCTTCTTCGGGTATGGCTGCCCGGTATCCCAGCCGGCCGATGGTCTGAATAATCTCATCCGGGGATGTTTGAATCGGGTTGTATTTGCAACTGACCCGGTCGGTTGAAAAATTGCAGGATGACTGCACAACCCCGGAATGTTTTTTTAGGGCGGCTTCGATCACCCAGGCACAGGCCGGACACCACATATCACTGACTTTCAGATAAATGATGAGTCTCTCAGCGGCACCTTGGTTATCCCGCTCGCTTGACAGCATAGCATCCGGTTGAAGGGAAGAAAGGGGGGGGAGTGCATTATTTTTGGAAAGGCGTTCTTTAAGATCCGATTCCGATTCAGGGATAATTCCCATTTCCCGGCATTTTTTGAAAAGCTCCGTTTCTTTAAACTGCACAGGGTCCGGAGAATCGGCAGCTTCCATAAGCATGATAAAGACCTGTCGGCAGCCGATGCAGCAAAAAGAAAATTCCAGGTTGCCTGACGTCCATCTCACCGTTCCATGTCTTAAAGAAAGGCCGCAAAGGTCACAGGAAGCACCGGATGGATTCATATCATTTACGAGGACCTAATGATTTGACAAATGCGATAATTCGCCACCGGTCCATTATCTCAATGGTGGTGGCCAGTGCCGGTTGCCGTCCATTGGGAACGCCGTAGCTGATCTCTTTAAAGAGGGTGCCCTGGGGAAGGGATTGAACTTTGTCGCTCTGAAGATCACTGGGAAGGGGATTAAAACTCTGACCCACCGTCCCGTTACCGTCATGATATTTTCCGTGGCATTGAGCGCAGTAGGTAAAATACAGGGATTTTCCGGATGCAACAACATTGGGATCGTCATTTTTTAAAGGGGAGATCAGATCTTCTGCTTTGGCATTTCGATATTCCGCCTCGCCGCCGCCAAAAGGAACCACGCCGGGCTCCATGATCAGCATGGGTTGTTCGTGGGGACGAACTGCCGGTGTTTCCCACATTCGACCCACCCTCATATTTTCATCGTAAAGGGTGATCACCGTGTAGACGGCCGTGAGTACAACGGCAACGAACCCGACAAGGATGATTATTCGCTTCATCTATTCCCCCTTGGCGCCTTTTACATGCTGAGGATAGGGCTGGACCTGGTAGACCGCATAGGGTGATTCTCCGGGGACATCTTTTATCTGACGGTAGTCCCAGGTTGGCATGCCCAAATCTCCCACGACAAAAAAAGAAAAAATCCCTTTGCCCAGTATCCATACCAAAAGCAGAATAATAATGACCCAGGTGGCGATGGTCGATTCTTTTCCAGTTGAATAGGCCATTTTTATATTTTTACTCCCAGCAACCCGGTTATTAAGATATAAAAGAAAACCCAGATCAGGACCCCTGCCATAATCAGCATCATGGCCAGGGGGAATGGCGCGTCTCTGTCCTCGATATCTCCGGGGAAACGGTAGATGATTTTCTTTTTCCGCTCTTCAGCATCATCGCTTTTCAGATGGCTGTAGGCCAGCGCCAACCCGAAAATCAACATAAAGATCAGGGTCGAAAATAAAAGCCCCATAACATGCTGGAAATTTAATAGATCGAAAAATCTCATGATGCTACCTTTTTAATGGTTTGCTCTCAAAAGTGAAAAAACGAGTGCTGCCGCACTGGCCGCCAATCCCGCAAGCGCCAGAAAAATAAGGGTATAGATTTCATACGGCTTGATTTTGGAAACCCTTTTGACGGGCGGTTCCTGTTCATCTTCAAGGGGTAAAAATCTCGCCCGCTTCTGATCTTGGAACTGGCCGTTTTTAAGGGCCCAGAAAAAGGCTAATAGACTAATGGCAAAGCCCACAGCCATGTATGTGATGAAATAGGGAAAATACATATTTCGTTAATTGGTTAAATAGTTAAATGGTTTATTTGTTGATTGGTTAATAACTATTTAACGGTTCAACCCATCAACCATTCGACCGGTTTATGGCTCATACGCCGCATCGATTCCTTTGGGTTCGGTATTGGCATCGCTTTGATTGATAAAATTAATTGCAACAAAGTTACCCACGTCCCAGATCTTTTCAGACTCCAGTGCCCGCTTGAAATAGGGCATGGCTGTTCCGGTGATGCCGTTCATAATCTGGTAATACAAAATTCCCCCGGAAATGCCTCTGCCTTTTAAAATGGTAAAATTTAAGGGCGGCGGATACAAATATTGCTGTGCCGGTCCCATGCCGTCGCCGATGGGACTGTGACACCCGATACAAAAATTTTGAAAAATGACGTTCCCTCGGGCCAGTCCGGCATCGGTGGTAGGATAGGGATTAGGGACTTTTCGCCAGCCTTCGGGGACGTGATCGTGCAGCCATTTCACATTGGCTTCCGGGCCGCTTTCAAATGCCTTGATCGTTTCTTTTTTCCAGAACTGTTGTCTTTGGGTTCTCCGATCGGCATCATGGAGCCCGAGACCCTGAACATAGGCTGTCAACTTCTGAATTTTGTCCGTACCCAGAAAAGCAAATGCCGGCATAAGGGAATCCGGACCGGTGTTCCGGGGGTTGGTAAAATGGGCCACGTGCCAGTCGTCCGGATGCTCCCCGCCTTCCTGGGAAAGATCCGGACCGGTCCGTTCCGAGCCCAGCAAAATGGGTTTGTCATGGATATAATCTCCTGCCTGGGCAATTCTCTCGGCCCCCAAACCCCAGTCAATGGCACGGATGGATTGCGTGTGACAGTACTGGCAACCGTTGGCAATGTAGATTTGCCTTCCCTCGGCTTCGTGAGAGGTCCGTTCACGAAATATGTCCGAGGGTGCCTGAATACGAGTGAAGTAAGGCACGACCACCATCACTAACACAATGACACCCAGAATCAATAGACTTCCGATAACAACCACTTTTGGGGTCATTTTCATGAGGCAGCTCCGGGGTTGAAAAATATTGATCTTAAAATGTTGTACAAACCTAATATCGCGGAGCTGAATATCATCACACCCAGGCTTGCCCGAACGATATAATAAATGTGCATCTCCGGCAGAACCCGGTAAACGACTTCGCCGTTGAGCCATGCATTGCCTTGGATCAGGCCCACGATGGTCAGTACCACCGTGAACCCGACAACTCCGATGAGGATGAGCCAGTACTGAAAATCAGCCAGAAATCTGCTGTACAGGGGTTTGCCGGTGATTCGGGGCAGGATATAGTAGAGCCCACCCAGGGCGGTCATCCCGGAAAACCCCAGAACGCCGATATGAGCGTGTGCGACGACCCAGTTGTTGAAGTGCGTCACCCGCTGCACATCCGGCAGGGCCATCATGGAGCCCTGAATACTCACAAAGAAATACATAATGGTGCCGGTGAAGACAAACTTGGCGCCGATATCCGCATGAATTTCCCCTAATTTTCCTTTTGCCGTGTACCAAATGTTAATCAAAAATGCCAAGACCGGTATGACCATGGCCTGGCTGTCCACAATGGAGATGACTTTGAGCCAGGTGGGAACCGGCACCTGGAGCAGGTGATGGGTTCCGATATGGGTGTAAACCACCAGCAGCGCCCAAAAGCCGACGAGAGAGAGCGTATGGCTGTAAAGGGGTGCCTTGCATGCCTTGGGTATGACATAGTAGGCCACTCCGGCGGACAGGGGCGTCAAAAGAAGACCAAAAATATTGTGGCCGTAAAACCAGAGAAGAATTGCATCCGGGATACCCACCAGAGAACCGGTGTTGGGCCGCCAGATGACGTTTCCAAGGGCAAACGTAGCTGTGGTCAGCACCACGGCGGCACATGCGTACCAGATGGAAACATAAAGGATGGGTTCTTTCCGCCGGGAAACGGTCATGATCAGGTTGAAAAACACCAGGACAAATGCCAGTACAATCAACATATCGATGGGCCAGATCAGTTCCGCGTATTCCCGCCCCTGGGTATGTCCCGTGACCAGGCTCAAAACAGCGGCGATCAGGGCGATGTTCCATGCCAGAACCGTGATGAAGCCAAGTTTCTCGCTGTAGAGTTCGGTCCGAAGCAATCTGGGTACATAATAAAATGCCGCGGCAAGAAGACCCGGTGTAGCGAACCCGAAAAGCACCAGGTTCACATGGACGGGTCGAACTCTTCCGAATACGATCCAGCTAATGTTTTTGGTCAGATCGGGGGCCGTGAGCTCTGTGGCAATGAGAAGCCCCATAGACGTGGCAACCACAAACCAGAACGCCGATGTCAGGCAAAAGCCTTTAGCAGTCAAATAATTTTGCGATGACAGTTGTGATTTGCCGGTCAATTGCTTCTCCTTTAATTATGGCATGCCAGCCAGCATCCTAACTTGGCCTTATTTTGTTTGTGACAATCGACACAGAACCCCATTTTGAATTTTTTTGCCGGAATCCTGTCCATGGTCTGAATCTGTCCATGACATTGTTGACATTCAATGTTCTTTTTGATGTGCCGTACGTGTCTGAAAAAAACATGTTCCGGTGTGTAGAACACTTTTTTCCATGGCGTCGGTGTATTCGTATTAAAATATTGGTGTTCCTTTTGTATCCATGGAAAATTGGCAATGATATACTTATGACAGTAGAGGCATTTCTCAACCGGGGGGATTCCCGGAAATATCGACCGACCGACATAGGGGTGGCAAAATTGACACTGAATCGCCTTGACACCCGCGTGGACACGGTGGCTGAAGGGGATGGGTTGTTCGGGCCTGATTCGGGTTGCCGGCGAGGCATAAAAAAAATAGAGAAAACCCAAAACCAGAAAAATACTAAGTCCGGTCCAGAACAGCGCAACCCTATTCTTTACCAGGATGGCGATCTCTTTACCCAAGGCGGTAATGAACACCATGGGTCTGCCTTTGGTGCCGATAATCACTGCCAGGACCAGGATGGTTGTCAATGTGAAGGTGGTGATAAGGATTTCCATCACGCAGCCTCCTCATCGACAACTCGGACAAATTCGGGAAACATGTTCAGAAAAAATATGACGGCAAGGGACATCAGGCCGAAAAATCCCAAAAATATCAGCCCGTCGGTCAGACCCAAAGGAAGTGCGGACACATGGGGATACAGGGCCGGTCCAATGAGCAGAAAATGCTCCAGGGAAATCCCCATAATGACAACCGTACAAAGAATACTCATAAACTGGGGTTTTGTTTTGATCTTTTTGTTTAGCAGTATGATGAACGGAATAATAAAACAGATGATAAAAACAAACCAGGCCAGGAAATTCCAGGGAGGTGTCATGGTTCGTTCAATAAGGTAGGCGGTTTCTTCGGGAATATTACCGTACCATATCACCACCAGTTGGACATAGAAAAAGTCCCCCCAAACCAGACAAAAGGCAAAAAAGAGTTTGCCGATATCATGGAAGTCCGACGCTTTCAGCTTGAAGTCAATTGCCGGATTAAGATGAAGTATGGAGGCCAGGATAATAAGACCGCCCAGACCGATATAAAATGCCTTAACAAACGTATAAGCGCCAAAGAGCGTGGAATACCAGTGAGGATCCAGGCTCATCACCAGATCGTAGCCGATCAGAGACAGGATCACTGCAAATGCGAGGATATAAAGAATCCCGAAAACCGTCATTCGATCCCGACAGCGCTCGTCATTGGAAATGCTTCGATCCCACCGGTGATACAGTCGTTTGCGGATTCGACCGTGGGTCACGGATCGATCCAGTTTCAGCCACAAGACATGATAGAGATAGGCAAATCCCAATCCATACAAAACAAGGAGCCCGACAACATCTCTGGTAAACAGAAACGGCACGTTCAACCAAATCTCTTTGCCGTGAAGATCCTGATTCAGCCAGGGAAAGATGTAATTTTTCCCAAAAAAGAGAAATAAAAAAAGGACAAAGGAAACCGGGAAAAAAGCGGTGAATGACTCGGCAAGGTTGGACAAAGGGCCGCTCCACCGTGCTTTGGTCGTATGCATTACCACGGAAAACAGAAAGCCCCCTTGAGCGATAGCCGACCATAGCAAAAAATTGATCAGATACGCCTGCCAGGCCCTTACAGGATGCCGGCCCGCAAGACCGAAAACAAAAGCGGCAAAACCAATGGCCACCAGCGCCAGACAAATCAGGAACACCGGCTTTTTTTGAAAAGGACCTTTGTTGTTAGGGTTCGATGACATAATTACTTTGTTTTTTGCTCACTGCCCCATAACGGGCTACGGCCGAAACGTTCAAACCACCATTCCTCTGCCGAAAGATAGTTGCTGACCTCTTCTTTTGAAAATGAAAATTCGTAATTTTTACAGTAATTATTGATGAGCCTGTAAGCGGCAATAATATGGACGGTCATTTCCTTGCATTTGTCTTTGCCGGCCTTACACCGATCCGGATGCCATTTTTGGATCAATTCTCTGTATTGCGACTTGATATCTTCCATGGTCGCGCGTTCAGGCAAATCCAGCAACATGCGGGCTGCATCGATGTCTTCAAACAGACCCATTTGAAATCACCTTTACTTCGCCGCCCTTGTCCTGAAAAAAAAGTTTAAGTCCTTCCAGATCATCGGCTTCGCAGGAAACCGTAACACCGAAATGATGGCCTGAACATCGGGGGTCGTACTCTTCGAGCCCTTTATATTCCGGAAGCTGCATCTGGTGGATAAGACCCACGACATTACCGAAAATCGCAAATAAAATGGTAAACTCAAAGCCTACGATAAAAAACGGCACCAGAGCAATGACCGGTTTTCCGCCGACAATGAGATTCCATTGGGAAGCGGTGAAAGCCGCCAGAAGAAAGCCGGAAAAAAATCCGGTGATTCCGCCGGCCAGTGTAAACCAACCGACCTTGCTTTTTTTTAAGTTCATTGCTTCGAGTATTTTATGGCTGGGAATGGGGCTGTGAACGCGACGCAATTGCCAGGGCGAGTCCTTGATGGCCTCAATGGCAGATATCGCCCGGTTTTCGTCTGTAAACAAACCCATAACAGAATATTCAGTCGGCATGGCTTGCTCCTTGACCAACGGCTTCCTTCATTTCCGTCATAGACACCGACGGCAGATGTTTGACAAAGAGAAGATATAGGAAAAAGAACAGACAAAAAGAGCCGATTAAGATCCCGAATTCAATAATGGAGGGCGAATACAACCCCCAGGCATGAGGAATAAAATCGTGGCTCACACTGCTGACAATAATGACATACCGCTCAAACCACATGCCGATATTGACAAAAATAGAAATTACGAACAGCCAGAGGGTCGTAGTCCGGAACCGCTTGAAAAAGAAGAGCAGCGGGACCATCGTGTTGCAGATGACCATGATCCAGAATCCAACGGCATAGTCGCCGGTAGGCCTGTATTTAAAGATCGCAATTTCCAATGGATTGCGGCTGTACCAGGCCATGAAAAATTCCGTAGCATATGAAAACGCCACAATCAGGCCGGTAAAAATAATGGTCTTGGCGACGTTTTCCAAAACTTTGACAGTGATAATTTTTTGATAATGAAAGATCTTTCGAATAGGAATCATCAGCGTCAGCACCATGGCCAATCCGGAATGGATGGCGCCGGCCACAAAATAGGGCGCGAAAATCGTGGTATGCCATCCGGGTACAATCCCCAGCGCAAAATCCCATGACACCACACTGTGAACGGAAATGACAAGAGGTGTCGCCAGAGCGGCAAAAAACAGGTAGCCGCGGGCATAGTGCCGCCACTGTTCATGCGCACCGGTCCATCCCAATGATATAACTTTGAAGATTTTCTTGCGTACGCCTGTAGCACGATCCCGAATGATGGCGAGATCCGGAAGCATGCCGGTATACCAGAACAGCGAACTGACTGTCAGATAGGTGCTGATGGCCACGACATCGAACATTAAAGGGGATTGAAAATTTTGCCAAAGGTTTCGCTGGTTGGGCACCGGCAGCATGAAAAACACCATCCAAACCCGGCCCAAATGAATAAACGGAAAAAGACCGGCGATACAGACCGCGAAAACCGTCATGGTTTCGGCAGCTCTTGCAATGGGATTTCGCCAGCCTGCCCTGAGCAGGTGTAAAATAGCGGAGATCAGGGTCCCCGAATGTGCGATACCCACCCAGAAGACAAAATTAATGAGATAGGTTCCCCAGGCTACCGGAATGTTCATTCCGGCCACACCAAGGCCCGTTAAAATTTGATAGACCCAGCAGGCGGCACCGGTCAGCACCCCCAAAAAGAGGATTCCAACAGTCACCCAGTAGCTGCGATCCGGTGGCTTCAGGGTGTCCAGAATGGTCTGGTCGATTGTTGTAAATGTCAGTTCGGTCATTTAATCTTCATCTCTAAATCTTTTGGATCACTTTTTTCAGGTAAATCACTGCCGGTTTCGTGTTCAGGTACCCCATCACCTGATACGCCCTCGGGTCCTGTACCATCTGTCTAACCCGGCTCTTTTTGTCCATGAGATTCCCGAACGACAGGGCGCCGGTGGGACAGGTTTGCACACAGGCCGGGACAACTTCCCCGTCTTTTATCATTCTGTTTTCATCTTTGGCGACACCGTGCGCGACTTTTATTCGCTGAACGCAAAACGAGCACTTTTCCATGACCCCTTTGCTGCGAACAGTGACCTCCGGATTGAGTTGAAGGTTGAGGGGTTGGGGCCACTGCCAGTCGAACCAGTTGAATCGTCGCACCTTATACGGGCAGTTCTGCGCACAAAAACGGGTGCCGATACACCGGTTGTAAATCTGATTGTTGATTCCCTCTTCGGAATGGTGGGGGGCAAACACCGGGCACACCGATTCGCACGGCGCATTGTCACAGTGCTGGCACAGCATGGGAAGAAAAGTAATCTTTTCCGGGGCTTTATCATTTTGGTAACGCTGTATTTGCAGCCATGCCATTTCTCGCCCATTCCGGATCGACTCAATCCCCACGATCCCGACATTGTTTTCAGCATAACACGCTGCGGCACAGGCAGCGCATCCGATGCATTTATCCAAATCAACAATCATCGACCAACGATAATCTTTGTGATCATGGGGCGGGTAGAAATCCCGCTTGGGATCGTAACCTTCCGGCAAAGGGAGTGTGAACGGAAAGTCGTTCATGGCCAACCCGTGTTTTTCATGGGATTTTCCATGTTTGAGTTCATCCAGCGAAACGGACAGCGCGATTTTTCGGCCGTGCTGAATTCGGCTGCCGTCGGTGTGCGCCAACTTAATGGTCGAACCGGTTTTTTGAATGGAAACCGGATGCACTGAAAACTCCGGCCCGTTCGACGGATGTTTTATTTCAGAAGAAAGAAGCACATTCGGATTGAGCCCCATATTTGTGGCATAACGGCCGAATGCAGTGTGTCCTTGTCCGATGCTCATCACCAGTACATTGGAGCGAACGCCTTGGCTTTCGTAAACCGGTGCCTCCAGTTGTCCCCATTGAGATCGAATTTGGACAACATCACCCTGTGACAGTCCGTTTTTGGCCATGATTTCCGGGTGCACCAGAACCGGTGTGTGCCAGGCAACTTTTGTCAATGGATCCGGGATTTCACTCAACCAGGGCATGTATGCGCTGCGGCCGTCAAAAAACCGTATGGACGGGGCAGCCATGAACGCCAGCCCCGAATCAAAAGACGTTTTGATGCTTCCAAAGGCATCGGCAACAGTGTCCGGTACCGTCCCGTACCACCGGCCGGATGATTTCCGGACCTGCGTTCCGCCCTGTCTGAAAAGTTGAATCCAATCTTTTTGATTTCGGATGACGCCTTTTTGAATCAGGTGTTTAAAAAGATAGGTTTTGAAATTATCAGTTAGGGGGTCATCACCGAAAACGGTTTCAAGAAAGACATCCCCGATAGCGGGCGCGTGAGTGAGTCTTCCCATGGCCGGTTGCAGGGTGCTGCCGATGCCGGGTTTGCCTTCGTATTCGCCCCATGTTTCAAGGGGCAGGGACATCGGAAAAACAAGGTCGGCATACTGAGCCGTCTCATCCATAGCGTTCGTAAAACTCACAACAAAAAGGGATTTCTCTTTCAAAGCATCTTTGACACCGCTTCCGGGCGGCAGGGAAAAAGCAGGATTGGTATTATTGATAAGCAACAGGTCCGCAGGTTCTTTTTTCAACGCCGTAAAAAAGCGGATGACCTCGGACCGTTTCGCGGCAATTTCCACACGGTGCCGGTTTACAAAATCGAAAAAGGTTAATTTTGGATCCAGGATGAGATTTAATAGATTTACCGCCACATGGGTCTGGAGATCGTTTCCTCCGGACGAACCGGTTCCGGTGCCAAGGATCAACGGTCTTGACGATTCCATGAGCCGGGACAAGAGCATCTGAAAATACTCGGCAGACATGCCTGAATATCGGGTGACATCTTTTCCGGTATACGGAGAAATTGTTCGAACCAAGAGTGAACGGAACGATTCCGGGAGATGTTGCCCCCGGTTGAGTTTCAGGACTTCATTAATGAGCGATAAAACAATGACGGTTTCACCACCGGGAGCACACGGCATCCAGAGATCGGCATTGGCGGCGGTTAGAGACTGATATGGGCTGATATGGAAAAACAGATTTTTCCCCCCGTTTTTCAATGCATGCATGGCTTTGAACTTTTCGGCATATTCTATTGGAGACAGCCAGGTTTCCACAAAATCCGCGCCGAATGAGATCAGCATGTCGGCGTCTTGAAGATGGTATGACATCAGTCCGTTAACACCAAAGACCTTTTCATTGGCAGATTTTAAAGATTCATATGCAAAGGGCTCAAACACCAGAGGACCTGATGATCGCCACTTTTCAAGGGATTGGGTGAACAGATTCAGGAGGCTTTCGCCTTCGATTTCCGTCAGCATCCGTACCCGATTCGGTCCTTTTTTTGCCGCTTCGGCAGTCTTTTCTTTTAGCAGCGCCAAAGCCTTTGAAAACGAAATCGACCGCCATGTCTCTTTGTCTTTTATCAGAGGGGTTTTGATTCTGTCCGGGTGATATATTCTTTGCAGGGCGGATTGACCCCGCATGCAAAGTTTACCGTTGTTGATGGGATGAAGGGGGTTCCCTTCGATTTTAACGACCCGCCCTTCCCTGTTTTTGGCGAGAATTCCGCAGCCCGCCGGGCACTCTCTACAGGTTGTGGCATACCAGGCAGCCTTGCCGGTTACCATATCGTCCGGAGCATGAACCAGAGAAAAAAGGGTCTTATCGGTTTCGGAGGTGCATCCTGCAGTAATGGCGATACTGCCCATTCCGGCAATTTTAAGAAATGTTCGCCGATCCATTTACAACAGCTTCTCCTTGAAAATCAGAACATAAAAATAATACGAATGACATGAAAAAAAGGGTTATTCATAATAAAGCACCGCCAAAGACCGTTGGATGCTTTTTGAGGTGTTTTGTATTATATCGGCATGGAATAATTTTTGTCAAGCAGTGAAAAGAGCAAACGCAGTTGATCTCAGTACAGCGAAGTAACGGCGTGTTCCTCTTGAAAACCGAATGACGGTTTGACCTGCCCGCTTGTGCCTCGCAGTGGCAGGCGGGAGGGCTTTAGGGTAAAACCATCGGGATTCCTTAATGGAAAACTTCATGGGTCACTTGAAATCCTTTTCAGCCCAAAACCCACCCAGATAAAAGAATTTTCCGGTACGAGCGCTGCCGTTGTGCCATACACCTTTACCTGTTCTACAACGACAAATTCCCTTTGGGCAAGCTCCTTCTCCATAAACGCCGCATGGGCGTCGTCGAAACCGGAGACCACCAGCAAATCTCCCTTTTGGGGTAAAAGGCGACGGTAATGATCGAACATTTCCACATGCGTGGGTGCCTGGAGGTTCGCCAGAATCAAGTTGAATTGACCTGAAACAGCATCTACCGATCCATGAAAGAATTTGACCCGATCTTCCATCTGGTTCAAGGCTGAATTTTGCTTGGCAGCCCGTATGGACCCCATCCAAATGTCACACCCCAGCGCGGTTCCGCCGTTTTTCAGGGCCGCCGCAAGTCCTAATATTCCCGAGCCGCAGCCGATGTCCAGAATTCGCGCGTCTTTTTTAACCTCTAATCGATGCAGCATGGTCAGAGCTGCTTTTGTCGAGGGATGAGCCGGGGGAAATGAACGGGGTGCCTTCAGAACCAGGCAGTCTTCTCCCATTTTAGGCCTTCGGATACTGTAGGGGGATCGGATGACCAAATTACCGATGCGATAAAACATGTGTTATGACCAATTTTGCAATTTAATCATTCAAGGAGGCTCAAAAGGAGCAAAAGCGCCTATTCTTTTTCCATTTGGGCAATACAGTCCATAAAATCATCGGCAAATTTAGACTGGAGTGTCTCCTCCCGTCCAAATTCCGAGACGTCTGTGGCCACATTACGTTTAGCGCCGTATTCAACATCCCAGCCCCTGGCTTTTAGCATCTCGATCAGTTTTTCAGCCTGTTCTTTTGTGGCATCGTCGCCAATGTTTTTTTCCACAATAAAAAATTTCATATCATTTTCCTTTGGTCAGATTTTTTGTATGACCGTATAACATAATTAACATCAATTGATCAACAGGTCGTTGGTCAGCCAACATTCAAAAATAAAACCCTTAAAGCCTGTAAGAGGAAAGAGAAAAGGGCAAAGAGGACATATGTTAAGGGAAACCTTAGACAATCACAAATAAATACAAATAGTTTTCTATTTTCTATTTTCTATTTTCTATTTTTTACAAAACAAGAAGGTGATATGTCTTGAAAACTCCCCTACAAACTGATTGTATTGATTGTAAAAAGGAGGATGAAAATGAAAGACCGCTTTTATATTATTCCGGTGGGGGTTATCAAAAAAGAGAATGAAAATGTCCGGATTGAAGTTTTCGAAGAATACCGTGATGCACTTTTGGGATTGGATGATTTTTCTCACATTACCGTCTGCTACTGGTTTCACGAAAATGATACCCCTGAGAAAAGAAAAACCTTGCAGGTGCATCCAAGAAAAGACAAACAAAACCCGTTAAGTGGCGTGTTTGCCACCCATTCACCTTTAAGGCCCAATCTGATTGCGATATCCATTTGTAAAATACTGTCCATAAAGGATACCACTATTTTTATCGAAAAGATCGATGCGCTTGACGGATCTCCGGTCATCGACATCAAATGTCTTATCCCCAGCAGTGAGTTGGGGCCAGTTAAATTGCCAGACTGGGTGTTGATGAGAGATAACGCTTAAGCCTTTTAGAAACCTTAATGCTTCAGGTATTCTGAGCACAATTTGTTTCAAAGGCCTTCACTATTTGGATTCAGTAGATTTATGTGATTTGATTTCGTTTTTTTTCACCGCAAAGACGCAGAGAGCGCAAAGATAAAATACTTTTCTTTTGCCGTTGAGAGGTCGGCAAAAGAAAAAAATCAATCGCTACGCGATATTTTTTTACAACAAATGCCCACAGGGCTTTCTACTTGTTGTTTTCCGTCCTCTCAACGGAAAACAACAAAAAAATAACCTCAGCGGTCTCTGCGGCTCTAATGAGCGGAGCGAATGGGCGGTGAGCTATGGAATTTAAACGAAATCGATTTCAATCTAACTCACTCGGAATTAATCATATTACATGTAATTTCAATACATTGTAAGATTGATTCAAACTTTAACCGGACAGCAGTGATTTGGATTAGAAAATAAAATGGAAACAGAACTTTCAGGACAAATTGAGAGAATTACTTACACCAATGAAGAAAACGGTTATACCATTGCCAGGGTTAAGATTTTCGGACAGCGGGACCTGGTCACCGTTGTGGGGTTTTTGATGTCACCGACTCCGGGGGAAATTCTGAACATGCGGGGCGAATGGATCAACCATCCCAAGTTCGGTGAACAGTTTAAGGTAACGGACTACAAAACAACGGTTCCGGCAACGGTTTTTGGCATTCAAAAATACCTCGGTTCCGGACTCATCAAAGGCCTGGGTCCGGTCATTGCAGGTCGTATCGTTAAAAAATTCGGAGAAAAAACCCTTGATGTCATCGAAAATGATATCGAAAAACTGGTCATGGTCGAAGGTATCGGCAAAAAGCGAATCACCATGATTCAAAATGCATGGGACGAACAAAAAGAGATTCGTGATGTCATGCTGTTTCTCCAGTCCCATGGGGTCAGTTCCGGTTATGCCACGAAAATATTTAAGCAGTACAAAAATCGATCCATTGCCGTCGTCAAGGAAAATCCCTATCGTCTGGCAATGGATATTTTCGGCATCGGCTTCGTGATTGCCGACAGCATTGCCGAAAAACTCGGGTTCCCAAAAGACTCGCCGCTGAGGGTTGAAGCCGGCATCCTTTATGTTCTCCATCAGCTTTCAGATGAAGGCCATGTTTTTTACCCGTATGAATATCTCGTCAAAAAGAGCCGGGAGACGTTGAGTGTTGAAAGGGATGCTATTGTTGAGGCCCTCGGCGGTCTTGCCATTAATAAAAAAATCGTTCTTGAAGATTTGAATGAAAACATCGACGAATTTAAAGAAAACAATAAAGGGGTTTACCTGGCCAAGTTTCATCTCTGTGAAACCAGCATTGCAGCGCGATTGAAGACACTGTCCATCGCACCAAAATCCATCCGCGGCGTCAAGGTAGAAAACGCTCTTGAATGGGTCCAGAAACGACTGGATATCCGTCTGGCGCAAAATCAGGCCAAAGCCGTACAATGTTCCCTTGAAAACAAGATCATGGTCATTACGGGTGGACCGGGCACCGGTAAAACCACCATCATCAATGCGATTTTAAAAATCTTTTCCAAGCTCAAGGTAAAAACACTTTTGGCCGCACCTACGGGAAGAGCCGCAAAACGAATGAGTGAGACCACAGGCCATGAGGCCCAGACCATCCATCGCCTCCTGGAATACAGTTTTGCTAAAGGAGGGTTTCAAAAGAACGAAGAAAAGCCGCTCACCTGTGATCTGCTCATCCTGGATGAAGTTTCCATGATCGACACCGTATTGATGCATCATTTGACAAAGGCCATACCAACGTTTTCCACGGTTATCCTGGTGGGAGATGTCAACCAGCTGCCCTCGGTAGGTGCGGGCAATGTTCTTAATGATATTATAGCATCCGGCGTCATCCCGGTGGTGGAGCTGAAGGAGATATTCCGACAGGCCCGGGAAAGCCGGATTATCGTCAACGCCCATAAAATCAATAGCGGAATTCTTCCCACATTTGAGGATGATGTACCGGGCAACGATTTTTTTTTCATTCAACAGGAAGATCCTGAAAAAGTTCTGGAGATCATTCTGGAACTGACCAAAGATCGCATCCCCAAACGTTTTGGCCTGGATCCGGTGGACGATATTCAGGTGCTGACCCCAATGCATAAAGGGGTGGTGGGGGCCGAAAATCTCAACACGGAACTTCAAAAAAGCCTAAACCCTTCTCAAATGGAAATCGCACGGGGAAACCGTAATTTCAGGGTAAATGATAAAGTCATGCAGATACGGAACAATTACGACAAGGAGGTGTTCAACGGCGACATCGGTAGAATTGTCGGTATGCGGCCGGATGAGAACGAAATTGCGGTATTGTTTGACGGCCGGAATGTCGTCTATGAATTTTACGAACTGGACGAGCTGGTTTTGGCCTATGCCGTTTCCGTACACAAGTCACAGGGTTCGGAATATCCGGCTGTGGTACTCCCTGTCCTCACCCAGCATTATATCCTTCTCCAGCGCAACCTGATCTATACCGCCGTAACAAGAGGCCGAAATTTGGTGGTTATGGTGGGCACCCGAAAAGCCCTTGCCATGGGCGTAAACAACGATAAAACGCAAAGACGGTTTACACATCTGCGATACAGGTTGAGTTGAAAACGCCGTGAGATGTTAAGACTTGCCGGAAATAATCGTCTGAAAAGACGTCACCTGCTGTTTCACCTTTTTGCTTTTAAATACTCTTGTCTTTTAGGTTCAGGAAACTTTTCAATGGCATACCGCTACATAGTGTTGGCATCTTTTTGTGGTTCGGACTGCTGTTTCAAAGGCTTTTTAATAATGTTGGGAGGTAAGGCTTGGCTTTTATATCGAATTTTGAAAGCGTCTCCCAAACCAATATGGGCTTGGGAGACGCTAAAAAGCTTTAAGCGGCAAAACGGAAGGCTTTTTCAGTTGCATTGCGGATTTCTTCGGGCGTGAACGGTTTGGGGAGGTAATCCACCGCTCCCATCCTTGAGGCTTCAACGGCTGTCTCGATACTGGCATATCCGGTAATGATAATGACCATGGTTTCAGGTCTTTTGTCATGAATCGCCTTCAGAAGCTCCAGACCCTTTACTTCCGGAATCTTCAAATCCAGCACAACCAGCGCATATGCTTTTTGTTCGATCTTTTCAAGGGCCTCGGCTTTCGTAACGGCCTGATCCACATTAAAATCTTTCTTTGAGAGTATTTTACGAACGTTGTTATTGACGGCAACTTCATCGTCGATCACCAAAATTTCGGCCCGGACGGCCCCCTTGGGGAATTCAATGACATCCGCCGAAATTTCGGATGTTTCCGCCAACATTTGCGCAACATTCTTTTTGAGTTCTTCATACGGTATAAACGATACACCTTCATGCCGCATGTTCAACACATATTCAGGACCGGTTATGGATGCTACCTCTTCGTAGTTAAATGGATAATCGATACCAATCAATTTTTCAGAATCAAAACCTTTTGCTTTGGCGCCCTTTTTCTTTTTGGCTTTCAGTTGGGGGCATTCACCGGTTTTGTTTCCGCCTTTACAGGTATTTCCAAGCTTTTTATAAATTTCGCATATCATATTCCCAATTGCACAATAACCCTCCAAGGTTTCCGGTGCAGCTTCAACCACCGGCATATCTGAAGGCCCGAGTTTGTCTACAAAGTCATCACCTGCATATTTCGCAACCTCTTCCTTGTCAAAAGGAATATCGACATCGATAATCTCTCTTTCCTTTTCCGTGGTAGGTGCCTCGATGAGTTCTCCGGACAAGGCCAATTCAACCGTCGATCTCAACTCATCCGGGGTAAATGGTTTTGAAATATAGTCCAGGGCTCCCAGCCGAATGGCTTTTACTGCTGTATCGGTGGAAGCATAGGCTGTCATCATCACCGTTTTTGTTAACGGCCATTCCTTTTTTACAAGCTTTAAAAATTCAAGACCGTTCATTTCCGGCATCACAATATCGGAGATGAGAAGTGCAAATGAATCTTTTGCCATTTTTTCCAGGGCTTCTTTGGCACTGGTGGCATGAATGATTTCATAATCATTTTTTGATAGGATTTTCTCCACATTTTGACAGATTTGTTTTTCATCATCAACGACCATTATCTTTGCTGCTGTTGCCATTTTTTTTCCTCCTTCAAGAAAATTATTATTAAATTATTTTTTAATTTTTATCTCTTTTTTTTGTTGAATGATTTCTTACCATCCCCTTTAGCATGATGTGTGCCAGAATCGAATGCTAATTCTATCCTATTGATATAATTAATTTTAAATAAAGATCGAATATTTACTCAAAAATAATCGTATAAAAAAAATATACATTTGAACATGAAATAAAAAAAAGCATTTTAAAAGGAATCAGCTTTTATACCCATGTTGATATTCTTTGAACAATATTTCTTAACTCATTGATTTTAAAAAATTAAATCGATAATGAAGCATGGTAGTTACAACCAGGCAAACGATTATCAGAGGTCTTTTTAAAAAAATTCAAGAGTTGTATATTAAAAATATACAGGGTATATTTTCCTTAAATTCAAGTTTTACCCATCTGATTCTAATTCATTGCATATTTTTCTGTGCATCATTGCACATTTTTCTGTGCACTTTTCATCCCACGTGTCATAAAAAATTCCCTGTTCATTAATCCAACTCATCATAAGTCCTTAATAATCAAAGATTTTCTATAATTAGAAATCACAAGACTATATTTGGCATATAAGTTGTATAGGCATTCTGCTAACAATCTCACTCGAAAAGAGCTGTTACCATGAGAG
>Ga0210144_1000283_pt1 | contig 29132 bp, 28 predicted proteins | sample Muzzi_PWA_D2_FD_185532 | JGI IMG/M metagenome (GOLD analysis project Ga0210144, IMG submission 185532) | Wetland microbial communities from San Francisco Bay, California, USA, that impact long-term carbon sequestration - Muzzi_PWA_D2 (SPAdes) | ecosystem: Environmental > Aquatic > Marine >...
GCAAAGGCGACCCCGCCGTAGAGGTCATCCCACTCGGGGTTCACGGCAAGGATCAACCGCACCTTCCACGTCCGTGGCCAGTGCTTCATCGCCTTCTCACGGCGGATGGCGCTGACGATGGTCTGGTGCGCCTCGTACTAGACCAGCCGCTTCAGCCCGTATCGCCGTGTGAAGCCGTCGACCAGTCCCGCGCGATGCTCGTGCGCGCGGCGGCCAATGTCGTTGGTCACGCCGACGTACAGCGTGCCGTTCGGCCGGTTGGTCACGATGTACACCCAGGCGCCGCGCATGGCCCTACTGTCGCTTTCGTGGATGGCCGGGACAAGCCCGGCCATGACGTCGAAGGAGTGTCGGCGTAGCGCGAGAAGCCCAACGCGTCGCCAACGACGCTCATTCGGCGATTGGCCTGACTCACCACATCGCCATCCCCTCGCCCGTCATGGCCGGGCTTGTCCCGGCCATCCACGTCTTGTTGCATCCGCTCCTCTTCGCAGGATGTCGCCCCGGTGGGCACGCTGCGCTTTGCCCACCCTACGTTGCTGTGGTCATGGTGCGGAGCACCTGGCCGGCATCGGATGGTCAGGTCAGCTGCCTGACATACGTGGCCCTGGGTGGCCCGGCCAACAGCTCCATCATGGGTGCAAAGGCGCCGCTGGCCATAGCCTCTTCCATGAGCGCCTCCCGCGCCTCGGCTGCCTCCCACTCGGCGATCTCGACAATCATGTCGGGGTTGGCGGGCACCTCGTACAGGGCGAAACCCAGGGCGCCGCGCTCACGCATGACCGGTCCAAATTGCTCCCCCATGCTCTCCATCAGGCTCTGGAGCGCAGCGCGCCGACCCGGCTTGGCCTGAAACTCGATGATCACCTTGACCGCCATGCCATTTTCTCCCTTCGACTGTCGTCATCGTCCGCTCTCGATGCGAGCTTGCCAGTCCAAAACTGACCGGACAAGTTTGAAGCGAGCAAACGCACGTCGCCTGCATGCGATGAACGCGTGACGGCGAAGCGGGGAATAGCACGTAGGGCGGATTAGCGGAGCGTCATCCGCCATTTCCCGACTCCACGCGCCGCTGGCGAGTCACCCCGGCGGCTGAATGGTTTGTATGCGCTCGTCACAAAGGAGCTCCGTGGATGGCCGGGACCAGCCCGGCCATGACGGGGATGGAGTGTCGGGGTCGGCGCGAAAAGCCCCTTGGTTGAATGCCCACGGGTGCTCGGCGCCCGGCCTGACGCACTCCATCGCCATCCCCTCACCCGTCATGGCCGGGCTTGTCCCGGCCATCCACGTCTTTCTTTTGGGCCACGCGCGCTCCTCACCGCTCCCCCGGCGGGATTTCCCGGATGCGCGCCGAATGAGCGGCGATGTCCTCGAGGCTGTAGGAGAGGTGCACCCGGGTCGTCGAGGCCGGGCGTAGGCTGAGCGACAGCCCCGGCCGCCACTCGGTCGTCGGCCGGATCGGCCGCGGCACGAAGCCGCCGCCGCAGTTGGGGCAGACGTTGAAGAGCTTGGTCTCGACGCACTCCGCGCAGAAGGTGCATTCGTAGGAGCAGATCCGGGCGTCGGCCGCCTGCGGCGCCAGGTCCTTGTCGCAGTATTCGCAGTTCGGCCTCAGTTCCAGCACCATCACGCCCTCCCGGAGATGAACGGGCCCCGTGCATAGGTCTCTACTGGTTCTCCGGCAACTGGCGACTGGCGCGAGACCGGCGCAAAACGCCCCTTCTCCGGAGCGCCTCGGCGACCGGGCAAGTTGCCTGTCAACGGTAAGTTCATATGTCGAGAATAATGGTGCAATGGATGACGCAATAGCATCCATCCATACACGGTGCAGTCCTTCAGGCAGGAGCAGCCAATGAAGAAAGTCGCCGCTGCAATCGTTGTTTCGCTGATCGCCAGCGTTTCTGCCGCCCGCGCCGACCCGTCGACGCCTGCCAACGGTTCCAACGGCGATCAGTACGTGTTCTCAATGAGCGCGGCATCGGGGACGTATTCGGCAGACACGCTCACGCTCAAGACGGTTCCCCTTGTCGTCTACTTCACCGAGCGCCCGCAAAGAACATCCGGACACATGGACCTGCAGGCCTTTCTCGACCTGTGGGGCAAGGGTGTCGACAATTTCAAACAAGACCCGCCGAACGCCGAGCTTTCCATCTTTCGTTCGGGAGGTGACGCCCATTCCATCCTGATCATCAGCTCGCCGACAGTCGAGGGGGAGAATATTTCCTTCAAGGTCGTCCTTCTGGACGAGAATATTCCGGAGGATTTCAACAATTCCACGCTCTTCATCGATGCGCTGGGCGTGATATTTCCATCCGATCAGAACTGACTGATGGAATTCGCGCCTACGGCATCGTCACCGGCCCGCTGTCGCCGGCCTCCACCCGCTTCGCCTTCCATGTGCCGGTCGCGGCGCCGATCGTGGCGCCTTTCTTGTCGGCGATGGTCAGCATGAACTGGCCGATATAGGCCTTGTTGGCGGGATCGACCTCGAGCGAGCCGCGCACCGTGTTGATGCTTGCGAACGCGCGGTCGGGACCGGAGACGACAAAGGCGAAGACGACCTTGGCGCCGTTTTGCCCGCTCGCCGTCCAGGCGCCCTGCCCGCCGCTGAAATAGGCCTCCGGCTCGGCGGGCAGTTCCGGCAGGCGCGGCGGCGCGGCGACAGTCATTGTGCCGTCGGCGGCGAAGGTGACCAGGTTCGGCAGCGTCAGCGACGGCGGACCCTCGACCGTGACCGCCACGATCCACGTGCCGACCACGGGCGACGAAGCCGTTTGCGCGAGCGCCGGCGCGGCGGCGATGGTCGCGCCGGCGAAGATGCCGAGCACGGCCCGGCGGCGGTGACCTGACATGCGTGCATCCTCCTCGCTGGACGGGACGCGGCACTTTAGGCTCGCGCGCCGCCCCCCGCCAGCACAACCCGGCGCCATCGGCCGCCGACGCCGCGCCATGGTGTGAAAGCATCCCTGCCCCGATGACCCGCCCTCAAAAGTGCCCCATCATCCGCAACAGGCGCACGGCGGCGAACAGCATGCCGAAGCCGGTGATCGCATAGACCACCCAGGCCTTGCGGCCGATCGACCGTTTGGCGGGCGGTTCGTCCTTGCGGGTCGCCACCCAGCTCTCGACGTCCGCCCGCTCCAGCCAGTCGCGGGCGGCGGCGAGCTTGTGCTGCGGCCAGCGGCGAAGCATCAGCTCGTTGCGCACGCGCTCCGCCCCGAGCGCGGTGAACTCGGCGCGGTATCGTTCGGTGGCGGGATCGCTCATGGCGGCGGAAGCCTACACCCGCGCTGTGCGACGGTCAGCGCGGGGGACGCGGCGAAATTGCCGCGTTGGATCGTCGGTCGGGTTCCGGCTTGGACATCGACCGGCTGGATGGCGCCGGTCGGCATCGCTTGGAAAGATGTAGGTGCGGTGCCCGGCCCGCCGCTCAGCGGCGCCCGGGTCCGGCGGCCACCCGCTTCTTCGGCGCTGGCAGCAGGCCTTCGCGCTGCGCCTGCTTGCGGACCAGCTTGCGGGCCCGGCGGATCGCCTCGCCCTTCTCGCGCGCCCGCTTCTCGGACGGCTTCTCGTAAAATCGCTTCCGCTTCAGTTCGCGAAAAACGCCCTCGCGCTGCATCTTCTTCTTGAGGACCTTCATCGCCTGGTCGACATTGTTGTCGCGTACGAATATCTGCAACAGACGTTCCTTTCGTTCGGGCCGCACGCCGCCGGCCCTTCGATCCGGTTTGACGACGTCCTCGTGTCCCGTTGAGACAGAGCGTCCGGAGAGCGTTTCATCGCTGTCTCCGGCGCATGCGTCGCCGTTCTGGGGGTGTTATCTAGCCGTCCTTGACCGATTTTGCCAGTCTCGGCGAAGAAAAAATCGCGGTTTTCGGCACTCAGTGGCCGGACTCTCCCTTCTCCCCCGGCACATGAACTTTTTCGCCCAGGATGTCGGAAACATAGAGCTGTTTGACCGCCACCAGCGCGACAACGGCGAGCGGCGTGGCGAAGACGACGCCGAGCGGCCCGAACAGCACGCCGAACGCAACCAGTGCGAACAGCGTCAGCGCCGGCGGCAGGTCGACTGCGCGCCGCTGAACGATCGGCTGGACCACATTGCCCTCGATCTGCTGGATGAGAAGATAGAGGGCAATCACCCACAGCGCGGTCGTCGGGCTGATCGAGAAACCGAGGAGCACCGCCGGCACCGCCCCGAAGATCGGCCCGACGATGGGCACGAAATCGGTCACCCCGGCGATGAAGCCGAGCGCCAGCGCCGAGGGCACGCCGATGAGCGCAAGCCCGCCGGCGGTCAGCACGCCGATGATTGCCATGGCGACGAGCTGTCCGACCAGCCATTGGCGCAGCGCGCGCGCAGCCTCGTCCGCCGTTTGCGCCACGCGCTCCCGGACGGTGCCGGGAAACAGCAGCAGGAATCCGTCCCGGTAGGCGGTCGGGCGGGCCGCAATGTAGATGCCGGCGACCAGCACCAGCGCGGCGGAGAGGATGATATCGAACAGGCTCAGCGTGAGGCCGGCGACATTGGCCACCGTCTCGCCGCGCGAAAAGAACTCGCGGAGTCGATCCGCGATCATCTGTCCGAGATCGGCGACCCCGAGCTGATCCTCGAGCGACTTCCACAGCTCGGGCAATTGGGTGATCAGCTCGCGAATCTGGGCCTCGATCTGCGTGCCGAGCAGGACTGAGAACCCGGCGATGAACAGGACGACGATGATCACGGCGAGAAGCAGCGACCAGGGGCTGCGGATCGGCGTGAAGCGCTCGATCGGGTCGGCGAGGCTCCTCAACAGGATCGCCACGAGGATCGAGGCGAAGATCAGGAGGATGACCCCCGACAACTGCCAGAGGAGCAGAAGCAGGATCGCGACCGCGGCGACGATCAGCGCCGTTCTGGCGATGTCACCGCGCTGCACCGCCGGGCGACGCGCTGACGTTTCGCCTTGCGTCGGCTTCGTCGGCTTCGCTTGCCGCACCTAGTCTGGCTTTCCTGTTTCGATGTATTTCTTGAGCCGGCTTACCTGCTCGCCGAGCATGGCGTCACTCTTCTGCGAAGGATCGCCGAAACCACCAGGCGCGTACCCGCCGACCACATAGGAAAGCGTCAGGTCGGTACCGTCGCCATCGGGCGCAAGCCCGATGGTGAGCGCACCTGTGACGCCCAACGCCTGCATCGGGCCGAGCGCTCCCAGCAGCACCAGTCGTTTTCCCGGATCGGCATAGACGACGAGCAGATGCTCGACCGTGCCGCCATCCGGCAGGTCTTCACAGAAGCAGTGGCTGGCAACCGCGTCGAGGGACAGATTGGCCGCCTTGCCGGAGAAAGTGTGCGCATCGTCCCACCATGCCTCGGGATGGACCAGCCTGTCATAGACCCGCGCCGGCGGCGCCGCGATCTTCACGGCCTCGCGGACCTCGAACCCGTTGCCGGAGGAACTGGACACCCCGGCTGCGCTGAGCTGGACCAGCGCCAGGGATGCGCCAATGAACGCTGCGAGCCCCAGGAATCGCGAACCGCGTATCGTGCTTCCGTCGCCCCTGCTCATGCCCGTTCCTTTTCTGTCGCCGCGCTGGCCTCATGCATTACAATGCCCGTCACGATACACCGACAATGCGCCGGAACGCATCCGCCCTGGGCGCGTTGGTTTCTGACGCGGGAGATCAGCGATGAGTGAAGACGACAAGGATCGGGACAAGAAGACCGAGGAACCCGAAGGGGATGCCGGCAAGCCTGAGGGCGGGAAGCCTGTCCCGCCCCCGCCGGTCAGACCGGCGGGGCCCGAATCGATGCGCGATCCACCGCGCAAATGGGACGAGGTCGACGAGGAGTCGGACGAATCCTTCCCGGCGAGCGATCCGCCCTCTACCTACTGATCCGGCGAACCGGGTAACGAAGGATTCACGCTGAACCAAGACTCCAGCATTTCTACCGGCGGCATTGGCGGCTTGGCAACTTCCGGCGCCTACCTTCCCCGGTCGTTCTGACCCGGAGGAAGGGCCATGTTGAAGCGTTCCCTTTTCGCGGTCGCCCTCGCTGCGGCGGTCGCCATCCCGCAGGCGGCATCGGCATGGCCGTGCCACGCCCGCGTCAACCTGATCATTCGCGACGGCCCCGGCACCAACTACGGCCGGCTGACCGTCATCCCCGCCGGCAAGACCGTCGAGGTCTACCGATGCGCCGGCTGGTGCGACGTCTACTATGAGGGGCACCGCGGCTGGGTCTACGGGAAGTACGTCGTGCGAGGCTATGCGCCGCTTTCCTCGCCGATCACCGTGTCGCCGGTTCGCACGCGGCACGGAACAAAGCTGAAGCCGGTCTACGTGCCGCCACAGCAAGCCTATCTCGCCTCCGCACCGTTCCGCTCTCCGAGCGAGGAGCGGGCCGACTGGTATGCTGGCCGGGCGTTCTATTTCAACGGCCGCTACCTCGATCGCCCGGATATCTTCTTTGTCTATGGCGAGTAAGCAATCCGCTCGGCGATCGCCGGGGGCGGCGTCTTCCGCGGCCACCGCGGCGGTCGCTGCCGCTCTGGCTCTCATGCTGATCGCCGGCCCGGTTGCCGCTCGGGACGGACCGTCCGGGATCGGCTTCGTCCAGGCCGAAGAGGGCACGTGGTGGTGCCGTGGCGGCAACCCCGCGGAGGCCTTCGCCTGCGCCGGCGCCAAATGCGACGAGGAATCCGGCGGGCAAGAGTGCTTTGCCACCCGCTGGTGCTACCCGGCCGGCTGGTCTGCGCTGATGATCGTCTGGCTTCCGGAGTTCCATTCCACCAACGTCGTCTGCGGGGCGCCGGGCAGGCCGGCGGCCGTCGCGGCCCTCACTGCCATCTGCCAGAGCGTACCGGAATACACCGGCTGTGATCTCGTGCTTGCGATCGACCCCGACGGCAACGAGGAGGAACTGTCGCAGTCGATCGGACCGGGAGCCGGAAACGACGCCGCCGGAAATCCCTGATCCGGATCGGATGCGCCTCGCTGCCGGTCATCCATCCGGCCGATGGCGATTGTGGCGGGAGAGACTCGTCCGATGTGGAAGCCGAATCTGCCGGAACCTGCCGATTCTTCCGGCCTTGCCCTTGCCACCAACTCCGGCGAATATGCCGGCCGAGCGGCGCCAGCAGACGCGAACGGATGGCGCCTCGATTTTTCATCCTCAGGAGGTGTTTATGTCGCTACACGTTCGTTCTCTCGCGCTCGGCGGCGCAGCCCTTTGGCTGGCGTTCGGTGCGAGCCCGGCCTTCTCGGCCGATGCCACTCAGGTCGCCGATGCCCTGGTCGCCGCCATGCAGGCATCCGACAACACCAAGGCGAGCTACGGCGCCGCGAGCGCCGCCGGCGACGATGTGACGATCACCGACTTCGCGGCGACGAACGCCAACGGCGGCACGGTCAACATCCCGACGCTGACGATCACCGGCGCCCAGATGCGGGACGAGGGCGGCTTCACCGCCGCCGGCATGACCTTCGACAACGCCAAGATGGTCGACAACAACAGCAACATCTCCTGGCAGACCGGGTCGCTCACCGATGCGATCGTCCCCTCGGCCGCCGAAATCAAGGCCAAGGCCCATGTGCGGCCCTTCGGCAGCCTGAACGTGGGCGGCATCACCATCGAGGGCGGCGACCTGCCGGCGCCTCTCCAGATTGCCTCGCTGGACGTCGCTATCGACATCGACCAGGCGGGCAATCCCCGCGATTTCGACATGAAGGTCGACGCCATCAACATTCCGCCTGAAGTCTTCGCGGCGGATGCCCAGTCGAAGGCGGTTCTCGACGAGCTCGGTTACAGCGGCTTCGTGGTCAATCTCAACGTCGCCGGCGGCTATGAGACCGAAGGCGACCAGGTCACCTTGCGCACCTTCACCATCGACGCGGCCGACGTCGGCAAGCTCGCCATCTCCGGCAAGTTCAACGGCGTGTCGCTCAGCAAGCTGTTCCAGGACGGCAATCCCGACGAGGCCAGTACAAACGGAACCCTGGAAAGCCTGACCATCCGCTTCGACAATAGCGGCATCGTCGAGCGGGTTCTCGACATGCAGGCCAAGATGATGGGCGTGCAGCGCCAGGACGTCGTGGCTCAGACGGCGAGCGCCCTGCCCTTCATGCTCAATTTCCTCGGCAACCCGCCCTTCCAGGAGAAGGTCGCGCAGGCCGGAACCGCCTTCCTCAACGATCCCAAATCCCTGACCATCTCGGCGTCCCCGGCCCAGCCGGTCCCGCTCAGCCAGATCACCAGCGCCGCCGGCCAGTCGCCGCAGATGCTGCCTGACCTGCTCGCGGTCGACGTCACCGCGAACAACTGACGCTCCGGCCCGGCTCCCGCGCGCGGGAGCCGGGCTCTCATCCGAGGGGGAAAGCCGCACGAACCTCGTGGAGGGACGCCATGAAGACATGCTCCTGGCTCGCAGCCGCCAGCCTCGCCCTGCTCCTGCCGCACGCCGCATTGGCGGAGCAGCCTGCCGAAACGGCCATTCGCCAGGTGGTGGCGGACCTCGATGCAACGCCCGAATGGGCGGCAAGCTTCCGCAATCTCTCCTATGACGCGGCGACCGACACGGCGACGCTGTCCGGCTTCACGGCGCGAACCGAACGCCCCGGCACCGAAATCTCGGTCGAAACGATCGCGGTAACCGGCTACGAGGCGTTGCCCGACGGCACCATGAAGGCGCGCTCGGTCACCGCCGACGGTGGCACGGTGAAATCCGGTTTCGTCTCCGTCGCGATCGGCGACGTGGGGGTCGAGAACCTGTCCGTGCCGGTGATGCAGGGCTTCGTCTTCGATCCCGACAAGCCATTCACCTCGATTGCCAGAATGTACGGGGAGGCGCTCAAGGCAAGCTTCTCACGCGCCCGGACGGGATCGGTGGTTGTCACCGAGATCATCAAGGGGGTCGAGAACCACATCACCTACAGCCACATTCGCCTCGACGGCTTCGCCGACGGCAAGCTCGATCAGTTTCGAGCGGGGCCCATACATCTGGAATCGCCCTCCGAGAAGGGGCTGGTCAAGTTGACGATCGGCAGTTTCGAGAGCCACGACACTGATTTTGCGGCTTTCGTCCGCGTCTACGACCCTGATGCCTATCAGGGCGGCGTCGGCGACATGGTCTGGCACGACGGCATGCGGCTCGCCGCCTACAACGACATCATGGTGGACGTGCCCGGTGCGAAGATCACGATCAACAGCGTCTCGGCCGAAGACCTCAAGGTGCGGCAGCCGCCAACCAGCTTTGCCGAATTTCTCGATGCGATCATGGTCAACCCGTCCATGCCGAAGGCGCGGATGGAACGGCTGACGAGGGCGCACCTGGCCGACATGCTCGGCGCCTGGTCGATCGGGCGCATCGGCATCTCGGGTTTCAACGTCGAGGCGGTGGGCATCGACCACCTGTCGCTCGGCGGGCTGAGCGTTTCCGACTTCTCGATCGACGGGCTCGGCGAGTTCGCCCTCGAGGACGTCGGCGCGGCGATCCGCGGTCAGGGCGCCATGCGGATCGGCCGTTTCGCCTTCGGCAAGATCGCCTTCGGCGGCATTGACGGACTGAACCGGCTGATCGCCGCAGCGGACAGCGGACAGGAGATCGACCCGGCGAGCGTGATGCCGGCGCTCGGCTTCCTCGAGCTCGCCGGACTTGAGGTCCAGACGCCGGACATCGAGCATCTGGGTCTCGCTCGCTTCCGGATCGACTCGACGCGATTCTCTGGCGCCGTGCCGACGGCGGGGATTGCCGAACTGGTTGGACTGACGTTTCCCACCTCGGCCATCAAGGACCGCACGACCCGCGAAACGCTTCAGCGGTTCGGCTACGATCTGATCGACTTCAACGCCTTCGCCCAGAGCGAATGGCAGGAAGCCGGCGAGACGTTCATCGTCAAGGACCTGCGGCTCGGTCTGAAGGGCATGGGCAGCCTGGCGATGAAATTCGCGCTTTCCGGGTTCCCGCTCGCGGCGTTCCAGGATGAGAAGGCCTTTGAAGCCGCGCTGCCAGGCCTCAAGCTCGTCGACGGCGAGTTCACCTTCAAGGACGAAACCATCGTCGGCACCGGCCTGACGCTGCTGGCCGAGCAGTTCGGCTTCAACGTGCCGCTCGAACAGTTCCGCAAGCAGTTCGCTGGCGCCGTACCGCTCCTTCTCTCGTTCGGCGCGGCGAGCGATCCGAAGCTGGCTGCCCTGATCCAGAAGTCGGCCCTGCTTGCGCAGCTGACGCCGGCGGTCAGCAAGATGGTCGCAGCGCCGGGCGGGTCGATCACCTTCACCATGAAGCCGCCGGCACCGGTGCCGTTGGAGACGATCCCGAATGTGGCGGAGACCACTCCGGAGAACCTGGCGGCACTCCTCGGTCTCAGCATCTCCGGTGAGGAGGGAGCGGCACCACCGCCGGCGCCGGCGCCACCGACCACTCCCGCTCCGCCAGCGCCCGGACCGACACCGGCGCCACCGCCCGCACCCGCCCCGTCTGCCCCCGAGGGCGGCGCGACCGGCGGAGGGCAGCAGCCCGCCAACTGAGATTGGCGCCCGGCAGCTACTCCGGCAGGTTGAGGCGGATGTGAAGCTCGCGGAGCTGGCGGGCGCTCACCTCGGAGGGCGCCGCCATCATCAGGTCCTCGGCCCGCTGGTTCATCGGGAACAGCGTCACCTCGCGCAGGTTCTCCTCGCCGCAAAGCAGCATCACGATGCGGTCGATGCCGGGCGCGATGCCGCCGTGCGGCGGCGCGCCGTACTGCAGGGCGCGCAGCATCCCGCCGAACTTCTGCTCGAGCACGTCCTCGCCGTAGCCGGCGATGGCGAACGCCTTCCGCATGATCTCCGGCTTGTGGTTCCGGATCGCGCCGGACGACAGCTCGATGCCGTTGCAGACCAGGTCGTACTGGATCGCCTTGATCGACAGGATGGTCTCATGGTCGGCCGGATCGAGCGCGAGGAACGCCTCGTGGTCGTAATTCGGCATCGAGAACGGGTTGTGCGAGAACTCGATCTGCTTCAGGTCCTCGTTCCACTCGTACATCGGAAAGTCGACGATCCAGCAGAACGCGAAGGCGTTCCTGTCGATGAGATTGAGCTCCTCGCCGATCTTCTGCCGCGCGGTGCCGGCGAAGACATGGTGCTTGGCCGGATGGCCGCAGACGAAGAAGACGGAGTCGCCGTCGCCGAGCTTCAGCCTGTCGCGGATCGCCTCGGTCCGCTCGGGACCGATGTTCTTGGCGATCGGCCCGGCGCCCTCGCCATCGTCGCGGAAGAAGATGTAGCCGAGCCCCGGCTGCCCCTCGCCCTGCGCCCATGAATTCATCCGGTCGCAAAAGGCGCGGCTGCCGCCGGTCGGCGCCGGAATCGCCCACACCTCGACCATCGGGTCAGCGGCGATCTGGCCGGCGAACACCTTGAAGCCGGAATCGCGGAATTGCTCGGTGACGTCCGCCATTTCGATCGGGTTGCGGAGGTCGGGCTTGTCGGTGCCGTATTTCTGGATCGTCTCGGCATAGGCGATGCGCGGGAAGGTCTGGCTGACGGTCCGGCCGTCGGCGAACTCGTCGAACAGGCCGCGCATCACGGGCTCGACGGCAGCGAAGACGTCGTCCTGGCCGACGAAGCTCATCTCGATGTCGAGTTGGTAGAACTCGCCGGGCGAGCGGTCGGCGCGGGCATCCTCGTCGCGGAAGCAAGGGGCGATCTGGAAGTAGCGATCGAAGCCGGCGATCATGATCAGCTGCTTGAACTGCTGCGGCGCCTGGGGCAGCGCGTAGAACTTGCCGGGATGCAGCCGCGAGGGCACCAGGAAGTCGCGGGCGCCCTCGGGCGAGGAAGCAGTGAGGATCGGCGTCTGGAACTCGAAGAAGCCGCTGTCGCGCATCCGCCGCCGGACGGAGGCGATGATGTCGGCGCGCTTCATGATGTTCTGGTGAAGCTGCTCTCGGCGGAGGTCGAGAAAGCGGTATTTGAGCCGGGTCTCTTCCGGGTAGTCGAGGTCGCCGAACACCGGCAGCGGCAGCTCGGCGGCGGCCGAGAGCACTTCCAGCTGGCGGATGAACACCTCCACCGCGCCGGTCGGCAGGTTGGGGTTGATCGTATCCTCGGTCCGCGCCTTCACCTCGCCGTCGATGCGGACCACCCATTCGGCCCGCACTTCCTCCGCTGCCTTGAACGCCGGTGAATCCGGGTCGGCGACGCACTGCGTCAAGCCGTAATGGTCGCGGAGGTCGATAAACAGGAGCCCGCCATGGTCACGGACCCGGTGCACCCATCCGGAGAGACGTACGGTTTCGCCGACGTCGTCCGGGCGGAGATCGCCGCAGGTATGAGTGCGATAAGGATGCATGGAATTCCCGGTCACTGGAGACGGCGGCGGAAAGCCGCCAGAACGGCCTTTTCCGGCGGCCGGAAAAGCGCACGGGCGAAGCCGCTTGTCAAGGCGATGCGCCGGCCCGGTGGCGCGGTTATGGCGGGGCGAACAGGGAGTGCGCGCCCTGTGATTGTCATCACTGCGCTTGCCAGGCTTTGGGAATAGATACCCGCCTTCGTTGCGAGACATCGCGCTCATCGCGCGCCCCGCATCATCTGCATTCGTTCATGCCCTCCGGCCCGGCGCAGCGCGGCGGCGGCGAGCATGCACCCCTGTCCGTCCGAACGCCGAGCGAAAGGAGCCCTCCGCAATCAGCCGCAGGACCTCGGCGAATAGGGTTCTCGCAATAGCGACCTCGGCCATCTGGAAGGCAACATAGCGGCCGTGCCTGGCGAGCTTGGCGCCGACCTTGACCTACTTACAGCTCGCCGGCGCTGCATGCCTGCGACATCGTAGCGGAGACCGATTGTCACGGCGCCCTTGACCAAAAACTGCCAGAGTAGTGCTAGACCGTCGAGAGGTACTGGTGGACGAAGCGGACTGCCGTCGAGCCTTCACCCACGGCTGCAGCAACACGTTTGCTGCTCCCGTGCCGTACATCACCGACGGCAAATATCCCCGGCACCGAGGTCTCGAGCAGGTACGGATCGCGGTCCAGATGCCATCCCCTTGGCTTGCCCTCGAGTACCGGCAGGTCGGATCCCGTCAGCACGAACCCTTCTCATCTTGGGCGACGAGACCTTCGATCAAGCTGGCGTTGGGAGCTGACCCGATGAAGATGAACACGGCCGCGGTCGCCAGTTCGTCCAGTTTCCCGGTCTCCAGGTCTTTCACCGTGACCGACTCGAGGCTCTCTTGTCCGGTTACCGAGACGATCTCTCGGCGCGTCGCCAGCTTTATTTTGCTCGTTGCTTCGATCTGGTCGATCAGGTACCTGGACATGGTTGTGGAGAGATCGCCGCGTCGAATGAGAAGCGTCACCTCCGACGCGTATCTGCTTAAGAACATCGCGCACTGGCCGGCGCTGTTTCCCCCTCCGACGACGATCACCGGTCGATGGCGGTAATGCGCAGCCTCGGACAGGGCTGCTCCATAGTAGATGCCCCGCCCGGTCAACTCGTCGCATCCCGTCGCGGGAAGTCGCCGCACCTTCATGCCGGTTGCCAGGACAATGGCGCGACAGGTGAGCTTGGTCCCATCTGCGAGGGTGACGATCTTGTAGTCATCACTCAGGCTGAGTTCGCGCACCTCTTGAGGCGTGAGGAGTTCCGCCCCAAGCCGCTCGGCCTGCATGGTTGCGCGATGGGCGAGGTCCGCTCCGCTCACTCCCTTTGGGAAGCCCAGATAGTTCTCTATGCGCGAGCTGGTGCCGGCCTGTCCTCCCGTCGCCTCCTGTTCGACGAGCGCTGTCGATAGCCCTTCCGACGCTCCATAGACGGCGGCGGCGAGGCCACCCGGCCCGCCGCCGATGATGATGAGATCGTAGAAGCCTCCCGACGCTCTCGTCCGCATGCCAAGCGCTTCGGCGAGTACGTTGCGATCCGGGTTCCTGAGCGCAGTCCCCGTCGCCAGGAACACCACCGGCAGCGCGGCTCCCCCCGGCACACCATCAACCAGGGCCTTCGCCGAGTTGTCGCGTTCGATATCCAGCCACTGGTAGGGAATGCGGTTACGCGCCAGGAAGTCCTTCACGTCGTGACTGGTGGGCGACCACAGCGTCCCTGCAACCCTCACACCCTCAAATGGAAGTCGCGCGGTTATCGCCCACGACTCGAGGAGGTCGTCGATGACCGGGTACAGCGCCTCTTCAGGTGGGTCCCATGGCTTCATGAGATAGTGGTCAAGTCCGATCTCGTTGATGCTTCGGATCGCCGCGCTCGTGTCCGCATATGCCGTCAGCAGCACCGAACGCGCCTCCGGATAGAGGGTGAGAGCCTGTGTGAGGAACGACGTCCCCTCCATCTCCGGCATGCGCTGGTCGGTAACAAACAACGCTACGGGGTCGTCCCTCTGCTTGAGGCGGCGGGTCACCTCGATCGCTTCGTTGCCCGACCCGGCCCGCATGACGCGGTACCGGGCTTCGTATCTGTCCCTGAGGTCCCGCTCGATATTGCGGAGGACGTCCGGCTCGTCGTCGACCGCCAGGATGATCGGCTTTCGCATCAGGCCCGTCCCCCCGGGACAGCAACGCGATCCTTCGCATCCCGCGAGTCGGCAGCGTGACTCGGCAGCCTGACCTCGAAGCAGGTTCGACCAGGCTTGGACGCGAAGGTGATGGTGCCCTTGTGCTTCTGAACCACGATGTTGTGCGTGATGTTCAATCCGAGGCCGGTCCCGTCGCCGACCGACTTCGACGTGACGAACGGATCGAAGACCTGTTCGCGAAGCTCATCCGGGATTCCTCGCCCCGAGTCGATGACCTGCACGACAATTTCATCGCCTTCGCGCCTCGTTCGGATGGAAAGGGCGCCCGAGCCTTCCATGGCGTCGGCCGCATTGTCGATCAGGTTTGTCCACACCTGATTGAGCTCGCCTCCTGACGCGGTGATGGAAGGCAGCGAGGCGTCATAGTCCCGCTGAACGGTGATGCCCTGCTTGAGAACGCTCCCGAGCATGAGCAGCGTGTCGTCGAGCCCGTCGTTGACGCTGACCAACTGCAATTCTCCGCGATCGAGATACGAGTACGACTTGAGAGCCTTAACGATGCCGGCGACTCTATTCGAGCCGCGACTGATCTCGCCCAGCAAAGAGATGACTGCCAGCAGGAGGGCGGCCCGTCGGAGGACAATCGACAGGAGGGCGGCGTCAAACACCTCGATCAAATCGTCGAGATCGGACGACTGCAGACCCAGATCAACGATGCCGGCGACGTGCGGCGCAAGGTCGTCCGCTGCATGACGCCCGATCCAGACCCCTATGTCGTCCTCTCGATCCGCGCGCTCGAGCGCGTCCACTTCAATCGGGCTGCCCGCCCGTGCCCGCGCCATGGCATCCAATTCCTCGATGCGCGCCTGCTGAGCCTGGTTGCGCACGGAATCGCCGAGCCGGTAGCTGACGCGCATGAGCTCTTCCATGGCCGGGCCGAGCCGGCTCGCCCCCCTTTGCGCGACGGTCGCCGGATTGTTGAGCTCGTGGGCTATACCGGCGCTGAGCCGACCCAGCGAGGCCATCTTTTCGCTTTGCACGAGAGCCTGTCTCGATGCCACCAGCTCGCGGTTGGTTGCTGCCAGTTCGATCGCCGAGTTGTGACGCAGAAGCAGGAAGTAGCTGGTCAGACCGTAGACGGTCATGGCAACCGTCGAGAGGTTGATTGCAAACGCGATGCGCGTCAGCGTTCGGTCATTCATGACCTCGGGCACGGGCAGGTAAGGGTCGACGATCACCGAACAGACGACCAGCGCCAGAAAGAAGCCTAACCACACAAGCGACACCCGCAGGTTCCCGAACGACTGCGAGGCGGTAAGGGCCAGCAATGCCCATGTCATCATCGCGCCGCTTGACACGAACCCGCCCAGCGACCATTGCAACGCGAATGGCAACACCAAGCTGATCAGGACCTGCACCGCGCGAACGACCGCAAAATCCTTGGTGCGCCACAGATAGACGAGGTTGGCAGCCGTGATCGCGGTGTAACCGTAAGGGATCGTCGACTGCAACGGGAGGCCGAGAAACAGAGCCAAGCTGCCCCACACCACGCCCCCAAAACCCATCGCCACAGCTGTGACGATGAGGAACCGGCGCTGCAATCGCTCCTCGTCGTCGAGTCCGGGGCAATCGCCGATGGCCGCCAGCGACTGCGTGAGGCGTTTAACGCTATTCACCTCAGTCGGAATCCACCCAATGACCTGCTCTTTGAGTCAAGATTGCCGACAAGGGGCGGAATTGGCAATGGCGGACGCTCGCCGCGAGCGCCCACTGACGCGGCCGAGCAATGGCTCGCCGGCCACTCGGATCCGGCCAGCGAAGGCGGCCGCGAAGGCGCCTGCATGATCATCAATGCGTGGGCGGCGAGCAGCGATCCGGCGAAACGGCTCCTCCTTCGCGCCATGCGAATCGAAAGCAGGAACCGGCCGATCTACGCCAGGCGCGAATATCCCGACGGCCGATCCCGTCCCCTCAGGCTGGGGAAGCGACCGTCTCTCCCGTTCGGTAGCCTCCGCTTGCGGCATCCGGCTGGCCAGGGCCAATAAGCCTACTCTTATCAGAGTCTTAGAGAACGATTCACCATCGGAGATTGGTTAGGGACTTTCCGGGCGCGCTGGGCTATAGGAAGACCATGCCGATCGTTACCCAAACTACCGATCTCGCCACGGCCTGCAAGCGTTTTGCCCGATTCGACAACGTCACCGTCGATACCGAATTCATGCGCGAGACGACCTATTGGCCGAAGCTTTGCGTCATTCAGCTGGCAAGCCCGGAGGAAGCCATCATCGTCGACGCAATGGCGCCCGACCTCGATCTCGCGCCCTTCTTCAAGCTGATGAAGAACGAGAACGTCGTCAAAGTCTTTCACGCGGCGCGCCAGGATATCGAAATCGTCTACCACCGCGGCGGCCTCATCCCGCACCCGGTCTTCGACACCCAGGTCGCCGCGATGGTCTGCGGCTTCGGCGACTCGATCAGCTACGACCAGCTCGTCCAGCGCCTGACCGGCGCCCGCCTCGACAAGTCGTCGCGATTCACCGACTGGAGCCGGCGCCCCCTCACGGCCAAGCAGCAGGAGTATGCGCTCGCCGACGTCACGCATCTTCGCGACGTCTATCACGCCCTCTCCGCACGGCTTGCTGCGCAGGGCCGCACTGAGTGGGTGCGGGAGGAGATGGAGATTCTCACCTCGCCGGAGACCTATGCCCTGGAGCCGGCGCTGGCGTGGAAGCGGCTCAAGCTTCGCGTCAGGAAGCCGATCGAACTGGCTATTCTGAAAGAAGTTGCCGCCTGGCGGGAGACCGAGGCCCAGACCCGCGACGTGCCGCGCAGCCGTGTGATCAAGGACGACGCGATCTACGAGATCGCCCAGCAGCAGCCGACCACGGCGGAGGCGCTTGGTCATCTCCGCACCGTGCCGAAAGGCTTCGAGCGTTCGCGGGCCGCCGAGGAGATCCTGGCCGCGGTCCGGCGGGCCCTGGCCATCCCCAAAGACGAACTTCCGCGCATCCCGAAGCCGCGGCCGGCGACCAATGGCAACGGTGCGGCTGTCGACCTCCTCAAGGTTCTGCTCAAGATGACCAGCGAGAGCTATGGCGTCGCTGCCAAGGTGATCGCCACGGTCGACGATCTCGAGGCGATCGCCTCGGACGACGAGGCCAACGTTCCCGCCCTCCATGGCTGGCGGCGCGAACTGTTCGGGGAAGCTGCACTCAGGTTGAAGCGCGGCGACATGGCGCTGGCCGTGCGGCGAAACCAGGTCGTGGCGATCGACGGCCTGGACCGGACGTCCGGCGCCGTTCACTGAGCCTTGCCTCGCGGTGTCGCTGCGGCTGATCCTCGCCATCTTCCCGAAGCGCCTGTCCGGAGTCATCGAAACGGCGGCCGGCAAGTGCGAGCCAATCGACTTCAAGGTCGCCGAAAGCGGCGAGGACGGGCTCAGCACGGCCGAAATCGTCGTCTCGGCGGACCATTCCCAGAACCTCCTCGATGCCTTGCACTCGGCGCTCGAGCACGAACAGGACTGGCGCATCAACGTCCTGCCGATCGAAGCGACGTTGCCCCGCCTCTCCGAGGAGGAAATCAAACGGCAGGAATCCAACCGGTCCACCGCCGCGCGGGAGGAAATCTACGAGGACATCGCCAGCGGCGCCCGCATCGACAGCACATTCGTCGTCCTGACGCTGATCTCCGCCTTCGTTGCGACGATCGGCCTCAACGAAGACAACGTCGCGGTCATCATCGGCGCTATGGTGATCGCCCCGTTGCTCGGGCCGAATCTGGCGTTCTCCTTCGGGGTGGCGCTCGGCGACGCCGAACTGATGAAAAGAGCGGCGATCGCCTCCATCGCCGGAATCGGCATGACGCTGGTGCTGGCGGCTCTCCTCGGCCTCGTGGTGCCGGTCCACATCGAGAGCGCCGAACTGCTGCGCCGGACGCACGTCTGGTACGGAGATGCGGCTCTGGCGCTGGCCTCGGGGGTAGCTGCCTCGTTGTCAGTCACCTCGCGGCTGGCGAGCACGCTGGTCGGCGTCATGGTCGCCGTCGCGCTGATGCCGCCGGCGGCGGCGGCGGGCTTCCTCGCGGGAAGCGGCCACTACGCCAACGCCCTGAGCGCCCTTATTCTTCTGGCCACCAACGTCATCTGTCTCAATCTGACCGGCCAGTTGGTCTTCATCCTGAAGGGCGTGCGACCGCGACGGTGGCTGGAGAGGCGCGCCGCGGAGAACGCCATCCGCGTCAACCTCATCGTGTGGGGTCTGCTGGTCGTCGTCTTCGCTGCAATCATCTACGTTTGGACCACCTTCACAGCCTAGCGCGCCAACTCACCGGGACGGCGCGCCGCAGGCTGCCAGCCAGTTTGGGCTTGCCAGCGGGCCATTCATACGACAATTTGGTCAAAGTGCCGGAATGGGAGCCTACCACGGCGTTTCCCGATCGGAATTCCGGAAATCAACGCGAAAGTGGGAGGAAATGCGAATGTCTTCAGATTTCGAAATGTCGCCGCAGTCACGCCGCGAGTTCTTCAAGAAGGTCGGCGGCTCGGCGGCTGCGGCCGCGGCTGTGTTCGGCGGTCTCGGGGTCAGTCCGGCCCTGGCGGAAGCGATGGTGGTTGGCATGTCCGAGAAGCCGCTGAAGGCGGCCTTCTCCAACGCCGGCCTTCAGGCCACCTGGTGCGCCCAGGGCAAGCAGGCGGCCGAGTACTGGGGCAAGCTGTTCAACGTCGACGTCACTTGGTTCGACGGTCAGCTCGATGCCGTCAAGCAGCGCGCCGCCATCGACAACATGGCCTCGCAGGATTGGGACTTTGTCGCCATTCAGGCGTTTGGCATCGGCACGCTCACCGCGCCGGTAAACAAGATGATCGATGCCGGCATTCCGGTCATCGACATGGACACGCTGATCGCTCCGCTCGACCAGATCAACGTGCACAGCTTCCTCGCGCCCGACAACGAGTTCATGGGCGCCTCGATGACCCAGGCTCTCGTCACCGCCATGGGCGGCAAGGGCACCATGGTGATGACCCAGGGCGCGCTTGGCCATACCGGCGCCCAGGGCCGCGCCCGCGGCTTCGAGTCGGTGGTGAAGCAGTACCCGGACATCGAGGTCCTCGACACCCAGCCCGCCGATTGGGATGTATCGAAGGTGGCCCGGATCTGGGAGACCCTGCTCACCAAGTATCCGGTGATCAACGGCGCCTTCTTCCACAATGACGACATGGCGCTTGCCGCCTATGAGGTGATGAAGCGCCACAACCGCACCGAGACCCTGATCGGTGGCGTCGACGCCATGCCGCCGGCGATCGAGGCGGTCATCGACGGCCGCATGCTCGGCACGGTGCGCAATCCGTCCTGCCGCATCCATGGCGGCTCGATCGTCGCGGGTGTCTCGGCGGTTGCCGGCGAGAAGACCGGCGACGGCATCCCGAAGAACATCATCACCGACGGCCCGGTCGTCACCAAGGCGAACGCCGAAGGCATGCTGTGGATGGAGAGCCACTTCCTCATCTGACGTCTCAATTCTGAAGTTCGAAAATGACTGAAGGCAGCGATCGTCCGCTGCTCGAAATGATCGGCATCTCGAAGTCGTTTGGCGGCGTCCAGGCGCTTCGGGATGTCGATTTTTCGCTCCGGGCAGGCGAGATTCATGGTCTCGTCGGCGAGAACGGCGCCGGCAAGTCGACGCTGATGAAGATCATCGCCGGCGTGCATCACGATTTTCAGGGCACCATGCGGCTCGACAGCAAGGAGGTCCACTTCCGGTCGGCGCGGGACGCGCTCGACGCCGGCGTCGGCATGGTTCACCAGGAACTGAGCATCGTCCCCGACCTCACCGTCGCCGAGAACGTCTTTCTCGGCAAGCAGCCGGTAACGTCGCTTGGCACCGTCGACTGGAAGCGCATGGTGCGCGAATCCCGCGAGCACCTCGCCGGGCTCGGCATCGACGTCGATCCGACGACGCGGATCGGGGCGCTGCCGATCGGCCTGCAGCAGCTCATCGAGCTCGCCCGGGTGCTGTTCTCGGGCGCGCGCATCATCATTCTCGACGAGCCGACCTCGGCGCTGTCGCCGCCCGAGGTCGAGCTTCTCTTCACCACGCTGCGGTCCCTGCGCGACAGCGGCCGCAGCCTGGTGTTCATCTCCCATTTCCTCGACGACATCCTGCGCATCTCGGACACGGTGACGATCTTCCGCAACGGGCGCAAGGTCAGCACCACACCGGTCGCCGAGATCACCAAGCGGCAGGTCATCGAGCAGATGATCGGCGTCGGCCATCAGGAGCTCGAGGAGAGCTACACCGGCGAGATCAAGCTCGACACCCAGTTCGATGCGCCGGTGGTGATGGAGACCGAAGGACTGACCCTCGGACGTTCGTTCCGCGACGTGTCGCTCAAGGTGCGGGCCGGCGAGGTGCTTGGCATCTACGGCTTCATGGGCTGCGGCCAGATCGAGCTGGCGCGTGCGCTGTTCGGCAAGATCATGGCGTCCGGCGCGATCAAGCTCGACGGCAAGCTGATCCGGCTCGCGCGCACCTCGAAGGCGCGCGACCACGGCATCGCCTATGTGCCCGAGAGCCGCCGCGCGATGCTGTTCCATCACGAACCGCTCTACAAAAACATGTCGATCAGCATCCTGGAGCGGATCTCGAACATCCTTTTGAAACCGGCCTCCGAGCGACAGATCGCCCGCGGCCACATCGAGACCCTGCATATCCGGACGCCCGGCCCCGACCAGCTCCTCGGCAACCTGTCCGGCGGCAATCAGCAGAAGGTTGCCTTGGCCAAGTGGCTCACCCATGCCCCCAAGGTTCTCATTCTCAGCGAGCCGACCCGCGGGATGGATGTCGGCGCCAAAGAGGATGTTGTAAGGATCGTCCGCGGTCTGCGCGACCAGGGCATCGGCGTCGTCGTGGTTTCGACCGAGCCGGAGACGGTGCTGTCGCTCGCCGACCGCATCCTCGTCATGAAGCGCGGCGAGATCGTGCGCGAATTTGCCGGCGACACGGTCAGCAAGGACCGGCTGCTCGAAGCGGCCTGAGGGGGAGGACGATGGCGGAATCAGGAGTTGCAGTCGTCCGCAAGGGACGATTCGGCGGGTGGGTGCGCGGTCAGGTGCGCAACATCGCGCCGTTCGCGACGCTCCTGTTCCTGGTCGCCTTCTTCAGCCTGTCGAGCGACTCGTTCCTGACCGGCGAGAACTTCGCCAATATTCTCAACCAGGTTTCGATCACGGGGATCATCGCCGTCGGCCTCACCTTCGTCATCCTCTGTGCGGAAATCGACCTGTCGGTCGCCGCGATCGCCAACGTCACCGGCATCGTCGTCGCCTTCTTCACCCTGCAGGAAAGCTACGTCAACATCGCCAACCTGCCGCTTCCCGGCTTCGCCGCGATCGTCATCGCGCTGCTCGTCTGTTTCGGCCTCGGTCTCTTCAACGCCTTCGGGGTAACCATCATCGGCATCCCGTCCTTCATCATGACGCTCGCCATGATGCAGATCGCCGACGGCATGTCGGCGCTCTTCGTCCGCGGCCAGATCGCCTACGCGGTCCCCTCATTCGTCTCGACGCTCGGCTCCGGCTCGATCTTCGGAATCCCGTGGATCGTCATCGTCGCCGGCCTGTTCCTGCTCGTCGCCCATCTGGTGCTCACCTACACCCGCTTCGGCCGCTACGTTTACATGGTCGGCGGCAATCGCGAGGCGGCGGAGTACTCCGGCGTCAACGTCAAGTTCGTCATCGGCGCGGTGCTGGTCATCGGCGCGGTGTGCTCCGGCGTCGCCGGCATGCTCGGCGTCGCCTATTTCGGCAGTGCCCAGCAGAACGAGTTCACCACCTATCTGCTCGACGCCATCGCCGCGGTAGTGGTCGGCGGCACCAGCCTGTTCGGCGGGCGCGGCGGCATCGGCAACACCATCGTCGGCCTGCTGGTCCTCGGCGTCCTCAACAACGGCCTCGATCACGTCCAGATCGACCCGTTCCTCAAGATCCTGATCCGCGGCCTGATCCTGCTCGCCGCGCTGGTGATCAACGTCTACGCCCAGCGCCTTCGCTCGCAGACCGAGACCAGCGGCGGCGAATAGCGACCGCCGCCGGCGGCCGGGGACCGAGCCGGCTATTCGATGGCGATCACCGGCTCGAGGCCGGCCGTCTTGGCGAGCGCGCCGAGCCGGCGCTCCACCCGTGAGCCGCCGAGCGGCGCAAGGTCCTGCGGCAGCACCAGCGTCAATGCCCTGCCGTTTTGCTCGAGCCGTGTGCGGCCGACCACGCCCGGCATGGCGCCCGAGATCAGGTGCGCCACCCGCAAGGTCGCGCCGAGCGCCCTCGCCCGCTCCATGTAGCGGGTCGGCGCCAGTTCGCGGATGCGGGGGCTGAGCGCCTCGTCGATCAGCCCCTCATGGCGGTAGAAATTGGCGAGCGCCAGATAGGCGCGGCCCGGATGATCGACGCCGATGAAGGCGGCGTGGGCGATCAGGTTCAGGCTCTGCTCGCCCCGATATTCGGGATGGGTCCGCCAGCCGATGTCGGCGAGCAGGCAGGCCGCGTGCCGGAGCCGCGCCTCTTCCGCGGTCTCGTCGAGACCGACCGCCGCGAACGCCTGCGCCGACCACGGCGGGAGCTCGGCGGCGTGGCGTGGCGAGCGCGAGCGCAGCCACGCCAGCTCCTCGCAGGCGACAATCAGCGGATCGCGGGCCTTCTCATCCGGCGAGAGGAGATCGTAGAGGTGGCCTTCGCGCACGCCCAGCGCCGACATCACGATCCGCGCCGGCTTCATGAACCTGATCACCTGTTCCAGCACGGCGGCACCGTAAGGCAGGAGCGGGCGGCGGTTGCGCGAGACGACCTCGATCGAGTCGAGCGATTCGACGTCTCGCCGGGCGACCATACGACAGAAGTCGGCGGCCTCGGCGGCTTCGATCGAATACTGGTGGGTCACATGCAGCGAGTATCCCTTGTGCCGCATGTGCAGCCGGGCGAGCGAGCGCCAGGTGCCGCCGATGGCGTAGAACGCCCGCTTCTCCCCGCCGGGCAACACCGCTGACCTGGCGAGCGACTCGGCGATGATCTTCTCCGCCTTTTTGGGCGAGCCCTGCGAGGCATCCTCGAGGCGGAGGCCGCCAAGCGGGAAGGTCTCGCCGGTGCCGACGGCGTCGTTCTTGACGTCGACCACCTCAAGGCTGCCGCCACCAAGGTCGCCGGCGATGCCGTCCGCCTCGTGGATGCCGGAAATGACGCCCATCGCCGTCAGCCGCGCCTCCTCGGGGCCGGAGAGCATCTGGATCCTGGTGCCGGAGATCCCCTCCACGGCGGCGACGAATTCCGGGCCGTTGGACGCCTCGCGCGGCGCCGCCGTCGCCAGGACGTGGACTTCCGTAACCCCCATCTGGTCCGAGAGCGCACGGAACCGCCGCATGGCCGCCAGCGCCGAGGCGACCGCCGCCGGGTCGAGCCGACCGGTCGCCTCGAGGCCGCGGGCGAGGCCGCACAGCTCCTTCTCGTTGAAAAGCGGCGTGGCAGAGCGCGAGAGGCGCTCGTAGACCACCAGCCGGACGGAATTCGAACCGATATCGATGACGGCGATCGGTCCCGAACCGTTCAGCCGGCCGGGAGCCTTCTCGGCCTTGCGGTCAGCTACGTTTCGTCCGCTTTCGGAGCGGCTTGGGCGAATCGGTCTTGAGAGATTTTCCACGGCCCGACAGGCTCGGATTGGTCATGAAGTACTGATGCGCGTTGAACGGCGACTCACCCTGCTTCCGCATGATGCGTTCCGAGCTGCCGTCGGACAAGACCGCCCAGCTCTGCTGGTTGTCGGCGAGATTGGCGACCATGATCTGATCGAGAATCTGTTCGTGCACGGTCGGATTGGTGATCGGCACGATCGCCTCGACCCGCCGGTCGAGGTTGCGCGGCATCAGGTCGGCTGAGCCGATATAGACAGCGGCTTCCGGCGAAGGCAGGCCGTGGCCGCTGCCGAAGCAGAAGATGCGGGCATGCTCGAGGAAGCGGCCGACGATCGATTTGACGCCGATGTTCTCGGACAGGCCTGGAATCCCGGGCCGCAGGCAGCAGATGCCGCGGACGACCAGATCGATCTGCACGCCGGCAACGCTGGCGTCGTAGAGTGCGTCGATGACGGTCGGGTCGACGAGCGAGTTCATCTTCATCCAGATCGCCGCCGGCCGGCCGGCGCGGGCGTGCTCCACCTCGGCGCTGATCAGTTCGAGGATGCGGCGTCTCAGCATGGTTGGCGAGATCGCCATGCGCTCGAGCGCCGCCGGCTCGGCATAGCCGGTGATGTAGTTGAAGATTCGCGCCACGTCATGGGCGATCGGCGGATCGGCGGTGAAGAACGACAGGTCGGTATAAATCCGCGCCGTCACCGGATGGTAGTTGCCGGTGCCGATATGGACGTAGCTCACCAGCGCGCCGGCCTCGCGCCGCACGATCAGCGACAGCTTGGCGTGAGTCTTGAGGTCGATGAAGCCGTAGACGACCTGGACCCCCGCCCGCTCGAGGTCGCGGGCCCAGCGGATGTTGGCTTCCTCGTCGAACCGCGCCTTCAGCTCGACCAGGGCGGTCACCGACTTGCCGGCCTCGGCGGCTTCGGCGAGCGCCTTGACGATCGGCGAGTCGTTGGACGTCCGGTAGAGCGTCTGCTTGATGGCGACGACCTCAGGGTCTTCCGCCGCCTGACGGAGGAACTGCAGCACCACGTCGAACGATTCGTAGGGGTGGTGGACGACAAGGTCCTTCTGGCGGATCGCCGCAAAGCAGTCGCCGCCCTTCTCGCGAATCCGCTCGGGAAAACGCGGCGTGTAGGGCGGGAATTTGAGGTTCGGTCGGTCGATGGCGACCAGTTGCGAGATGTCGTTGAGGGCGAGCACCCCGTCGACCAGGAAGACTTCGTCGCCCGACACCGCCAGCGCCTTGGCAACTATTTCGCGGAGGTCGGCCGGCATCGCCGCTTCGATCTCCAGCCGGATTACCTCGCCCCGGCGCCGGCGCTTGAGCGCGCTTTCGAAGAAGCGGACCAGGTCCTCGGCTTCCTCCTCGAGCTCGATGTCGGAATCGCGAATGACGCGGAACGCCCCCTGCCCCTCGACCGCATAGCCGGGGAAGAGACGCGCGACGAACAGGGTGACCGCCTGCTCGATGCGGATGAACCGGTCCTGCCTGGCTTCGCTGGCGGGAAGGCGAATAAAGCGGCCGAGGGTTCCCGGCATGCGCATCAGCGCGGTCATGCGCCGGCCGCCGGTCTTGCGGCTCAGCTGCAAGGCGACCGTCAGGCCGAGATTGGGAATGAACGGAAACGGGTGGGCCGGATCGATGGCAAGCGGCGTCAGGGTCGGGAAGATCGACTCGAGAAACCGCTCCTCCAGCCAGTCCCGCTCGTCGTCAGTGATCTCGCTGGCCTCGACCAGCACGATCCCCTCGTCGCCGAGCGCGCGGCGCAGGTTCGCCCAGATCGCTTGCTGGTCGGTGGCCAGCGCCGAAACCGCCTCGCCGATGCGGGTCAGCTGCTCGCTGAGCGACTGGCCGTCGTCGCTGACCATCGCGATGCCCCGCCGCTGCTGGCCGATCAGGCCCGCGACGCGAACCATGAAGAACTCGTCGAGGTTGGTGGCTGAAATCGACAGGAAGCGCAGCTGCTCGAGTAGCGGATGGTTGGGATTGGTCGCCTCTTCGAGCACGCGCCGATTGAAATGCAGCCACGACTGCTCGCGATTGATGAACCGCGCGGGCAAGCCGCGCAGGCGCCGACCCTCCGCCTTGCCGAGGTCGGCAACCTCGGCCTCGATCACCGTCGCGACATCAAGATTCTTTTGTTCCATGGCTGTTACCCGCCAGTTTATATGGGACTGCGAGGCTAACCGCCAAATGTGACGATTTCGCCAAGACGCTCTGAACGGAGTCCTCCGGCCTCAATGGGCTGGTCTGTGGCCGCCCTAATCCTCCGACCACAGGTCTGTCTGCGGGTGCGCGAGCCTCCCCAGCACCTCGCTGGCGAGGCGCCTGGTGATGGCCCGGGTCTCGGCAAGGGCATCCGTGTCGAGCTGATCGACAATCACGTTCGCCGCTTCGAGCGACCGCTCCATCCGCACGATGATAAAGTCGATGACGGCGGGCTCGACCACAAGCTGGCGATCCGCGAACAGCTTGGTCAAGACCTGTCGCAGAAGCGCATCGTCGGGCTCGCGCAGCTCCACCAGGTGCATTGCCCGCAGACGCGAGACCAGGTCGGGCAATTTCAGGCCGAGCGCCGTCGGGCCAAGCCGGCTGGTCAGCAGGAGAGCGCCGCCTGCTTCCCGCGCCGCGTTGACGAGATGAAACAGCGCGGCCTCGTCGATCGGGCCGGCATGGAGGTCTTCGACGACGACGCCCCGCTCTGCCGCAAGCCGTTCGACGTCGCCATCGGCAAGCTTTGAAGCCGCGATGTCGGCGGCGCCACTCGCCTCCTTCCAGATCGCCGTCAGGTGCGATTTTCCAGAGCCGGCCGGCCCGACCAGAAGAACGCCGCGCTCCGGCCATGCTAGCCAGCGATCGACGATCTCGATCGCCTCGCGATTGGCGCGGCCGACGATGAAGTCCGCCCGGCCGAGCGCCGCCCGATGGCGCAGGCCCAGCGGCATCTGCCGCGGCGGTCTCGACGTCTTGCCGATCATTCCGGTGGCGGGGGCGGGTCGCCGGCGCTGCCCCGATAGATCGGGCTCGCCAGATAGCGGGAAAGCCCGTAGCGGACGAGGACGCCGACTGCCGCGGCGGCGGGAATGGCGATCAGAAGCCCGACGAAGCCGAACAGCAGGCCAAAGGCGAACAGGGCAAACATCAGCCACACCGGGTGAAGGCCAACGTTGTTGCCGATGAAGAAGGGCTGCAGCACGTAGCCTTCGAGCAGCTGGCCGACGATGAATAGCGTGGCTGTCGCCACCGGCCACACCCAGTCCGGCCAGAACTGCAGCAGCGCAAGGCCGACCGAGGCGATGAAGCCGAACGTCGTGCCGAGATAAGGAATGAAGCTGATAATGCCCGCGGCAAGGCCGATCAGGAAGCCGAAGTGGACTCCGAGAAGGACAAGACCGCCCGCGTAGAACACGCCGAGAGTCAGGCTGACCAGCGCCTGGCCGCGCACGAAGCCGGCGATCACCCGGTTGATCTCGCCGGCAAGCTCGCGGATCACCTCGGCGTGGTCGCGCGGCAGCCAGCTGTCGATCAGGCCGATCATCCGATCCCAGTCGTAAAGCAGGTAGACGGCAACCACCGGCGCCACGACGGCAAGGGCGAGGATGTTGAGGAAGGCCAGGCCGCTGCTCCAGATCGAGCCGGCGATGCCGGCCGCCCAGCTTGACCACTGGTTGAGCACGTTGCCGATCGACGAGTGGACCGCTGCCGGGTCCACGCCGAGGCTTTCCGCCCATCGGCTTTTGAGGATCGCCTCGATGAGACTGTCCAGTTGCGCGATGTAGGAAGGCAGATTGGCGATCAGCAACGACAGCTGGTTGATCAGGATCGGCAGCGCCAGGAGGAGAAGAGCGACGATCACCAGGAGCGACAGGATCATGATCGTCAGCGTCGCCGCTAGGCGGCTGAAGCCGCGCCGCTGGAACCAGTGAGCCACGGGATCGAGCAGATAGGCCATCGCCATGCCGCCGACGAACGGCAGCAGGATCGAGCTGAACACCTCGAGGAAGACGATCATCGCCACCAGCGCGGCCACCCAGAAGACGATCTGGCGATCGATCTTCATTTCGGCAGCCTCTCGTTGAGGACCGCGTCCTGCTGCGCCGGCGAGCCCATGTGGCGGACCCAGTCGACGGCGTAGAGAAGAGCCGAGCCGATGGTCAGCACCCCGACGGCGACCACCATGATGTGCCGGAACATCGCAAGGTCGATCGGGAAGGCGAGATCGCCGAGAACCAGTGCGGCGAGAACGATCTGGGCCACGGTGTTGAGCTTCGAGATGAAATGCGGGCGCATCTCGACGGGACGCCCCAGCATCCCGGCCAGCATTACCGCGCCGATGATCAGAACATCGCGGCTGACCACGAGGATCGTCACCCAGGGAGGGATCTCGTTCAGCACCGAGAACGTCAGATAGATCGATACCAGCAGCGCCTTGTCGGCGAGCGGGTCGAGATAGGCGCCGAGCACCGAGCGCATGTTGAAGTGGCGGGCGATGAACCCGTCGACCCCGTCGCTCACCCCGGCGAGGACGAAGATCCAGAAGGCGGTCATCGGCTCGTTGGAAACGATCAGCCAGATCGTCAGCGGAACGAGGAAGAGCCTGGCGATGCTGATAAGGTTCGGAATCGTCACCTGGGGCGGACCTTTCCCCGCCGGGTCGTTCGTCACAGCCGGTTGCGGCATAGGAATGGCATGCCCTGCCGTCAAGGCCAAGCCGACGTCGCCGCACTGCGGCCAAGCTGCCGCTTGCATTCGCCCGGCCATGTGATTGGATGCCGTCGCGCGTGGGCGTTCTACCACCTGAAGATGCGGGCGATGACACGCTCCAACCGACGGACCGATCCTGCGACCTATTCTCAAGCTGGCGTCGATATCGATGCCGGCAACCAGTTCGTCGAAGCGATCAAGCCGATGGTCCGCACCACCCGGCGCCCCGGCGCCGACGGCGAAATCGGCGGATTCGGCG
>Ga0210144_1000284_pt1 | contig 29099 bp, 29 predicted proteins | sample Muzzi_PWA_D2_FD_185532 | JGI IMG/M metagenome (GOLD analysis project Ga0210144, IMG submission 185532) | Wetland microbial communities from San Francisco Bay, California, USA, that impact long-term carbon sequestration - Muzzi_PWA_D2 (SPAdes) | ecosystem: Environmental > Aquatic > Marine >...
TAGCAGTCGCATTGCGGCAAGCGAAGGGCGGAAATTTGGCGCCGGATCAGAGAATGAAACGGCTGAGATCGGTGTTGCGGGCAAGGTCGCCGATGTGGTCCTCGACGTATTTCGCGTCGATGACCACCGTCTCGCCGTTGCGGTCGGCGGCGGTGAAGCTGACGTCGTCGAGAATGCGCTCCATCACCGTCTGCAGCCGCCGCGCGCCGATGTTCTCGACGCTGGAATTGATCGACACCGCAATCGAGGCGATGGCGTCGATCGCGTCGTCGGTCACTTCGAGCTTGACGCCTTCGGTCTCCATCAGCGCGACGTACTGCTTGATGAGGCTTGCTTCGGTCTCGGTCAGGATCCGGCGGAAATCCTCGATGGTCAGCGGATGAAGCTCGACCCGGATCGGCAGGCGGCCCTGCAACTCCGGCAGGAGATCGGACGGCTTGGCGATGTGGAAGGCGCCCGACGCAATGAACAGGATATGGTCGGTCTTCACCTGTCCGTGCTTGGTGGCGATGGTGGTTCCCTCGATCAGCGGCAAGAGGTCGCGCTGGACGCCTTCGCGGCTGACGTCGGCGCCGTAGCGCCCTTCACGGGCGCAAATCTTGTCGATCTCGTCGAGGAACACGATGCCGTCGTTCTCGACCGAAGCAACGGCCTCCTGAACGATCTGCTCGTCGTCGAGCAGCCGGTCGGATTCCTCGGCGACCAGAAGGTCGTAGGAATCGGCCACGGTCACCCGCCGGGTCTTGGTGCGCTGGCCGAACGCCTTGCCGAGCATATCGCTGATATTCATCACGCCGACACTGGCGCCGGGCATGCCCGGGATCTCGAAGGACGGCATGCCACTCGCCGTGTCGCGGACCTCAACCTCGATCTCCTTGTCGTCGAGCTCACCCTCGCGGAGGCGCTTGCGGAACGATTCCCGCGTCGTCGGGCTGGCGGATTCGCCGACCAGCGCGGTCAGCACGCGCTCCTCCGCCGCCAGCTCCGCCTTGGCCAGAACTTCCTTGCGCTTGCGGTCGCGCACCAGGCCGATGCCGATCTCGACGAGATCGCGCACCACCGATTCGACGTCGCGGCCGACATAGCCGACCTCGGTGAACTTGGTCGCCTCGATCTTGATGAACGGCGCGCCGGCAAGCCTGGCCAGCCGCCTGGATATCTCGGTCTTGCCGATGCCGGTCGGCCCGATCATCAGGATGTTCTTCGGCATCACCTCCTCGCGCATCGCGCCGGTGAGCTGCTGGCGCCGCCAGCGATTGCGCAGCGCGATGGCGACCGCCCGCTTGGCATCGGCCTGGCCGATGATGAAGCGGTCGAGTTCGGAGACGATTTCGCGGGGTGAGAAGGTGGTCATCAGGTTCCGTTGCTCAGGTGGAGGCGGAGATGAGAGAGGGGCCGCAGCGCCGTCGTCAAGCCGCAGCATCGATCACCTCCACCGTCAGTTGATCGTTGGTATAGACGCAGATGTCGGCGGCAATCGCCATCGCCTTGCGGGCGATCGCCTCGGCGTCGAGGTCGGTGTCGATCAGGGCGCGCGCCGCGGCAAGGGCGTAGTTGCCGCCGGAGCCGATGCCGGCAACCCCGCCCTCCGGCTCGAGCACGTCGCCGGTGCCGGTCACCACGAGGCTGGTCGAGGCGTCGGCCACCAGCATCATCGCCTCGAGGCGGCGGAGATACTTGTCGGTGCGCCAGTCCTTGGCGAGCTCGACGCAGGCGCGGGTGAGCTGGCCGGGATACTGCTCGAGCTTGCCCTCCAGGCGCTCGAACAGCGTGAAGGCGTCGGCGGTGGCGCCGGCGAAGCCGGCGATGACGGCGCTCTTGCCGATCGGCCTCACCTTCTTGGCGTTGTGCTTGATGACGGTCTGCCCGACGGAGACCTGGCCGTCGCCGGCGATGACCACCTTGCCGCTCTTGCGCACGGTCAGGATGGTGGTGCCGTGCCACGGCGCGAAAGCGGAATCACTCATGGAACGCAATCATCCTCATGCAGCAGGCCGTGGCGGGCTTGAAGCAAGCCCCGCAACGGCCCCCAATCCGGGCAAAGCCAGCGCCCGGCAGGCCATTATGTAAGCCCTGGCGCGGCCGTTTCAAACCGCGGCGGAGAGGCGGTCTCAAACGCCGAGACGGGCATGGGTTTCATAGGGGTAGGGAAGCGGCACGGCGCTCACCCGGTCGAGCCGCTCGACCTGCTCGGCGGTCAGCGCCCAGCCCGCCGCGCCGAGGTTGTCGTCGAGCTGTTCCAGGTTGCGGGCGCCGATGATCGGCGCGGTGATGCCCGGCCGGTTCTTGACCCAGTTGAGGGCGACCTGGGCCGGCGATTTGCCGACCTCCCCGGCCACCTCGGTCAGCGCGTCGACGATCGACCAGCTGCGCTCGTTGCCGTAGCGCTCCCAGCTCTCGCTCCAGCCGCGCTCGCCGGCGATCTCGATGCGGGTGCCGGCGACCGGCGCCGACATGCCGCGATGGAACTTGCCGGTGAGCCAGCCGCCGCGCAGCGGGCTCCACGGAATGACGCCGAGCCCTTCGTTGCGGCAGACGGGCAAGAGCTCCCACTCGGTCTCGCGATCGAGAAGATTGTAGAGGGGCTGCAGGCAGGAGAAGCGCGCCCAGCCGTTCATCATCGACAGGTCGATCGCCTTTTGCAGCTGCCAGCCGGCATAGTTGCTGGCGCCGACGTAGCGGACCTTGCCGGCGCGGACGAGATCGTTGAGGGCCGACAGCGTCTCCTCCAGCGGCGCCGGATCCCAGTTATGCACCTGATAGAGGTCGATATGGTCGGTCCCGAGCCGCCTCAGGCTGGCGTCCACCTCGGCCATGATGTGCTTCCGCGACAGCCCGGAGCGATTGGGTCGCCGATTGGCCGGATCGTCGGTGCCGAAGCGGACCTTGGTGGCGATGACGAAATCGTCACGATCCTTGGCGGACAGCCACTGGCCGAGAATCTCTTCCGAGCCGCCGCGGCTGTAGACGTCGGCGGTATCGATGAAGTTGCCTCCCGCCGCGACGAAACGATCGAGCAACTGGTGGCTCAGCGCGGCGTCGCATTCACGGCCGAAGGTCATCGAGCCGAGACAGAGCTCGCTGACCTGCAGTCCGGTTTTTCCGAGATAACGATAGTCCATGGCGCTTCTCCGCTTTGTGAGACGGCGGCTGGCCGGCCTCGGTGACGAGGCTGCCGGAGGGTCGATTTTGCTGAATTCCGGCGCCAAACCGGCGCTTGCGCCCCGCCAGCGGGAAGCCGAGGCCTGAGCGCGGAACCGCATGATAAGGCGACAGCCGCCGTGCGCCTAGGGGCCAGGCCGACGCATCGGGAGGCACTGGGGCCATTCAGCGCACGCCGAGCCGAAGGTGGGCTTCGTAAGGGTACGGCAAGGGGCGATCGCTCGCCGCTGTCAGCCTTTCTAGCTGATCCGCCGACAGCGACCAGCCAGCCGCACCGAGATTATCCTCGAGCTGCTCCATGTTGCGGGCGCCGATGATCGGCGCGGTGACGCCCGGTCGGCAAAGCAGCCAGTTGAGAGCCACCTGGGCCGGGCTCTTGCCGGCCTCGTCGGCGACGCCGGTCAGCGCGTCGACGACGGTCCACGTCGTCTCGTTGGCGTAGCGCTCCCAGGCCTCGCCCCAATCCCGCCCCGACATTGCCTCGACGCGGGTGCCGGCGACCGGCGCCGATATGCCGCGATGGTACTTGCCGCTGAGCCAGCCGCCGCGCAACGGGCTCCACGAGATCAGGCCCAGACCTTCGTTGCGGCACACCGGCACCAGCTCCCACTCCACTTCGCGGTCGAGGAGATTGTAGAGCGCCTGTAGGCAGATGAAGGACTCCCAGCCTTCGGCTTTCGACAGATCGATCGCCTTCTGGAGCTGCCAGCCGCAATAGTTGCTCACGCCGATGAAGCGGACCTTGCCCGCCCGCACCAGATCGTTGAGCGTGGACAGCGTCTCGCCAAGCGGCACGGCGGCCCAATTGTGAACCTGGTAGAGGTCGATATAGTCGGTTTTCAGCCGTTTGAGGCTGGCGTCGACCTCGGCGATGATGTGCTTGCGGCCGAGACCCCACCGGTTCGGGCGACGCGCCTGAGGATCTTCGGTGCCGAAGCGCACCTTGGTGGCGATGACGAGATCGTCGCGGCTTCGCTCGGCGAGCCATCCCCCGAGGATCTCCTCTGATGTTCCCCTGCCGTAGATGTCGGCGGTATCAATGAAATTTCCGCCGGCGTCGATGAAACGGTCAGCCATCCGGCGGCTCAGACCCTCGTCCGCCTCCCGGCCGAAGGTCATGGCGCCGAGACAGAGCTCGCTGACCTGGAGGCCGGTCTTTCCGAGATAACGATAGTCCATGGTGCTTCCCCCAAGGTGGGACGGCGGCCTCGACCGACCCCGATGGCGAGGCTGCCGGAGGGTCGATTGTGCTGAATTCTGGCGCCAACACCAGCGCTTGCCCCCCGCCTGCGGGAAACCGAGCCCGAGCGCGGAGGGGATGACAAAGCCCGCAGCCGCCTTGCGCCCAGGGCCAAGCCGACATGTCGGGAATTATGGCAATCGCAACCGTCGCCTGATACAAGGCGCGCGAGCCAGGATCAGCCCCATGCGCAAGGCAACCATCACCCGCAAGACCAAGGAAACCGACATCGCCGTCACCGTCGCGCTCGACGGCTCGGGCAAGGCGACGATCGCTACCGGCATCGGCTTCCTCGATCACATGATCGAGCAGCTCGCCCGCCACGGCCTCATCGACCTCACGGTGAAGGCCAAGGGAGACCTGCACATCGACCAGCACCACACCACGGAGGATGTCGGCATCGCGCTTGGCCAGGCGGTCAAGGAGGCGCTCGGCGACCGGGCGGGCATCGCCCGCTATGCCGACGTGCACCTGCCGATGGACGAGGCGCTGACCCGTTGCGCGATCGACGTGTCGGGACGGCCCTATCTCGTCTGGAAGGTCAATTTCAGCCGGTCGAAGATCGGCGATTTCGACACCGAGCTGTTCCGCGAGTTCTTCCTTGCCTTCGCGCAGAACGCCGGGATCACCCTCCACGTCGAAACGCTCTACGGCAAGAACAATCATCACGTCGCCGAAACCTGCTTCAAGGCGTTGGCGCGGGCGCTGCGAGGCGCCATCATGGTGGATCCGCGCCAGGGCGGCCGCGTCCCGTCGACCAAAGGCTCTCTGAGCGGCTGAGGCTCCGTCATGGCGATCTATACGGTCCATGCTCCGCAGAAGCCCGACGGCGCCTCGGTCGCGCCGGGCGAGATCGTGTTCGTCAAGGACGGCTTCTGCTGGCCCGCCCTGTTCATTCCCCTGATCTGGTCGATCTATCGCCGGCTGTGGCTGGTGGTCCTGTTCCTGCTCGCCGCATTCCTGCTGCTGAACGGCCTTGCCGTGGCCGGCGGCGGCTCCGCCGTCACCGTGCTCTACATCCTCGGCCGGCTCTACGTCGCGCTCGAGGCGAATGGCTTTCGGCGCTGGACGCTCGACCGCAACGGTTACGCCTTTCTCGCGGTCGTTGAAGGGCGGACGCTCGAAGAGGCCGAGCGGCGCTTCTTCGGCGAAGGGGAGCCGGGCGGACCGACGGGAGAGCTGGCGCCGCCCCCCATGATCCGCGGCGCGGCGCCGGCCGGTGGGGCGCCACCGGCGCCGGCGCGGTGGGGATCGTCGCACCGGGATCCGGAGGTCGTCGGGCTTTTCCCGACGCGGGGATCGGGACCGTGACCGTGACCGTCGCACTGATCGACTACGGTGCCGGCAATCTCCGCTCGGCCTCCAAGGCGTTCGAGCGGATGATCGCCGCGGCGGGTCTTTCCGAGACCGTCGCGGTCACCTCCGACCCCGAGGCGGTCGCCGGGGCCGACCGCGTCGTCCTGCCGGGCGACGGCGCGTTCGCCGACTGCCGGCGGAATCTCGACGCGATCCCCGGCATGGCCGAGGCGATCGACGAGGTCATCGACCGACGCGGACGGCCTTTTCTCGGCATCTGCGTCGGCATGCAGCTCCTGGCGACCCGCGGCATCGAGCACGCGGTGACGCCCGGTCTCAACCGGATTCCCGGCGAGGTGCGCGCCGTCGCGCCGACCGACCCGTCGCTCAAGGTGCCGCACATGGGGTGGAACACGCTCGGCGGGCGCGCCGCCCACCCGCTGCTCGACGGCATTGCGCTCGGGCCGGAAGGCTGGCACGCCTATTTCCTGCACGGCTTCCACCTCGTCGCCGAGGACGAGAACGACGTCATCGCGGTCGCCGACTATGGCGGCCCGGTGACGGCGATCGTCGCGCGCGGCAATATCGCCGGCACCCAGTTCCACCCCGAAAAGAGCCAGAAGCTCGGACTGGCGATGATCGGCAACTTCCTCAAGTGGACGCCATAGAGCGATGGATGGCTGGGAGAACTTCTTTCTCGGGCAGCTCGGCGCCTCGGCGGCGCTGGGAGGCCTCCTCTTTGTCGCCATCTCGATCAATATCGAGCGGATCATGGCGGAGCCGGACCTGCCCAATCGGGCCATGCTCGCCCTCCTGCTCCTGCTTGTCGTGCTCGTCATCTCCGCCCTGATGCTGATCCCCCGTCAGCCGCTGCCGCTCGCCGGCGGCGAGGCGCTGGTGCTCGGCGGCATCCTGCTGTTCGCGGGAACGGCGATCGAAGTGTCGATCGGCCGCGCGCCACGCGACCGCAATCGCGCCACCTACCTGACCAATGTCGGGTTGTTTGCGGTGTCGGCCCTGCCCTATGTGATTGGCGGCATCCTGCTCCTCCTCGGCGACGCCGCCGGCCTCTACTGGATCGCCGCGGCGATCATCTTCTCCGTCATCAAGGCGGTGCTCGACGCCTGGGTTCTCCTCGTCGAGATCCAACGCTAGAACCACGCCATGATCCTGTTTCCCGCCATCGACCTGAAGGACGGCCAGTGCGTGCGCCTCGAAAAGGGCGACATGGACAAGGCGACCGTGTTCGGCACCGACCCGGCGGCGCAGGCCGCCGCTTTTGCGGCGCAGGGCTTCGAGTGGCTGCACGTCGTCGACCTCAACGGCGCCTTCGCCGGGCGGGCGGTCAACGGCACGGCGGTCGAGGCGATCCTTGCCGCGGTCGACATTCCGGTGCAGCTCGGCGGCGGCATCCGCGACCGCGCCGGCATCGAGGCCTGGCTCGGCCGGGGGGTGGCGCGCGTCATCCTCGGCACGGCGGCCGTGCGCCACCCGGCGCTGGTCAGGGACGCCGCCCGGCGCCATCCCCGCAGGATAGCGGTCGGTATCGACGCCCGCGGCGGCAAGGTGGCGGTCAGCGGCTGGGCGGAGGCAACCGAGATGGACGCCGTCGAGCTGGCCAAGCGTTTCGAGGACGCCGGCGTGGCGGCGATCGTCTATACCGACATCGACCGCGACGGCGTGCTTGCCGGCATCAACGTAGAAGCGACGCTGAAGCTCGCCAACGCCGTGTCGATCCCGGTGATCGCCTCGGGCGGCCTCGCTTCGATCGACGATGTCAAGCGATTGCTCGCGCCCGACTGCGCGGTGCTGGAGGGGGCGATCTCCGGCCGCGCCCTCTATGACGGCCGCCTCGACGCGGCCGAGGCGCTGGCGGTGATCCAGGCGGCGCGGGAGGCGGCCTAGTGCTCAGGGTCCGCCTCACCCCCTGCCTCGACGTCAAGGAAGGACGGACAAACCGGACAGATCGACGCGGCAGGCTGCCATGCTGAAGGTCCGCGTCATCCCCTGCCTCGACGTCAAGGACGGCCGTGTCGTCAAGGGCGTCCGCTTCGTCGACCTCACCGACGCCGGTGACCCGGTGGAGGCGGCGCGCGCCTATGACGCCGCCGGCGCCGACGAGCTCTGTTTCCTCGACATCACGGCGAGCCACGAGGACCGCGCCATCATCCTCGACGTCGTCGCCGGCACGGCCGAGGTCTGCTTCATGCCGGTGACCGTCGGCGGCGGGGTGCGCTCGATCGACGACATCCGGGCGCTGATGCTCGCCGGCGCCGACAAGGTGTCGATCAACACGGCGGCGGTGCGCGACCGGCGGATCGTCGCCGAGGCGGCGGAAAAGTTCGGCGCCCAGGCGATCGTCGTCGCCATCGACGCCAAGCAGGTGAGCCGCGCGGACGAGCCGCTGCGCTGGGAGATCTTCACCCATGGCGGCCGCACCCCGACCGGCATCGATGCGGTGGACTACGCGGTGGAGGTGGCGCGGCTCGGCGCCGGCGAGATCCTGCTCACCTCGATGGACCGCGACGGCACCGGCGACGGCTTCGACCTGGCGCTGACCCGCGCCATTGCCGACGCGGTGCCGGTGCCGGTGGTCGCCTCGGGCGGCGTCGGCACCCTTGATCATCTGGTCGAGGGGGTGACCGAAGGCCACGCCTCGGCGGTGCTCGCCGCCTCGATCTTCCATTTCGGCACCTATTCGATTCACGAGGCAAAGGAGCACATGGCGGCCTTCGGCGTGCCGGTGCGGCTCGATGGATAAAGGAAATGCACAAAAGCGGTCCTGAGAATTACCTCCAATATTACGATCTAGAGGATTATCTCCTGAAGGACGTTGGTCCGAGATTTCGAGCTAGCGGGTCGCTACAGCCGGTCGACTTATGGATGATATTCATTTGGAAGGCCAACCGGGCGAAAACCAAAATCAAGCGGAGGTTGGAGAAGGTACCACGCGCGCAGGGCAGTTTCGCAGCGGCGACCAAACAGATTGCAGATGAGGTGTTCAATGCGGAGGAGCACTCGGAGCGTCTGCGAATCTTGGTTGCGGACTGGGGTTTTCAGCTCGCGATGGCGTCCGCCATTCTGACGATCCTCTATCCAGATGATTTCAGCGTCTACGACTACCGAGTTCGTGAAACCGCGAGTATTCCAAAATGCAGTTCAACTCAGTTTCCCCTGCTCTGGACTCAGTATCAGCAGTATCTCGCGGCGGTAAGGGAGGCGACGCCTGGCGAACTCAGCTTAAGAGACAAGGATCGCTATCTTTGGAAGAAGTCGTTGCTGACGCAGGCGCTCAAAGATTCGCGTGATTCGGGCCGCGGTGCGAGTGATAGCCCCGATGACTGACTTCACCCTGAACGACCTCGCCCGGATCATCGCCGAGCGCGCCCGCTCCGGCGATCCCGGTTCCTATACGGCCAAGCTGGTCGGCGCCGGCATCCACCGCTCAGCCAAGAAGTTCGGCGAGGAGGCGGTCGAGGCGGCGCTGGCCGCCGTCGGCGAGGACGATGCCGCACTGACCGCCGAGGCGGCGGACGTGCTCTATCATCTCCTGGTGATGCTCGAGGCACGCGGGGTGTCGCTGGCGGCGGTGATGGCCGAGCTTGAGAGAAGGACGGGGCAATCCGGCCTCGCCGAGAAGGCCGCGCGCAAGGGTGGGAAAGAGAGCGTCTGATGGACCAGCCGTCGCAGGCAAACGTCTCGCCGCACCGCCTGTTTACCCGGGCCGAGTGGGCGAAGCTCCGCGCCGACACGCCGCTGACGCTGACCGAGGCCGACGTCGAGCGGCTGAAGAGCCTCAACGATCCGATCCTGATCGACGAGGTGGTGGAGATCTACCTGCCGATCTCGCGCCTCTTGAGCCTCTACGTGGCGGCGATCCAGAACCTTCACGCCGTCACCCGCACCTTTCTCGGCAATCGGGACGGCGCCGTCCCGTTCATCATCGGCGTCGCCGGTTCGGTGGCGGTGGGCAAGTCGACCACGGCGCGCCTGCTCAGGGCGCTGACTCGCCGCTGGCCGAACACACCCAAGGTCGACCTGATGGCGACCGACGGCTTCCTGCTGCCCAACGCGGTCCTCCGGCGGGAGGGGCTGATGGAGCGCAAGGGCTTTCCGGAAAGCTATGACCGGCCGGCGCTGCTCGCCTTCCTCAACGACATCAAAAGCGGCAAGCAGAAGGTGGCGGCGCCCTTCTACTCCCATCTCACCTACGACATCGTGCCTGGCAAGACCGTGGTGGTCGAGCGCCCGGATATCCTGATCGTCGAGGGACTGAACGTGCTGCAGACCTCGCGGTTACCCAAGGACGGGCGGGCGGTGCCGTTCGTTTCGGACTTCTTCGATTTTTCCATCTATATCGACGCCGACGACACGGTGATCCGGAGCTGGTACCTCGATCGCTTCAAAAAGCTCCGCGAAACCGCCTTCCGCGACCCCGAATCCTACTTCCACCGCTACGCCGCGATCACCGAGGAAGAGGCGGTCGCCTTCGCCGAGGGCCTGTGGAACCGGATCAATCTCGTCAATTTGCGCGAAAACATCCTGCCGACCCGGCCGCGCGCCGACCTGATCCTCAGGAAGGGCGAGGATCACCGGGTGGAGCAGGTGGCGCTCAGGCGAATCTGAGGCGGAAAACCGCGATTCAAGGCTTCGCCGTTCTTGATTTCTGCCGGCTCAACCCTGATATCGGGCCGGGAATCATTTCTGGTTTTTCTTGTTGAGAGGTCCGATGCCTGAAGACAAAGGGACGACGCCAGAGCCGACGACGCCGGAGACCATGGCGGAGCCGGGCGGGGATGCCCGGGCGGACAAGGACGAAACGGCCGCGCTGAAAACGGAAGTCGCTGACCTCAAGGACCGGCTGGTGCGCACCCTTGCCGAGATGGAGAACCTGCGCAAACGCACGGAGCGCGAGATGGCCGACACGCGGCAATACGCGGTGGCCTCCTTCGCCCGCGACATGCTGACGGTCTCCGACAATCTGAAGCGGGCCATCGCGGCGGTGCCGCCCGAGCTTCGCCAGAGCGGCGACAAAGCCCTGTTGTCGCTGATCGAGGGTGTCGAGGTTACCGAGCGCGGGCTCGAGCAGACGTTGACCAAGTTCGGCGTGCGGGTGATCGAGGCCAAGGGCGAGAAGTTCGACCCCGAAGTCCACCAGGCGATGTACGAGGTCGAGACGGCCGAGGCGCCGGCTGGCAGTGTCGCCGAGGTGATGCAGACCGGCTATGTGATCGGCGAGCGCGTCTTGAGGCCGGCGCTGGTGGCGGTCGCCAAGGCGCCGGCGCAGCCGGTTCCGACGCCGGCCAACGACGACCGGGAGAGCGTCAGCGCCAACGAAGGGCCGGGGGACCCGCCCGAATCGGCCTGAGCGGCTGACCCGTCAGGAAGCGCCGCCCATTACTCAGCCGCTTCGCGGCGCTTGAGTGCGGCAACACCGTTGTCGCCTTGGCCGCCGCCGCCATTGTCTACGGCGCCGTTGCCATTTTCCTCGCCGGGCTTGTCGAGGGTCTTCAGGCCGGCCAGCCGCGGCATCGAGACGATGTTGTAGCCGGAATCGACGAAGTGGATCTCCCCGGTCACCGCCGAGGAGAGGTCGGAGAGCAGGTAGACGGCGGTCTTGCCGATTTCCTCGAGGCCGACCGAGCGGCCAAGCGGCGAATTCTCTTTCTGGTAATTGAACATGATCCGCGCGTCGGAAATCCCCGATCCGGCGAGGGTGCGCACCGGCCCGGCGGAAATCGCGTTGACGCGGATGGCGCGGTCGCCGAAGTCGACCGCGAGGTAGCGGACCGAGGCCTCCAGCGCCGCCTTGGCGACCCCCATCACGTTGTAGTTCGGCATGACGCGGGTCGAGCCGCCATAGGTGAGCGTGATCATCGCCCCTCCCCGCGGCATCAGTTCGGCGGCGCGCTTGGCGATCTCGGTGAAGGAGAAGCAGGAGATCACCATCGTCTTCTTGAAGTTGGCGCGCGTGGTGTCGGCGTACTTTCCTTTCAGCTCCGCCCGGTCGGAGAAGGCGATGGCGTGAACGACGAAATCGAGCGAGCCCCAGCGCTTGGCGATCGCGGCGAACATCGAACGGATCGAGGCGGGATCGTCGGCGTCGGGCTCCAGCCCGACGTCGCAGGGGATCACGAAGTCCGAACCGACCGACTGCGCCAGCGGGCGGACGCGCTTGTCCATCGTCGGTGGCTGATAGGAGAACGCCAGCTCGGCGCCGGCTTCGGCAAGCTGCCGGGCAATCCCCCAGGCAATGGAATGGTCGTTGGCAACCCCCATGACCAGGCCGCGCTTGCCGCTCATCAGGCCGGCTATCATGTTTGCGTCCCCCCGCCGTTGCCCTTTTTGTTGTCAGTCCGCGTAGCGCGCCAGGGCGATCGTTGCATTGGTGCCGCCGAATCCGAAGGAATTCGACAGTACGGTATCCAGCTCCGCATCGTCGACCCGCTCGCGAACGATCGGCATGTCGGCGAACTCCGGATCGAGCTCGTCGATATGAGCCGACCCGGCGATGAAGCCATTGTTCATCATCAACAGGCAGTAGATCGCTTCCTGGACGCCGGTGGCGCCGAGCGAATGGCCGGTTAGCGATTTGGTGGCCGAAATCGGCGGGCAGTCGCTGCCGAACACCTCGCGGATGGCCTTGATCTCGGCAAGATCGCCGATCTGGGTCGAGGTGGCGTGAGGGTTGATGTAGTCGATCTTGCGATCGTCCAGCTGGCCGAGCGTCAGCCGCATGCAGCGGACCGCCCCCTCGCTGGACGGTTGCACCATGTCATAGCCGTCGGAGGTGGCGCCATAGCCGACGATCTCGCCATAGATGCGGGCACCGCGGGCCTTTGCGTGCTCCAGCTCCTCGAGAACCAGCACGCCGGCGCCGCCGGCGATGACGAAGCCGTCGCGGTCGACGTCGTAGGCGCGGGAGGCCACCTCCGGACGGTCGTTGAAGTGGCTGGACAGCGCGCCCATGCCATCGAACAGCACCGACAGCGTCCAGTCGAGATCCTCGCAGCCGCCGGCGAAGATGATGTCCTGCTTGCCGAGCTGGAGGAGCTCGTAGGCGTTGCCGATGCAGTGGTTCGAGGTGGCGCAGGCAGACGAGATCGAGTAGTTGACGCCCTTGATCTTGAACCAGGTGGCCAGCGTCGCCGAGGCCGTGGACGACATCGCCTTCGGCACGGCAAACGGCCCGACCCGGCGCGGTCCCCTGGTGCGGGTAGCGTCCGCCGCCTCGACGATCGTGCGGGTGGAAGGACCGCCGGACCCCATAATGATGCCGGTGCGCTCGTTGGAGATGTCGCTCTCCTCAAGCCCGGCGTCGAGAATCGCCTGGTCCATGGCGACGTGGTTCCACGCCGTGCCGCCGCCGTGGAAGCGCATGGCGCGCCGGTCGATCATCGATTCGACGTCGATATCGGGTGCCCCGTGAACCTGGCAACGGAAGCCGAGCTCGGCATAGCGATCGGCGCGGACGATCCCCGACCGCCCCTCCCGCAAGGAGGCCAGAACCTCCTGCGAGTTGTTGCCGATCGATGACACGATCCCCATGCCTGTCACGACGACCCGCTTCATCTCGGCTCACCTCATCCGGTTGTCGGTCAGACACGCGGCGCCCGCCCGGCGCTCTCAGCCGACGGCAGGCTCGGTCTCGCCCTTGAAGAGGCCGACCTTCAGGTCGGTGGCCCTGTAGATTGTCTGGCCATCGGCCTTCAGCCACCCGTCGCCGATGCCAAGGACGAGCTTCGATTTGAGGACCCGTTTCAGGTCGACACCGTACTGAACCAGTTTCGCGGTGGGCAAGACCATGCCGGAGAACTTCATCTGGCCGACCGACAGCGCCCGCCCGTTGCCCGGCAGGCCCAGCCAGCCGAGGAAGAAGCCCAGCATCTGCCACAAGGCGTCGAGGCCGAGGCACCCCGGCATCACCGGATCGCCGCGGAAATGGCACAGGAAAAACCAGAGGTCCGGCTTGACATCGAGCTCGGCGCGAATCTCTCCACGACCGTGCTCGCCGCCTTCCTCGGCAATCTGGGTGATCCTGTCGAACATCAACATCGGCGGCAAAGGCAACTGCGCGTTCCCCTCGCCGAACAGTTCGCCGCGTCCGCAAGCGAGCAGTTCCTCGTAGTCGAAGCTCGATGCGCGCGCTTTCATCCTGTCGAGCATATCTCACTCTGTCGCTAAGACGTAACCGGGGCTTGGAAGCCCCCTCGCCGCTTTGCCGCCCCACTCGCGGCCGAATTTCTCCGTCTTCCTAACATCGAAAGCCGTCTGCCGCTACAATATCGGGGCAGCAGGCGCACTGCGCAACTCCCGGCGACGCAGCGCTCCACAACGCAAGGCCGGACGGATTCGAACGCCTTGCGGTTTTGGCTTGCGAATGCGGCCCGACCACGGCAGAAACGGCGGCCTCATTGCGTGGTCGGTGCCGCATGCCTATACTTATGGCAACGATTGGAAACCCCGTGGCCTTGAACCGCGGCGGTGAATGGAAGCAAAGATGGAACAGACTGGCATCCTCGCGGCCGGGGACCGGGGTCACTTGCAACTTCGCGCAATGCTGAGAAATTCCGGCCTGCGGCCGACCCGGCAGCGCATGGCGCTCGCCGGAATCCTCTTCGGCCAGGGCAACCGGCACATCTCGGCCGAGGGTTTGCACGAAGAGGCGATGACCCACCGCGTGCCGGTGTCGCTGGCGACGATTTACAACACCCTCCACCAGTTCACCGAAGCCGGCCTTTTGCGGGAGGTCGCCGTCGACGGGTCGAAGACCTATTTCGACACCAATACGGCCGATCATCATCACTTCTTTGTCGAGGACGACAATCAGGTGATCGATATTCCGCCAGGTCAGATGGGCGTCGGCGATATTCCCGCCCCGCCGCCCGGCTACGAGATCAGCCGGGTCGACGTCGTCGTGCGGCTGCGCCGGATGCGCGACTGAGGCCTGCCTCAGTCGATGTCCTCATTGGGGTAGACACCCCAAAGCTGTTCGCGGTCGATCCAGCCCGAAAAGCCCTTGCCGGAGATGCGGCACCATCCGTCCTGGCAGCGCTCGATCTCACCCATGACGCCGGGCTCGAGATACGCCACGATGGAGGCGTCAGCCCGCGCGGCGGCGCGGATCGGACGCGGGTCGCCACCCGCCCAGGGGGCAACGACGGCGGTCCGCTTGCCGGACAGAAGGCCCTGGAACACCCAGCCCATGCTGCCGTCGGAATCGCGGATACGGCGCCAGTTGTCGAACTCCTGCACCACTTCGAGCGGCAGTCCCGGCTTCACAAAGACCCAGGCCACCTTGTAGTCCTCGCCCGGTCCGACACGGACATTGACCCGGCTTGCCTTGAGGCTGACGAAGCGCGGCACGGGGAGACCGCTCGGCCCGACCTCGACGCCGGCCGGCGAAGCCGGCGCCGATGTCGACGTGGCCAGCGGATGAACGAGGAGGAGCAGCCAGGCGAATGCCGCTAACGCCCTCATCCCATTATGCTTTTTCTCGATCCGCCCGCGGTTTCGCAACACTCCCCTCATCGCAAACACCCCCATACTCAACGCAACAGGATTTGCCTCAATTTTGGGGCAGCCGTGGTTAAGGAGCTCTCAACGAGAGTCGAAATCGCACCGGGGCGCGCGCAGCCCGCCTATTCGGCGGCAACGCGGGCGCCATTCAGCGGATTGGCCGGATTCCAGCCGTAGCGAACGGTCTCGAACCGCGCGGCGCGGGCATCATAAAGGAGGAGGCGACCGACCAGCCCGTCGCCGATGCCGACGACCTCCTTGATCACCTCGAGCGCCTGCAGGGAGCCGACAACGCCGGTGAGGGCGCCGAGGATGCCGGCCTGGGCGCAGGTGGGCAGTAAGCCGTCCGGCGGCGGTTCGGGAAAAAGGCAGCGATAGGTGGGGTTCGGCGAGCCGTCCGGTCCCACGAGCCAGGGCTTCAGCGTGGTGATCGACCCGTCGAACTGGCCGACCGCCGCCGTGACCAGAGGCTTCTGCGAGCGAAAGCACTGGTCGGAGACGAGGTAGCGCGTGGCGAAATTGTCGGAGCCGTCGGCGACCACGTCGTAGGCGCCAATCAGGTCGGCGGCGTTGCCGGCGGCAAGCCGGACGGGATGGGTCTCGACCACGACATGCGAGTTGATCCGGCCGACGGCGTCTGCCGCGCTGTCGACCTTGAGCCGGCCAACCGCACCGGTATCGTGGATCACCTGCCGCTGGAGATTGGAGAGCGATACGGTATCGTCGTCGACGATGCCGAGCGTGCCAACGCCCGCCGCGGCGAGATACTGGATCACCGGCGCACCGAGGCCGCCGGCGCCGACGACCAGCACCCGCGCCTTTTTCAGCTTCTGCTGGCCCGGGCCGCCGACGTCGGCGAGCACGATGTGCCGGGCGTAGCGCTCGATTTCGTCGCTGGAGAGCTCCATGGGCCGAACTTAGTGCCAGAAGAGAGGATTTGCGAGGACCGGCTGACCGGCTACCGGGGAGGCCCGGAGGGCCGATTTGCGCCCCAATGGCCGGTTAGCTTGCGAAGCGTATGTGGTTGGGATGTGCCGGGAGGACGTTCCGCAATGAATGCGCAGCGCCGCACTCCAGCTCTGTCGACCGTGCCGCAGTTCGCTGCCGCGGCAGCGGCACTGGTGCTATCGGCCAGCGTCGCCGTCGCCGCCGGGCCGGCAATTCCGGTCGACCTCGAGCTGGTAATTGCGGTCGACATCTCGGGCTCGATGGATCCGGAGGAACAGGCGGTCCAGCGCGCCGGCTACGTCGAGGCCATCCGGCATCCGGACTTCATCGAGGCGATCGCCTCCGGCGCCTATCGACGCATTGCGGTGACCTATGTCGAATGGGCCGGGAGCGGCTGGCAGAAGACGGTCATCCCCTGGTGGCTCGTCGACAGCCGGGCAACGGCAGAAGCCTTCGCCAACGAGCTTTCGGCCGAGCCGATCTCCTCGTTCAACGGGACCTCGATCTCGGCCGCCCTCACCTACGGCGCCTCCCTCTTCGGCGACAACGGTTTCGATGGCGGCCGGCGGACGATCGACATTTCCGGCGACGGCCCGAACAACAGCGGCGGCCCGGTCGTCGCCGCCCGCGATGCGGTGGTCGAAAGCGGCATCGTCGTCAACGGCCTGCCGGTGATGATCCGACCGTCACCGATTTTCCCTGCCATGGACCGCTACTACGCGGATTGCGTGATCGGCGGACCGGGTGCGTTCGTCCTGCCGGTGCGGAATGTCGCGGAGTTCGACGAAGCCATCCGGCGCAAGCTCGTGCTGGAGGTCGCCGCCCAGCCGCCGCCGGCGCGGGTCATTCCGGTGGAAGCCCAGGCACCCGTCGACTGCCTGATCGGCGAGCGCGTGCGCCGCCGGTATTCGGACAAGTACCTGCCGGGGCTCGAGTACTGACCGCATCTCCCGCCCGACTTGCCCGGCCACCGCCGCCTTGCCATCATGCCGGCCAAGCAGCGGGCACGATCCCGACCCGAGGTCGCGTGAGGCAGGAGGCCGGAGATGATCCGAAAACTGGTTGTGGTCGTGATCGTGCTCGTCATCGCCGGAGCCGTCGCGTTCTCGCTTCTCACCGCCCCGCGGACGCTCGCCGAGTCGGCGCTTCCCGACCACACGCCCGACCTCGCCAACGGCCATTACATGTTCTGGGCGGGCGGCTGCGAATCCTGCCATGCCGCGCCGGACGCCAAGGGCGACGACCTCCTCAAGCTCGGCGGCGGGCAGACGCTGACGACGCCGTTCGGCGTCTTCCATGTGCCGAACATCTCACCGGACAGGGAGACCGGCATCGGCGCATGGTCGACCCTCGATTTCGTCAACGCGATGAAATTGGGGGTCGGCAAGGACGGCAGGCACCTCTATCCGGCCTTTCCCTACCCCTCCTACCAGCGCATGACGATGGCCGACATCCTCGATCTCAAGGCGTTCCTCGACACGCTCGCGCCGGTCCACAATGCGGTGCCGGACCACGAGTTGCCCTTCCCGTTCAACATCCGCCGCGGGCTCGGCCTCTGGCAGCGCTTCTACATCGACGGCAAGGATTTCACGCCGGACCCCGCCGCAAGCGCCGAGATCAATCGCGGCGGCTATCTGGTGGAAGGACCCGGCCATTGCGGCGAGTGCCATTCGCCCCGCAACATCGCCGGGGCGACCATCGCCAGTCTCGCCTTCAGTGGCGGGCCGGCGCCGGAGGGCAAGGGCACGGTCCCCAACATCACCCCGGACGAGGAGACCGGCATCGGCTCGTGGAGCGACGACGACCTCGTCACCCTGTTCGAGACCGGCTTCACGCCGAACTTCGACTCGGTCGGCGGCCCGATGGCGGCGGTGCAGCGCAACCTCGCCAAGCTCTCGGAAGACGATCTCAAGGCGATCGCGGCGTTCCTCAAGAGCCTGCCGCCGATCCACTCGGAGTTCACCCGGCACCCGCCGTCCTCGCCAACGTCGTAGGCTTGGTGTTCAATGGCGGCGGAGACCCGGCGCGCGAGCACGGACCGGAACCGACGATGACCCGGACACGAGGAAGGATGGGCGAAGGACGCCACCGCGTCGCCCTTCTGGCCGCGACGGCCCTGGGACTCGCGATCGCCTCGCCGGCGCCTGCCGCCGAGCGGGTGTTTGGCCTCGTCGTCGGCATCGACGACTATCCCGGCACGGTCAACGATCTCGGCGGGGCGGTGAACGACGCCGAGGACATCGCCGCCGCACTGCATGACGCGGGGGCGGGCGAGGTCGTGCTGCTGCGCGACGGCGCGGCGAGCAAGGCCACGATCAGCGACGCCTGGAACCGCCTTGTCGACGAGGCGGAGGCCGGCGACACCATCGTCTTTTCCTATGCCGGCCACGGCAGCCAGGAGCCGGAGCCGCCCGGCCGCCACGGCGAGGCGGACGGACGGAACGAGACGTTCATCCTCGGCGGCTACACCGCGTCCGGACCGGGCTCGCGCGAGCGGATCGTCGACGACGAGCTCTTCGACTGGCTGACCAGGGCCGACGACAAGAGGATCGAGGTGATCTTCGTCGCCGACTCCTGCCACTCGGGCACCATGTACCGCAGCGCCGGCCCGGTGCCGCTCCGCTACCGCACCGGCAAGTTTGACGCGCCAGATCCGGCCGGCGATCTGCTCCAGTTGCCCGACCCGAGGAGCGCGACGACCACGGAATCCGACTTCCATTCCGTCACCTTCATCGCGGCGACCCAGGACGACCGGCTGACACCCGAGGTGACGATCGACGGCAAGCCGCGCGGGGCGCTGAGCTGGGCCTTCGCCCGCGCGGTGCGCGGTGCCGCCGACCGGAACGGCGACGGGCGCCTGACCCAGCAGGAGCTGCTTGGCTATCTGGTGCCGACCGTCGAGGCCGAAGCCGAGAACCAGCAGCTTCCCAACGTGCTGCCGCTCCGCTCCGGCGGCCAGCCAGTCATGCGCATCGCCACCCCTGACGCCCGGCCGCCGGTGACGGACAAGCAGGCGGAGGTTCACCTCTATGTCAGAGGGGTCAAGCCGGTGGCGGTGCCCGATGTCGCCGGCGTCGCCGTCACGACCAATCCCGGCGATGCCGACCTGATCTGGAACCCCGGGGCCGGGACCATCGACCATCGCATCGGCGGACGCGTCGCCGATCACGTAACCCCGGCCGGCATCACGCCGGTACTGTCGAAATGGTCGGCGCTCGCCTTCATCAAGGCACACGTCGGCGACGACCCGATTGCGCTCTCGCTACCGACCGGCAACCGCACCTACGGCCGCGGCGAGATCGTTGGCCTGGCCATGGACGGAGCGCGGGTGCCCTATCTCACGCTGTTCAACCTGCCACCGGACGGCCGGGTCGAGTACTTCTATCCGGCGACGCCCGAGGATGTCGGGACATCATGGGTCGGCCGGCCGTTACGACAGCGGTTCCGCGTCGACGATCCTCCCTTCGGCGCCGAGCACTTGGTGGCGATCCTGACGGAGACGCCGGCACTTGCTCTGCACCAGGCGCTGAGGTCGATGGGGACTGCCGAGCAGGCGGGCGGCCTCGCCGCAACCCTCCGCGAGACGCTTGCCGGCATGCCGTTCCAGGCCGGCGTGGTCGGCATCTACACGACGGACGACTGACGGCCACGCGGGGTCAGCCGCCGAACAGGCGCCGGAAGAAGCCCTTGCGCCGTTCCGGCGGCGGCGTGACGGCGATGCTGCCGGTCGTCGCCGGCGGCGGAGGCGCATCGAGAGCCTCGCCGTCGTCGCCGATGGTGACGACCGGGGCGGCGCCAAAATTTGCCGGATCGCGGAAGCGGTAGTTGCCGGGAAGCGCGGCGAGCGGGTAGCCGTCGAGCGCCGGCGCCATGAAACGCTGCCAGGCGATCGCCGGCAGGTTGCCGCCCGACGCTTTCTTCGTCGGTTTGGAGTCGTCGTTGCCGAACCAGACGCCGGCGACGAGATCGGCGGTGTAGCCGACGAACCAGGCATCGCGGAAATCCTGCGAAGTGCCGGTCTTGCCGGCCACCTGCCAGCCGGGAATGGCGGCACGCTTGCCGGTGCCGTTGTCGACCACTTCTCTCAGCATCGAGTTCATCATGCCGACATAGGCCGGGTTCACCACCGCGCCCGGACCCGACCCGGTCCGCTGATAGAGGACATGGCCGTCGGTGGTGCGGATCCGCTCGATCACGTGCGGGATGACGCCCTTGCCGCCATTGGCGAAGGTGGCGAAGGCGCCGGTCATTTCGAGAAGCGTCACTTCCGAGGTGCCGAGGGCGATCGACGGCGTCGCCGTCAGCGGCGACAGGATGCCGAGGCGGCGGGCAGTGGCGGCAACGGTCTTCGGGCCGACTTCGGCGGCAAGCTGAGCCGCCACAGTGTTGAGCGACAGCGCCAGCGCCGACTGCAGGGTGACCGGACCGTGATACTCGTGGCTGTAGTTTTCCGGTTTCCAGCCGTTGATCGACACCGGCTGGTCAACCCGGACCGTTTCCGGAAACAGCCCGTGCTCGAGGGCGGCCAGATAGACGAACGGCTTGAAGGCCGAGCCCGGCTGGCGATGGGCCTCGATGGCGCGGTTGAACTGGCTTTGGGCATAATCGCGCCCGCCGACCATCGCCTTCACCCCGCCGCTGGGGTCCATGGCGACGAACGCCCCCTGGCCGACCCCGTGGCTGCCGCCGTCCTCGTCGAGCGTCGCGGTCAGCGCCTTCGCCGCCAGCGCCTGCATCCTGAGGTCGATGGTGGTCTCGACGACGACGTCCCGGTCGAGGGAGCCGACATAGCTCGGCAGCCGGTCCATCACCCAGTCGGCAACGTAGCGGCCGCTGCCGCCGGCTACGTCGCGGACCGGCTTGATCTCCTCGGAAAGCGCCAGGCTCGCCTGGCGGTCGGTGATGTAGCCCTGCTCGTGCATGGCGGCGAGCACCAGCTGGGTCCGTTCCTCCGATGCTTTGCGATTGACGATCGGCGAGTAGCGTCCCGGCGCCTTGAGAAGGGCGGCGATCGCCGCCGCCTCGGCCAGCGTCACGTCGCGTGCCGACTTGCCGAAATAGCGATGCGCCGCCGCATCGACGCCATAGGCGCCGGCACCGAGATAGACGCGGTTGAGATAGAGCTCGAGGATCTCTTTCTTCGACAAGCTGGCTTCCAGCCACACAGCGAGGATCACCTCCTGGATCTTCCGCTCGAACGAGCGCTCGGGTGTGAGGAACAGGTTCTTGGCAAGCTGCTGGGTCAGCGTCGAGCCGCCCTCGACGATGCCGCCGGCCCGGAAGTTGGCGGCCATTGCGCGCACGAGGCCGATCGGATCGATGCCGAAGTGCCAGTAGAACCGGCGGTCCTCGATGGCGATCACCGCCTGCGGCAAATAGGCCGGCATCTCGTCGAGGGTCAGCGTCTGGCCGACCGAGTCGGCGCGGTTGGTGATCAGCTGGCCGTCCGCCGAGACGATGCGGACGTTGGCCGGCCGGTCGGGCAGCTTCCATTCTGACGTCGGCGGCAGCTTGGACCACGAGTAGCCGACGAGCGCGACAATGCCGATTGCCAGCACGATCCCCGCGACGGACGACCAGTAAACGACGCCACGAACGGCGCGTCCGATGGCGGCAAAGAGCCCGCCACGGTTCGGTGCGCCGCGCGCGGCTGTCCGCTTCGCTCCCCTCCCCTTCGCCGCCGCGCTCCTGACCTTGACCCGGAAGGTTGTCTTGCGGGGTGTCGACTTCGGTCGGGCGGGCGCTTTCGCAACGGCCCGGGCTTTGGCGGGACGCTTGGTCCTGGCGGCGGGTTTCGGCTTGGCGCCGGCCGGCTTCTTGGTTCGGCCAAGAAAGCCGGCCCGCACCGCGCGGCTGCCGAATTTCGGTTCGATACGACTACCCTGCCGGCGTTTCCGCGCCATGCCCTGTCGCTACTCCATACACCTGCGACTGACCCCGCCGGTCGGCGATGGAGGCTAGAGGCGGCGATTTAAGGCGCGGTTAAGTCCCAGGCGGGCTATCGACACGAAGCAAAGAACGACCGTGGCAACCGGTGCCCGGCCGAGGGGGGGGTGCGGACCGTCGACCGGGTGTTCCTCGACCTCCCGGACCGGGCGACGCCCCAGCGCGGTCCGATTCCGCGCTATGTCTGACCGTATCGATGTCCGCCTGGCGCCGGCCTAGCTGCTGGCGGCCGGCTGGGCGGCCGCGGCGCGCCTGGCCGCCTGGGCCCGGTCCGATTCCTCGTGGGTCGGTGGCTTGATCCGGAACCAGATCACATAGAGCGACGGCAGGAAGATGAGGGTAAGGAGCGTCGCTCCCGCAAGACCGCCGGCGATGGCATAGGCCATCGGCCCCCAGAAGACGTCGCTCATGATCGGGATCATGCCGAGGATCGCCGCCGAGGCGGTGAGCAGGATCGGCCGCAGCCGGGCCTCGGTCGCCTCGAGCACCGCGTCCCAGGTGGAGAGCCCCTGGGCATGGTTGTATTCGATGCGGTCGACGAGGATCACGGAATTGCGAATCACCATGCCGAGAAGCGCGATGACGCCGAGGACGGCGATGAAGCCGAACGGCGTCCCAGTGGCGAGCAGCGTGACGACGACGCCGATGAAGCCGAGCGGCGCCACGCTGAGGACGAGGGCGAGGCGCGAGAAGCTCTGCAACTGCACCATCAGGACGATCAGGACGATCGCCAGCATGAAGGGCACTTGGGCCATGACCGAGGCGTTGCTTTGGTCGCTCTTCTCCAGCGTGCCGCCATCCTCGATGTAGGCGCCGGTCGGAAGCTTGGCGGCGAATTCGGCAATCTGCGGCGCCAGGCGCGCGAAGACGGTCGGCGCTTGCAGACCCGGAATCGGATCGCCCTGGACGGTGACGGTCGGCTGGCGGTTGCGGCGCCAGACATAGGCCTCGTCGAGGCCATAGGACAAAGTGGCCACCTCGGTGATCGGGATCGAGGCGCCACTCGGCAGATTGAGCTGAACGCTCCGCAGGGTTTCGAGCGACAACCGATCGGTGTCGGTCGCCCGCGCCACGACGTCGACCAGATAAATGTAGTCGCGAATCTGGGTGACCACGGCCCCGTTGTGGATGGTGTAGAGCTGCTGGGCGATGTCCTTGGAGCTGAGGCCGACCTGGCGCGCCTTGTCCTGGTTGACCTCGAGCCGGACGGCCTTGGTCTTTTCGCTCCAGTTGGTGTTGACCGACATCGCGTAGCCCGAGTTCCGCAGGATCTCGGCGACCTGGGCACCGAGGCTGCGCGCCTCGTCGATGGTGTTGGCGGTGACCCGGTATTGGACCGGCCAGCCGACCGGCGGTCCGAGCTCCAGCCGCGAGACCCGGCCGGTGAAGGTGCCCATGTCGGCGATTGCCGCGTCGAGCTTGGCCTCGACGCGGGCGCGCGCCTGGAGATCCTTGGTGACGACCACCATCTGGGCAGTGAAATTATTCTCGCCCTGAACGTCGAGCGGCAGGTAGAAGCGGATGGCGCCGCCGCCGACATAGGCCGAATAGCCGACAACATCCGGATCGCCCTCGATCACCTTGGCCACCTTGTCGACCTCGGTCTGGGTGGCATAGATCGAGGAATTTGCCGGAAGCAGCATGGTGATCAGGAGCTCGGTCCGATCCGAGGCCGGGAAGAACTCGCGCTGCATGAATCTCTGGCCATAGAGTGCGAGCCCGAACAGCACCACGGTCGCGCTGACCGTGATGTAGCGGTGCCGCATGCACACCGTCAGCACGTGGATAAAGGCGCGCATGAAGCGGCCGGGGCCGCTCTCCTTCTTCGCCTTGATCTTGTTGGGCAGCACCGTGAAACCAATCACCGGCGCGAAGATCACGGCGACGAACCACGAAGTGACGAGCGCGATGCCGATCACCGCGAACAGCGAGAAGGTGTACTGGCCGACGCTGCTTTGAGCCATGCCGATGGGCAGGAAGCCGGCAATGGTGACCAGCGTGCCGGTCAGCATCGGGAAGGCGGTCGCCTGATAGGCATAGGAGGCGGCCTTCGCCTTTTCATCGCCGGCCTCGATGCGGGAAACCATCGACTCGACGGTGATCATGGCGTCGTCGACGAGGAGGCCGAGGGAAATCACCAGCGCGCCGAGCGAAATGCGTTGCAGGCTGATGTCGACCGAGTAGAGGAAGAAGAACACGATCGCCAGCACCAGCGGAATCGACAGCGCGACGACGAGCCCGGCGCGCAGGCCGAGGCTAACGAAGCTGACGAAGAGAACGATGGCGATCGCCTCGAACAAGGCGCTGGTGAAGCTGTGGATCGCCTCTTTGACGATCGTCGGCTGGTCCGACACCTGGACGAGATCGATGCCGATCGGAAACTGCTGCTGCAGCTTGGCGGCGACGGCGCTGATCTCCTTGCCGAAGGTCAGATTGTTGCCGCCGGCGCGCATGGAGATGCCGACGCCGATCGCCTTCTTGCCGTCGACCTCGAACATCTTGGTCGGCGGGTCGACCGACCCGCGCGTGATCTTGGCGAGCTGGGTCAGCTTGTAAAAGTTGCCGCCGACGTAGAGATTGATGTTTTCGAGGCTTTGCTTGTCGACGAAGGCGCCGGACACGTCGATCAGGATCCCTTCGTTCGGCGTGGTGATGATGCCGGCCGGAACCACTGCGTTCTGGTTGGCAAGCGCCGCCATGATCTGGTTCAGGTTGACGTTGATCGCGGCGAGTTGCTCCGGCGAAAAGCTCAGATAGTACTTCTCGTCCTGGGTGCCGAATACGTCGACCTTGCCGGTGTCGGCGACGGACAGGAACGCCGCCTTTGCGGTCTCGGCGAAGTCACGCGCCTGCTGCCAGGTGTAGCCGTCGAAGGTGACGCCATAGAGGATGCCGTAGACATCGCCATATTCGTCGTTGAAGTACGGCCCCACCGTGCCTTCGGGCAGGTTCTGAGTGATATCCGAGACCTTCTTGCGAACCTCGTACCAGTCGTTGGGAATAGCGGACGGCGGCGTCGAATCCCTGAGGTTGACATAGATGACCGTCTGGCCGGGTGTGGTGTAGCTCTTCAGGTAGTCGAGGTCCGGCGTCTCCTCCAGCTTCTCCGCGATCGTGTTCGTGAGCTCGTTCATCGTGTCGACAAGCGTCGCGCCAGGCCAGCCGGCGGAAACCACCATCGTGTTGACCGTGAAGGCAGGATCCTCCTCGCGCCCGAGATTGGCGTAGGCATACATGCCGACGAGCGCGGCCAGGATCATGAAGAAGAGGATGAGGGGCCGGTGGGCGATGGCCCAGGCCGAAAGGTTATGCGCCCTCATTGGGCGTCACCTTCTCAGGCTTGACGATCTGCCCCTCGGCCAGGGAATTGACCCCGGCGATGACGATGAGGTCGCCCTTCTTCAGGCCATCCGAAATCAGCACCGCGTCGGTGTCGTAGCGGACCACCGTCACCGTCGTCAGCTTGACGGCGCCGGTGTCCGGCGCGACGACCCACACCGCCGGCTTGTCGCCGGTCTGCACGAGCGCCGTCGGCGGCACGCTGATGACGTCGGCCCCGGTCTGCTCGGCGCGACCGCGCACCAGCGAGCCGATCCGGATATCGGGGGGCGGATCGGTGAGCGCCACCTTCACCGTGTAGGTGCCGGTGGTCGGATCGGCATTCGGCGAGACCTGGCGGACCGCGCCCGTGACCTTCTTCGTCGGGTCGGACTGCAGCCAGACCGTGACGGGGCTCCCCACCTTGGCCAGATTGGCGATCCGTTGCGAGACGGAGAAAACGGCGTCGAGGGCGCCGATATCGGCAATCTCGACGATCATCTGGCCGGCCTGGACGACCTGGCCGGGATCGGCGCCGGTCTTGGTGACGACACCGGCGACCGGCGAGGTCAGGTCGGCGTATTTGAGCTGATCCTGAGCGAGCCGAAGGTTGGCCTGGGCCGCCTTGAGATCGGCCTGGGCGCTCTGCAGCGCCTTGAGCGCCTGGTTGTACTCGGCCTGGGTGGTGAAACCCTTCTTGAGGAGCTCGCGCTTGGCGGCCTCCTCCGGCGCGGCTTGATCGACCGCAGCCTGGGCCGCCGCCACCTGCGCCTGCGCCGCCTCCAACTGGTTTTGCAGGTCAGTCGGATCGATGGAGGCGATCTTGTCGCCTTCCTTGACGGTCGATCCGACGTCCACGTCGCGGGTGACCATCCGCCCGGCGACGAGGAAGCCGACGCTGGTGGTGGTGCGCGCCTCGACCGTGCCGCTTCCCTCGGCGGCGAGCAGCAACGGCGCCGGCGCGGCCACCACGACACGGGCCGTCCGCGGCGGCGGCGGCTCGCTCTTCGGTTCATTACACGCCGCAAGCGCGAGGCAGAACGTCACCGCAACGAGCGGCGCTCCCGGCCCGGAATGAAACGACACGACCGGCCTCCCCCCCGACAAGAATCCAACGCCCGGCTGACCCAAGACCATACCGGCGGGCGGCAGGGTAACCCGCTCGCGATCATTTCGCCACCGTTGAGGCCATCACGGCCTAGGGCGTGGACTCGTTAACGCGCACCCATAGCCGAATGGCGGCGAGCTTGACGAAAGCGAGGAAGTTTTCAGCGAGCTTGTCGTAGCGGGTCGCGATCCGACGACACTGCTTGATCCGGTTGAAGAATCGTTCGATCCGATTGCGCGCCCGGTAGAGGAGCGGGCTGAAGCAGATTGGGTCCTTTCGCGTGCGTCGCGGCGGGATGTTCGCCCAGGCACCTTCCGATCGGGCAAACGCCCGGACGGCGTCGGCATCGTAGGCTTTGTCGGCGAGAAGCATTCCGTCCCCGAGAAGGTCGCGTAGGAGATCGAGTGCCTTGAGGCTGTCGTGTTGTTGGCCGGCGCTTAGTGTGAAGCGCAGCGGCAGCCCCTGCCTGTCCACCACGGCGTGGATCTTGGTCGTTAGACCGCCGCGGGAACGTCCGGTGCAGCGGTGGGCGTCGCGCCGAACGCTCGCGCCGTGCTGATGAACACGCACGACGGTGCTGTCGATCATCTTCAGGTCTGCTTGTTCGAGATCGGCAACAGCCTCGAAGAGGCGATCCCAAACGCCGGCGCGTCGCCAACGGACGAAACGGTTATAGCAAGTTGGGTAGGGACCATACTGATCCGGCAGGTCGCGCCACGGTGCGCCGGATCGCAGCACCCAGAAGATGCCGTTCAGGACACGCCGGTGATCAACGCGGGGGACGCCGCGCGATTTGGTCGGCAGGATCGGTTGGATGATCTTCCATTCTGTCTCGCTGAGCGCGTATCGCATGAAGCAGGCTCCTTTTCGGAGCTTGAATCACACGAGCTCTTCCGTTCTCAAGCGGGTTTGTGCAAGTCCGAAGTCCACCCGGAAGCGGTCGTCTCATCGACGAGCCACGAGGGCAGTTCGTGACCCTGAATAGACATGGTCCCCAATCGGGTATGTGTCTCCGTCCATTGCTGAGCTAGGCGCTCCGCTTCGTCGGTCGGTCAAGAAGCAGCCGCGAGAGAACTACCGTGCCTCTCCTTTGGGTTCGCCGACCGACAATGCAATACCCTTCACCAGGCAAAGCAGTCGGTGGCCGCCGTCGGTAACGACACGGCAAAGGCGACGGAGGGCGACACGCTGGGAGCGGCGCCGCAGCAGCGCGGCGCGTTCCATGGCGGCGTCCACGTTGTAGGTTCCGTTCGCGCGGAGGAAAGTCTCATTGTTGGCGGTCATGGCTGGCCCCTTCGGGTTTCGGGTCTTGATGCCCGACCGTGACCGATCACCGCTTTCAAGTCTTTCAGACGCCGGCCAGATGACCTTAAGAACTGTCCAGTTATGTTAAGATCGGTGCGCTATCGGCATTGGACCGCATGATGACGTCCGCATCTGAGCAACTTATCCGTTTCGACGATTTCGAGATCGATCCGAGGCGCGGCGAGCTGCGGAAGAACGGCCTGGCTGTTCCTATTGAACCTCAGGTTCTTGACCTGCTGGCGTTTCTCGCCTCGGACCCGGGCCGTGTCTTCAGCCGTGACGAGATCATTGATGCGGTCTGGGGCGGACGGATCGTCTCCGATTCCGCTATTTCAACTCGCATCAACGCAGTGAGACAGGCTGTCGGTGACGATGGCCGAGAGCAGCGGATTGTGCGCACCGTTCCCCGGAAAGGCTTCATGTTCGTGCCCGATATTCACGGCGCGACCTCATCCCGCGATGAAAGGATTTCAAGCCGTTCGGAGGGGGCTGCTCTGCCGCTGCCGAGCAAGCCCTCCATCGCCGTGCTGCCATTCGAAAACATGTCGGGTGATCCCGAGCAGGCCTACTTTTCGGACGGCATCACAGACGACATTATTACTGAGTTATCGCGATATGACGAACTGTTTGTGATCGCGCGACAGTCGTCGTTTGCCTACCGTGACCGAGCGTTGGAAGCTTCGGAGATCGCGCGTCAGCTGGGTGTTGGCTACATTCTGGACGGCAGCGTGAGGAGGGCTGGCGACCGCATTCGTGTGACCGCTCAACTCATTGAAGCGTCAGCCGGCAATCAAACCTGGGCGGAGCGATATGATCGTAGTTTAGAAGACATCTTCGAAGTCCAGGACGAGATCACGTCGGTCATCGTGAACACCCTCGTTGGCGAACTTACCCGGCAACATATCCACTCTTCCCGAGGCAGCACCGGTTCATTGGACGCGTACGATCATGTTTTGCGTGCCATGACATTGTTCTACAGCTTCACGCCGGATGACAATATCAGAGCTAGAGCGGATTCGACTTATTCCGGGTCATAGCCTGCGGCTTGGAAGTAGTTTCGGCATTCGGTCGACGAGAACTGGCTGAGGCAGTCAGCGAGGACGGCCCATAGGTCGTCGATGGTTCGGGCGGCGGCCTTTCGCAGAAGCGCCTTGAGCTTGGCGAAAGCCATCTCGATGGGGTTGAAGTCGGGCGAATAGGGCGGCAGCAGCAGAAGGCTGGCGCCGACCTTCTCGATCGCCTGCCGGACGCCGGATA